>ERZ842401.2025-NODE-2025-length-27680-cov-7.002824_pt1 | contig 27680 bp, 18 predicted proteins | sample MGYA00521270_ERZ842401 | MGnify/ENA primary metagenome ERZ842401 (study PRJEB31892, sample SAMEA3878208) | bioreactor metagenome | biome: Moose rumen | place: Sweden | collected 2011-10 | study: EMG produced TPA metagenomics assembly of the PRJEB12797 data set... | reverse complement strand
AAAGTCGGGGCTTTGCGATAAAAAAAGAGGATGTGCCTATTTTGACACACCCTCCACCAGTGGCAGAAATGTCAGCCACCAGTGGCATAAACGGTGAAGACTGGCAGGGGGGACTCCTGCTTCTGGGGCCGGGTCACTTTCCTTGCAGCGTCATGTACCAGAAGGCAAGGACAATGAGGATGACCATCAAGGCCAGGCAGGTATTGACGATAAGGAAGCGGCGGTTGGCCTTACGAAGGTTTCTGTGGTATCTCATGGACGTAGTATTTTATGGTATTCTTCCTCGTTGGAGAGTAACTGAAGGGCCTGGTCGTAGTCGCGGTCGTGGAGGAGTTGTTGCTGACAGGTGCCGCGCTGGTAGTAATAGCGGCTTACGATTTCGGAGTTCAGATAGGGGCGCACTTCGTCTTTCATGCGCATGAGGTCGGCAGAGAGGTCGCTCCGCAGTTTCTCTTCCAATGCGTCGAATTCGGCCTTGGCCTGGTCGTAGTACCCCTCAATGCGTGCTGCATCCTTCAGCAGTGAAAGTACGGTCTCACTGCGACGGTTGGCCACGAAGCCACTCTGACTGATGTATTGGACGAAGTCGGTATATTCCTCGTCCGTGACAGAGAACTCTGAGGCGGGAGGAATGGTCTTGTGCTGCAGGGCGTACTGGGTGGCGTAGTTGAAGAGTTCCTCACCTGCCACCAGGTCGTAGACGAAGGAGGGCAGCGAATCGGGCTTGACGACGACATCGGGGTTGATGCCTCCTCCGTCGCGCACCTCGCGGCCAGCCATGGTGTGGAAGACGTGGGTGAGCGAATCGGGCACGGTGCCTACGGAGCCGTCGGGGTTCAGGTGACGGTAGTCGTAGGCTTGGATGCAGCGGCCCGAGGGGATGTAGTAGCGACTGATGGTGAGCTTGAGGTTGCCGCGGAAGGGCAGTTCACGGATGCTCTGCACGAGTCCCTTGCCGTAGGTGCGTGTGCCGAGTACGACGGCACGGTCCATGTCCTGGAGACTGCCGCTGAGTATCTCGGCTGCCGAGGCGCTGGCTCCGTCGACAAGCACTACCATGGGGGTGATGGTGTCCATAGGCTCACTGAAGGTGTAGTACTCGCGATTGGTGCTGGCCACCTTGCCCTTGGTGTAGACGACCTTGCGGCCTTTAGGCACAAAGAGGTTGACAATGTTTACCGCCTCGTCGATGGCTCCGCCGGGATTGCCCCGGAGGTCGAGGACAATCTTCTGCATGCCCTGGGACTTGAGATCGAGCAATGCCTGACGCATCTCCAGCGTGGAGCCTGCGGCAAAGTCGGTGAGGAAGATGTATCCCACCCCGTCCTGCTGCATGCCGTAGTAGGGGATATGGGGGAGTTGTATGGTCTTGCGGGTAATTATGAACGTGAGGGGACTGGATACCGAGGGACGACGTACGCGCACCTCGACCGTAGTGCCTGCCTCACCGCGGAGCATCTGGGTGACATCCTCCAGTTTCTTTCCCTCTATGTCGTGTCCGTCCACGGTAAGGATGACATCGCCTGCCCGCAGTCCTGCCACCTGACTGGGCGTGCCCTCGTAGGGCTCGCTGACCACGGCGCGGTTCTCCTTCTTGCTGAAACGTATGACGCTGCCAATGCCAGCATACTTTCCCGTTGCCAGTTGGCGCAGTCCGTCGTCGTCGGCCTCAGGATAGTATTGAGTGAACGGGTCGACGTGAGCCAGCATCGACTTGATGGCCCACTCTATGGTGGTGTCGGCCGAGAGCGTGTCCACATAGTAGGTGTCCAATTGCTTGTAGATATCGTCAAAGACCTCCAGGTTGCGGGCTATCTCGGCGTTATGGCCAGTCTGTGCCCATGCGTTCTCGCCTGTCAGGAGTGCCACGCACAGCGTTAGGACAAACATCTTCATCTTCTTCATTCGTATATGTCTTTTTTATCTTCGTTCGTTACCTGAGTTTCTCCATTTCCACCCGAATCTGCTGCCACGTCTCATCGGGCAGTCGGGTGCCCACGACTTGAATGATGTTCGCGCTCAATAAGGCACCCGCACGCAGACAGCGTTCCAGGTCGAGGCCCAGTGAACAGGCATAGAGGAAGCCGCCCGCAAAGAAATCTCCTGCCGCCGTGGTGTCTACCACGCCCACCTGACTCCCTGGGGCATAGGCTTTACGCCCGTTCGTCATGCCGCTGGAGCCGCGCTTGCCCAGCTTCACCACCGCTACGCGACACAGCGAGGCAATAGACTCGAGTGCCTTCTCCGCATTGTCCGTTCCCGTGAAGGCTGCGCTTTCCTCCTCGTTGGCAAAGACGATGTCGATGTAGTCAGTCACCAGCTGACGGAAGAAACGGAGATGGTCGCTCACTACGTTGTAGCTGGCCAAGTCGATGCTCGTCTGCAAGCCAGCCTCCTTAGCCATGCGGCAGACGCGCTCTATCATTTCGTGGTTCTGTACCAGATAGCCCTCGATGTGCAGCAGTTCACAGCCTTCGAAGAGACGGGGAGTGATGTCGGCGGCGGTCATCCCTGCCGCGGCACCCAGATAGGTGGCAAAGGTCCGTTCGCCATCGGGGGTGATGAAGGTGTTGGCCACGCCAGAGCGGCCCGAGGTAAGAATCAGGCGTGTGTCGATGCCAGCCTGCTGATACGTGTCACGGAAGAAACGGCCTGTCTCGTCGTCGCCTATGCGACCGATGAAGCCCGTGGGAGCACCCAGGTGGGACAAGGCCAATACGGCATTTCCCGCACTGCCGCCCGTGGAGCGGACGGGACTGAGCGAAAGCATCTCCTTCGCTAACACCTCGTAGCGGGCATCGTCTATCAACTGCATTCCACCCTTCGGCAAACCGAGACGCTGCAAGCTCTCATCGTCCTGCAACCTGACCAGCACGTCGGTCAGCGCATTGCCAATGCCTATTATCTTTTTCATGTCTGTTGTAATTTTGTGCAAAGATAAAAAAAAGTTTTCGTTTTCGTTTCCGTTTTCGTTTTTTCTTTGTACCTTTGCACCGCATTTGACGATTTTCCCGTCTTCGCACATTCTGCTTCAGTAGCTCAGTTGGTTAGAGCACATGACTGTTAATCATGGGGTCGTTGGTTCAAGCCCATCCTGAAGCGCTCTCGGAGAAAGGAAAGACAGAGAATGCACATATTGCTTCAGTAGCTCAGTTGGTTAGAGCACATGACTGTTAATCATGGGGTCGTTGGTTCAAGCCCATCCTGAAGCGCGAATCCCAGCCTTTTGGCTGGGATTCTTGTTTTTCAGATACCTAAGACTTGGCGTTTACCGTCATACAAAACGGTATGTCCTCCTGGCACAGGTCTGTCGCCAGGGGTGGAGACGTTGTCCATAAGTACGATACGGAACTTGCGAGACTCCAGCATACCTTTGTATTCCCCTTTGCGTCCGTCGATGGTAAGCTGACGGGCTGCATCGTTCCAATGGAAACGTATCTCGCTGAAGGCTCCCTGCTCATAATTGTAGTTGTCGCCCTCGTCCTCGTAGAGGGTAAAGGTTCCGTCGGCACCAGGATAGATGCGTATCTCCAGTTCGTCCCATGATTTCTCGTTGCTGTACTGCACCTCAGGGCCAAAGGGGAGAATGCTGCCTGCACGAACATAGACGGGCATCTCGCTGATGGGGCAGGGGCGAAGCAACTGACGGCCGCCTGGCTGACGCTGACAGGTATAGAAATCGTACCAGTCAGTCCCAGCAGGCAGATAGACGCTGACTGGAGCCGAGGCTTTTCTCACGTCAGGATAAATCTCGTGACCATGACGGTTCTCGTCACGCCAGGTGTAAAGAGGCTCGGTGACAGGCTTCACCAACAGGGCATGGCCAAACATGTACTCGTCGTTGAGGCGGACAGCACGTTTGTCGCCAGGGAAGTCCATTACAAGCGGACGCATCATGGTTCCACTATGCTGTACTACCTCGCCTGCCATGGAGTAGATGTAAGGCAGGAGCCGATAGCGCAGGCGAACGGCATCCACCATGGCATCGTAAGCCCAGTCGCCCTCTTGCCCGAACTCGTAAATCTCGCTTACCATAGGCGATGAGGAATGGTTGCGCATGAGCGGCATGAACGTTCCCCATTGCATCCAGCGTGTCTGAAGTTCCTGAATGGCGGGATTCTTCGGATTCTGGTCGAAGTCCCAGTAGAAGAATCCACCCAGGTCGGTGTTCCAGAAAGGAATACCGCAGAGCGTATAGTTAAGGCCGGAGGGTATTTGTTTCTTCATCTCGTCCCACGAGGCGTTGATGTCACCGCTCCAAGAGAAGGTGGCATAATGTTGCAGACCGAACGCACCGCTACGCGTCATCTGTACCGAACGCTTCGTGTTCCCTTTCATGGCTCGCTGATGTTCATAGATGCCTCGGTTTGTCATCAATGGGAAGGCATTCTTCACACTCCGCCACGTCCCGTCGTGGGTCTGGTAGCTGTCTGTCTCCTCCGATTCCTCAAAGTGGTCTGGCTCAGTGGAATCGGTCCACCATGCGTCGAAGCCCATGCGATAGAGATGAGAGAGGTATTTCCAATAGATATCACGCGCCTTGGGGTTGAAGGGGTCATAGGGCATTACGCCCTTCTCACGAGGCCATGTGTCGAAAGGCAGGAGGCCCCCAATCTTCTTCAACTCCTTGTAGGGCTCTGTCCAGGGGCCGAAACTGGCCCAGATACTTATCATCAGGTGAGCGTTACCCCGGTGTACATAGTTCACCATCTCCTCCGGGCTTTTCAGTCTGGGCTGAAGGCCTTTGGCTTTGTACTCCTCGGCCAGGGACCGCAGGTCGTTAGGCAAGTACTTCACCCATTTGTCGTCTCCCACCTTATTTATATAATAGGGGTTCATGAAGCGCATCGCATTCCAGTTCGAGTCCTGGCCCCAGTACTGCCAGTCCTGCACTATCGCATCCACGGGTATCCGCAACTCCCTGTACTTGTCCAATACCGCAGCCAATTCGTCACTCGTCTTGTAACGCTCGCGACACTGCCAGTGCCCCATCGTCCAGAGAGGGAACATCGTTGCCTCGCCCGTCAGCCGACGCACGGCAGCCAGCAATCCGTCCTGCGTGCCGTCGCGATATAGGAAATAGTAGTCAACACAGACCCCAACCTCGGAGGTAAAGTTCGCTCCCTCCTCGCTGTCACGGAAACGTCCTTTACCTGCATTGTCCCAGTATAGGCCATAACCTTTTTCACTGCAGAAATAAGGGATGGAGATGTAGGTGTTGTGGTTCCAAAGCTCCACTTCACGGCCACGCCAACTCATGGCCTTGTCACGCAATTGTCCCAAACCGTAGATGCACTCCTCCTGTTCCAACAGCCACGTTTGTCCGATACGGTATTTCCCCTCGTCTCCCCTTGTTGTACAAGGCTCCAGCAACGTTTCACCCGTCTCGCGAAGCAACGTGTTCCCCTCGTTGTCGGTGAAAGTCACACGCCCCGTTTCGTCGTCCACGTAGACCTTTACAAGCGGATGCACTGCTCCATTGGGCTGTAACACGACAGAATAACTCCGTGTCTCGGGTTTCTTACCCTCTGGATATTTGCGAACGCGTACAATGTCGTCGGCATAATACTCCACACATACGGAAACCCCATTCACTGTGGTTTCCCGCAGATTCACTGTTGTCTGTGCCCTCATGCTCACACTTGACAAAAAAAGAATGCTGATAAGCAGATACTTCATGACTCTATACTTTTAACCGTTTCTATGATGCGAAGTTAGCAAAAAATAAGGAAAAGAACTCGACAGCAAAGAAGAAAAAGGGTGGTTTTTTAGTGACGTACGTCGATTTTTAAGCTTTTCGTATACACATTCCTTTTTTTTTATTACATTTGCCTTCGATTACTACCAAAATAACGTCAAATAGAACGAATAATTACCAAAATATCGGAAAAACGATGAAAAAACTTCTAATCTCATTATTGTTGGCCTTGTTAGGCTCAACAGCCGTGATGGCCGACTACACCGATGTGCCTTTCACCATCAAGAGTAACGGCCAGTTCTCCTACACCAGCGACACGGGCACCTATACCTTCAGCACCAAGACGGGCTACTACCAAGAGTGGGACCACTACGTCATCTTTTGGTCCACGAGCTACGGCTCGAAGACCGGCACCGTCACCACCATCGGTTCGGGTGACTATCTGCTCAACCTGACCCAGATGCAACAGTATGCCGAATTGTGCTATGACAACTACATCAGCCTGGGCTTCCTCACCCCAGCCCACAAAATCATCATCCTGGCCTACTATACTACAGGATGGGAGGCTACAGGCTCGGGCCAGGGAGCCTATGGATTACTGAATATCAGCCACGCTTCGGCCAACCCCAGTGCCAACTATTACACCTATTGTCACGAGATTGCCCATGCCTACCAGTATCTGGGTAACCAGAAGAACGGTGGTAACGCCGGCTTCCAATATGGTGATTACTATGGCTACGTAAGCTACTACGAATGCTGCGGCAACTGGCAGGCAGCTCAGGAGTACCCCGAACTCTACTTCCCCCAGAGCATGGGCATCTACAATAAGACCACGAATCTCAACTGGCTCCACTCATGGCACTGCTACCAGAGTTACATCTTCAACGACTATTTCACGGAGAAGTGTGGACAGACCACCATCGGTGACATCTGGACGGTGAACACCAACACCCAGTATGCCGACCCACTGGAAAAGTATATGCATAATACAGGAGCTACGGCCGAAGATGTTTATCGCGAAATCTTCTACGCCGCCATGCGTACCGTCACCTGGGACCTCACACGCTGGGACAACTACCTGTCGGCTCAGGGCGTGAGCCGTGACAAATACATGGACCACCGTATGGGTACACAGGCAGGAGCCAATGGTGCGACGACAACGCCTGTAACCTATAGCGACACCTATTATCCCACTGCAAGTACCTATCAGTACGTGACCACCAACTCCTCGAGTGCCATCCATCAGGTGGCCTACAGCAGTTGTCCGCAATCGACAGGTTTCAACGTCATCAAACTGAACGTGCCGACAAGCAGCACCAGCCGCACCGTCACCACCACCTTCACCGCCCTTGCCCCAGGAGCCTCGTTGGCCAGTGGTGACAACAAGGAGTATTGGTGCGGAAGCATGTGGGCCAAGAGCAGCAGCCAGACGAAATACAACACGGGCGGACTTACCAGCGAAGCCAACACCACGTACAATACCTATAAGTCGTGGCGTGGATTCCGTCTCGGTTATGTCACCTACAAGAAGAGCACGGGCAAGCGTTACTACAACTTCTCCGACCAAGTCTATTGCACAGGCACCAGCGAGACATCCGTCAACATCCAGTTTGACGTGCCCTCTGACGTTGATTCGCTATATCTCGTCGTCAGCCCAGCCCTCAGCAGTTACCTGCGCGCGGGTAGTGTAGACCCCTATAGCATTTCGTCAAACGCCAATTATGTCAGTACGCAGCAGAGTCTCGACCAGTGGCCTTATCGCGTACAGTTCTATGGCACCAACATCTACGGCCTCTCCAATCCTTCGACATCGTTCAGCGGAACAGCCGTGACAGGTACCACCTACACCAGTGAGACCCTGCCCGACTTGGCTGGCGACCAGACAGAGAAGACCTACACCATACAACTGGCCAGCGGCAGTCCTGCAGGCGCAGGCTTCAGCGTATCAAGCGACCTGACCAGCATTGGTAATAACCAGTACACCACCACCATTACACTGACCACCTCGAACGTAGCAGGATACGTTACTCCCACGGCTGTAGACGGATACAACACCAGCATCACCGTGAGTGGCCAAACCATCACTATTACCTACGAGGAGATAGGTCCCAATATGACCATCAGCCGAAACGTGACGATTCCCATTGACAGTGAGTATTCAGGAACAACATTCACCCTCAGCAGTTCGGAACTTTCATCCATTGCTTCGTTCCTGGGTATCTCCGCCACTAACTTCAAGTCCACCAGCATCTGGAACGGGGAGGAATGGAGCGAAGAACTGAGCAGTGGTAAAGTTCAACTCTATGCTGTCTCACCCAATGACGGAACGACACTGGTGCAGGCAGGTTATACCGCCACTCCCTTCCCTGGACACTGGTTCACGTCTGGCTGTGAGCGCGTCGTCTATGGTGAGGGAGACGAGGCGTTGTTCTCCACCTATGACATTGCCAGTGCGACATTCTCCATCGGGCAGTTTCCCAGTGCCTTAGCTCAAGGAAATACCTACACCATCCGTCAGGCTGCCGTGTACAACAAGAACGGTACGAACTATACTGTCTATTTCGTCATCAACGTTACGATGGCAGCCAGCGGGACGACCCCTTCGACATCGTATAGCTATACGTTAAACGTAGTGAACAATCCCGGCACAGGTGGTATCACAGCCAAGTCAGGGCTTACCTATAATTCCACATTCGACACCTACGAGTGTAGTACCCAACTCACATCTTCGAATGTGAGTACCTATGCCTCTGCCGTTGCAGTAAGTGGTTACTCTGCCGAACTGACCGTAGTGGGTAGCGTCATTACCGTGACATATACACAGATCGCTACCACTACCTATACTGTGGCCTATAGCGGCCTGACCACTTCGCAAGGAGCCGGATTCTCAGTAGTAAGCGGAAGCGGAGCAACGAAGAACAGCAATACTCAGGTGACGTTGCCAACAGAGGTAACCAGCAATACGGTGGGCAGCTATATCACCCCCACCGCTGTAGACAACTATCAGACCACCATGACCGTGAGCGGCACTACTATCACGATTACTTACACTCGCTTCTATACCTACACCATACAACTGGCCAGTGGCAGTCCTACGGGTGCTGGTTTCACCTTGTCGGGTGACCTTGTATCCCAGGGTAGCAGCCAATACACCAGTACGGACGAGATAACCAGCGCAAATGTGACAAACTACGTTACCCCGACACCCGTAAGTGGTTACTCTGTAAGTGTAAGCATCAGTGGCACCACCATCACCGTGACCTACACAGCCAAGCAGGGCGTCACCATCCACAAGATTCTGAAGTTTGCCATAGACGGAGAGGATTACACTGGTACTACTGTAACACTCTCCAGCAGTGACCTTCAGAGTATAGCCACACTCTTCGGAGTGGAGACTACCTTCTTAACCACAACAGGGAACTGGAACGACGAAGAATGGTCATCCAGCCCCAGTAACGGCGTTATCCAGCTCTATGCCGTAGACCCCAGTGACGGTGCTACCCTCGTACAAGCAGGTTACACTGCTACCCCCTTCCCCGGACACTGGTTCAACAGCGGAAGCCAACGGGTCACCTATGGTGAAGGTAACGAGACCTTCTTCTCTACCTACGACATCGCCACCAGCACTTTCACCGTGGGACAGTTCCCGGGTATGCTGGAGGTAGGAAACGGGCAAAGTTTCACCCAGGCTATCGTCTATACCAATAACGGACAGCAGTATGTGGCCTACATTGAATTCACCATCTCCATGCTGGAAGAAGGCAGTACGCCTGTCACGGAGAATGTGTACACCATTCAACTGGCTGACGGCAGTCCCTCTGGTGCAGGTTTCACCAGTACCATGACCAGTCTGGGGGACAACCAGTATTCCACCTCCGTGGAGATTACTGATGCCAATGTGGCAACCTATGTAACTCCCACCGTGGTGAATGGTTACGATGCCAGTTTAAGTGTGTCTGGTTACACCATCACAGTGACTTACACGAAGGACAACAACGGTACGGAAGCTGAGACGGCTGTGACTACTTTTACACCGAATACGGCAAATACGGTAACGTACACACTCTCACTCGACCCTGAAGAGCCTACAGAGGCAGCAAAGAGTCAAGCTATTGACACCAGCACACTGACCACTTATTTCAACAACCAAGCTTTGTCGACCTCCAACTTCAAGGGCTATTCCACCACCCTTTCCACGGGAGCCTACTATGTCTACTACTACGGAGCCAACAGCGCAACAGTAGATGGTATGAAGGCCCAAGCACCCACGACAAGCGGAAGCACCTATACCTATTATTACAATAAGTACGGTCATCTGCTGACCAGTGCCGAAGGTGCGGCCTTCAGCATCCAACTAAACACCAGCGACTGGACCTACACCGTAACGGCCACCGACAAAGCTACGCCAGGCGACTACACCCTCTACACGGCCATGCGCTGCTACTACAAGCGAAGGAGTACCAGCAGCACGGTCTATAACTACATGGTGTACTTCCAGTTCAACGTGAATATACCTGATCTCATGCCTGGCGACCTGAACCAGAGCGGACATATCAGCATCTCTGACGTGAGTGCATTGGTTGAATACCTAAAAGGCAACACAGAGAACTACCACAGGCGAGCTGCCAACGCTGACGAGAATGATGTTATCAATATACAAGACATCGAGACGCAATTGGATACCATCTTACAACGATAAGAAAAAAGAAACGGAGGCTGCTCACCCAAGAACAGCCTCCGTTTCTTATCTCATTCCTTTCCATCGTCTGGTGTCGAACGTCGCCTCCGCCCTTCGTTCTACATCTTTGGGAAGCTGAGGATAGAAATCAATACCTGTGAGTTGTTCTACCTCATCAACACTGACAGCATAATACGACATTTCGTGGTGTCTCGCATGGTTATCATAAATGAAGCCTATGGCATCGGCACGATTACGTCCATTCCATCGCATCACGACCTTGAAGAAACGCTGAGGAACCGTCACCCGATTCTTTCCGATGGTTTGGTATTGCACGTTCTTCTCCACGACAGGACCACATACTACAAAGATGCTATCGTAGACATTAGCCCAATGGCGACAGATGGACTCCAGTTCAGCCCAGTCCCCAGCATTAAACTCCTTGTTTTGCGGACAGATATTACTGAGCAAAAAGCATTCGTTCATTGCAGCACGCGAATGCTTGCAATCTGCAGCAGGACACATGTGGCCACGACTGTAACCCGACTGACGATAGTCAGAATCGTAAGCAATAGGGCCATGCTGAATGGTGAAATCTGGTTGGAAATTCTCTGCTCGCTGTTCCTTTCCCTTAAAACGGGTAGGTGTGAGTTTCCAAGCCACCCAATTGGGAAGCAGACGACGACGGTTGTAGGAGAGAGTGAAGTCGGTATGATACACAATCTCCTCCTCACGGTCTGTAAGGTAGGCAGGAATCTCCAGTCTGCGGTTTGGGGATTTCAAGGGCTTGCGTTTCTTCGTGTCTTGAGTGGTAATAACTTGGTCGGACTGAGTAAGAAAGGTTTCGCTTCGTGATTCCTTCGGTTTCGAACAGGAAAAACACAGGAGGGCAGACAGCCAGCATGCCAGCAGTATAAGGATATGAGTTTGTAGTTTCATGAGAAGAAAAACAAAAAGGGTGGAACCCATAAAAGGATTCCACCTTATTTATAATATTATTATAGCGGACGCTTACTCTGCATCAGAGTTCTCGTCGTCATACTGACGCTGGTCGCGGTTCTCGTTACGGGGACGACGCTCACGGCGTTCTCCACGCTCAGGGCGGGGACGACGCTCACGTTCAATGTACCCTTCGGGCTTAGGCAGCAATACGCGACGTGAAAGTTTGAACTTGCCAGTCTTGGGGTCGATATCCAACAACTTTACGTTCAGCTTGTCACCTTCCTGTATGCCTGCCTGCTCTACAGTTTCCAGACGTTTCCAGTCAATTTCGCTGATGTGTAGCAGACCATCCTTACCAGGCATGAATTCTACGAAGCAACCGTAAGGCATGATACTGCGAACGGTACCTTCATAGACCTCCCCAATTTCGGGCACGGCCACAATGGCACGAATCTTGGCCATGGCAGCATCGATGGCCTCTTTGTTGGGACCGCTGACCTGAATCTTGCCCACACCATCTTCCTCGTCGATGGTGATGACAGCACCAGTGTCTTCCTGCATACCCTGAATAATTTTACCACCGGGGCCAATCACGGCACCAATGAACTCCTTGGGAATAATCATCTGCTCGATGCGAGGAACATGAGGCTTCAGTTCAGGACGTGGAGCAGGCAGTACCTTCAGCATCTCACCAAGGATGTGCTCACGGCCAGCCTTGGCCTGCATAAGAGCCTTCTCCAGAATCTCATACGACAAACCGTCGCACTTGATATCCATCTGGGTTGCGGTCAGTCCCTTGGCAGTACCCGTGGTCTTGAAGTCCATGTCACCTAAGTGGTCCTCGTCGCCAAGAATATCACTCAGCACAGCATACTTGTCTTCTCCAGGATTCTTAATCAGCCCCATGGCAATACCACTGACGGGGGCCTTTAAGGGTACACCAGCGTCCATCAGACTCAGACAGCCTGCGCAAACGGTAGCCATGGAACTGGAACCATTGCTTTCCAGAATGTCACTTACAACACGAATGGTATAGGGGAAATCTTCGGGAAGCTGGCCCTTCAGACCACGCCATGCCAAATGACCATGCCCAATCTCGCGACGGCCTACGCCACGCTGTGCCTTTGCCTCGCCCGTTGAGAAGGGAGGGAAATTGTAGTGTAGGAGGAAACGCATATAGCTCTTGTCCAGCACGTCGTCCACCAACTTCTCGTCGAGTTTAGTCCCCAGTGTGGTAGTAGAGAGCGACTGAGTCTCACCACGAGTGAAAATAGCACTTCCGTGAGGCATGGGCAGGGGAGAAACCTCACACCAGATGGGACGAATCTCGGTGGTCTTGCGACCATCGAGGCGAATGCCTTCATCCAGGATGCAACGACGCATGGCATCTTTCTCCACGTCGTGGTAATAACGGTCAACAAGTGTATTCTTCTCTTCCAGTTCCTCGGCAGACATATCAGCATGTGCCTCGGCATAACGGACCTTGAAGTCCTCGCGAATCTGCTCGAAGGCCTCCGCACGCTGGTGTTTCTCCAGACCCTGTTTGGTTACGTCGTAGGCGGGTTGATAGCATTCCTTCTTTACTTGCTCGCGCAGTTCCTCGTCGTTCACTTCATGACAGTATTCACGCTTCACGTCAGTACCCAGTTCCTTGCTCAATTCTTTCTGCAAGCGACACATGGGCTTGATAGCCTCGTGGGCAGCCTTCAAGGCGCCGAGCAGGTCTTGCTCCGAGACTTCCTTCATCTCACCCTCTACCATCATGATGTTTTCCTCAGTGGCACCGACCATGAGATCCATATCGGCTTCCTTCAGTTGCTCGAAAGTGGGATTGATGACATACTCGCCATCGATGCGAGCTACACGAACTTCGGAGATGGGACCCTCGAAGGGTATGTCGCTGGCAGCCAAAGCAGCAGAGGCGGCAAAGCCTGCCAATGCATCGGGCATATCCACGCCATCGGCGGAGAAAAGAATAACATTCACATACACCTCAGCATGATAGTTGCTGGGGAAGAGGGGACGCAGCGCGCGGTCCACCAGACGGCAAGTCAGAATCTCGTCGTCGTTAGCTTTACCCTCGCGCTTCGTAAATCCGCCCGGAAAGCGTCCGGCTGCGGAATACTTTTCTCTGTACTCTACCTGCAAGGGCATGAAATCTGTTCCGGGAACTGCATCTTTGGCGGCACAAACAGTGGCCAGGAGCACGGTGTTGTTCATACGCAACACAACGGAACCATCGGCTTGTTTTGCCAGTTTCCCGGTCTCGATGCTGATGGTCCTGCCATCAGGCAACTCGACTGTCTTTGTAATAACGTTCATCTAAGTGTTTTGTGTATAAATAATGTGTAAAAGAATGTGGCGTTTCCACAAATCGGACGCAAAGATACAAAATAATTATCAATTATCAATTATCAATTATCAATTATTTAGTACCTTTGCAGCCGAAAAGCAAATATGTGGATATGAAAAAGTTTGCAACGCTCATCATTTCAGTGCTGGCAATCGTCGGCTGTCAGGAAGATGCCCATAAGTTTCACGTTATTGGACAAATCACCGAGGCAAAGGACACCATGCTCTATCTCGAACACCTGACGATGGACAAGGGTCCTGTGGCCATCGACTCTACAAAGTTGGACGAGGATGGGGAGTTCACGTTAAAGGGTGACACTGTTGGAAATCCAGAATTCTATCGACTGCGCATTGGTGAGCAGGTGATAAATCTGTCGGTTGACAGCACGGAAACCATCATAGTGAAAGCCTCATTGCCCACCATGTCATGGGATTACAAGGTTGAGGGCAGTGGAAACTGTGACACCATACGCATACTGAGTCAAAAACTGGGCAAACTGAATGCCGACATACGTCGTGTAGCCGATGACCGCTCACTCACTATTGCTGACCGTGAGAGTGCTATCCAGCAACTGGTGAAAGACTACAAGACGGATGTCAAACTGAACTTCATACAAAACCGCTACGACCGTGCCTCATCCTATTTTGCCATGTTTCAAATGACGAACGGTCAAATGGTGTTTGACCCGGTGAGTGATGCCTCCGATGTAACGTGGTTCACGGCTCTTGCCAATGCATGGTTGCTCCACTGGCCAGGACAGCCCCGTACCGAAAATCTGTGCAACATAGCCATGCGTGGTCACAGAAACACGCGCAAGCGAACCATTGAGGTCAATCTGGACGATGAGAAAGTATCCGAGGCAGGCATTATTGACATGGGATTCCCCGACCTTAATGGTCAAGAACGTCGGTTAAGTCAACTGAAAGGCAGCGTGGTACTGCTTGACTTTACAGCCTACAGCATAAAAGGCAGTCAAGAGCGCATCATGGCCCTGCGTGAACTCTACACAAAATATCACACCCAAGGATTGGAAATTTATCAAGTATCGCTGGATGCAGACGAGCATTATTGGAAAACCATGTGTCGGCAATTGCCGTGGATATGTGTATGGGACAACGAAGGATTGGACCACGACATCGTCAGCATATATAATTTGCAACAGATTCCCACTTGGTTTCTCATCGACAGGGGTAACAATCTTGTTGGCCGTCAAGAACTAATGGGTAACTTGGAAACCGAACTCCGCAAATTGTTATAAAAAAGAAAAAAGTTGGGCAAAAGTTTGGGGATTACTAAAAAATCCCTACCTTTGCAGTCGAAATAATACGAAAAACGTACAAGGGTTCTAACAGCCAACACCTGTTAGGATTCTTTTCTTTTTCGCACTAAAAGAATAAATGACAGCAAAATAAAAAAAAGAAAAGCTATGGCTTATATGTCACAAAAGGGCTACGACAAACTGGTAGCCGAACTACAACACATGGAGAGTATCGACCGTCCTGCAGCAAGTGCGGCTATAGCCGAAGCGCGCGATAAGGGCGACTTGAGCGAGAATGCAGAATATGATGCTGCCAAAGAAGCTCAGGCTAAGTTGGAAACAAAGATTGCACTGCTGAAACAGACCATACGCGATGCAAAAATCATCGATATGAAGACAATGGACACCTCCTCCGTCCAGATTCTGGCCACTGTTGGCTTGAAGAATGTCAAGAATGGTATGCAGATGAAATACACCATCGTAAGCGAGACAGAGGCAAATCTGCGTGAAGGAAAGATTAGCGTAGGAACCCCCATCGCCCAGGGATTGCTGGGTAAGAAAGTGGGCGACGTGGCTAGCATCAAGGTCCCTCAGGGACAGATTGAGTTGGAGATCACCAGCATCAGCTACGACGAGTAATCTCTCAGTTTTCAAACCATGACGATATTCAGCAAGATTGTTGCTGGTGAGATTCCCAGCTATAAGTGTGCCGAGAACGGACAGTTCTATGCATTCTTAGATATCAATCCCTTGACAAAGGGACACACGTTGGTCATTCCCAAGCGTGAGGTTGACTATATCTTCGACCTTACCGATGAGGAGATTGCTGCTATGCAGGTGTTTGCCAAGCATGTGGCTATTGCCATCAAGAAAGTGCTGCCCTGCGTGAAAGTGGGACAAGCCGTTTTAGGATTGGAAGTTCCTCATGCGCACATCCACCTCGTTCCCATGCAAAGTGAAAAGGACTTGAACTTTGCCAACCCCAAACTCAGTCTTTCTCCCGAGGAGATGCAGCAAACCGCTGATGCCATTTTGGCATCATTCAACGCCTAACTGCATCTGAGCCTCGTTCATCATTTTTCGAACCATTGAACGGTTTTTGGGGCAGATAAGGAGCACATCGCCCTCTTCTGCTACAACGTAGTCCGTCAGTCCTTCGATGACCGCAATGCGATTCTTGGGAAGACGGACTACGTTGCCTCTACAATTTCGTAATAGCGTTTTCGTGTCCAGAATCACGTTGTCGTTCTCATCGGCATTGGAACGCAATATCGCCCATGTTCCCAGGTCGGCCCAGCCGAAATGACATTCATGCACATAGACGTTATCACTACGTTCCAAGATTCCCAAGTCAACACTAAGCTTGGGCAGAACTGTAAAGAACTCAGGCAAGAACCTCGGGTCTGCCGTTTCGGCATCGGCCATCATCTTCGGAATTTCCAGTTGATATTCGGGAACAAGCTTGTAAATCGCCTCCAGCATTACTTTCACGTTAAACAAGAAGATACCCACATTCCACAAGAAACCACCATCGTTTACAAACATCTCGGCAAACTGCAACTCTGGTTTCTCTGTGAAACTCTTCACCCGATAGAAGTCCTCTTCTGTCACGTCGTCGTTCAACTGAATATAACCATATCCTGTCTCGGGCCGTGTGGGGCGAACGCCCATCACCACCAAGTCTGGCTGTCGCGACACGAAATCCAGTCCATGTAGCACATCTTCCTGAAACTCCGTCTCGCCCATAATCATTTGGTCGGCTGGAGATACAACGACATTGGCATCGGGATTCTCCCTTGAGATGACAACCGTCCCCCATGCTGCTGCTGCCAGCGTACCGCGATGCAGGGGTTCCTCCAAGATGTGTGTGTCGTCCACTTGGGGCAGCTGTTCGTACACCAAGGGAAGATAGTCCACATTCGTACTTATATAGATGTGGCTGGGATCCATAAACTTTGCGAAACGGTCGTAGGTCTGCTGAAGAAACGTTCGACCTACGCCAAAGATATCCAGAAATTGTTTGGGCCTCTTCTTACGGCTTACTGGCCACAGACGGCTGCCCACGCCGCCAGCCAATATCAGGCAATAGTTGTTTTTGCTATCACTCATCGTTTGGTATTAGTTTTCGGTTTCCAAACGCTAAGTTAATCATTCTTTTTCATAGTACAAACATTATAGAAAGGATTTTATGTTTTTTTTGTGTCTTCCCCTTCTCGGGCGACATCTGTTCGGTTAAAATGCCCTATTCGTCCAAAAGATTTGTCTCTCTCGTTGAAAATAAATAACTTTGTAGCTCAATTAGATAAACTATATTCATTATGAAGCGATTTCTTGCCCTCCTATTGGGAACACTTATCACAGCAATGGTCATTGCCAGCGTTATACCCACGAAATTCTATATTTGGATTAACGGCATATCCACGGCCTTTGACATCAACGACCAGGAACTTACCTACGGAAACGGAACTCTGACCATCAATGGCAATACCTATGAGTTGGCGACCATCGACAGCATAACCTTTGGCGAATACACCGAGGTGAACGATGCCGATACAGTCTACGTCACCTACGACGGAAACACTGCTACAGTTTCTCCTGCAGTGAACGGAGTGAGTGTGTCAATATCTAACGCCGATGTCACGCTGACCAATGAGAATGCCGACCGTGAAATGACTTTCGTCCTGAGCGGTTCGTCAAATAGTGGTTCCTTTGTCTACAACGGAACCTACAAGACCACCATCCGGCTCAACGGCCTCACCCTCACTGGCAGCACTGCGGAAGCCATTAACATTGTAGACGGAAAACGCATCGCATTGGAACTGGCAGGAGGTACAGTCAACACGCTGGCCGACGCATCCACCGACGGTGGACAGAAAGCTGCTTTCTACACCAAGGGCCACTTGGAGATTAGCGGCAGCGGAACGCTGAACCTGAAGGGTAACATTAAGCATGCGCTGAGTAGCAAGGAATACCTGCTTGTGAAGAAGACTACAGGTACCATCAATGTTACAGGAGCAGCCAAGGACGGCATCCATGCTGGCCAGTACGTACAGGTAAACGGCGGAGACATTACCATCACAGGTGTAGGTGGAGACGGCATACAAGCCGAGATGGAGGAAGATTTGACAGAAGACGACGGCAAGATAATTGTCAAGGGCGGAACCCTTGCAATTACCGTGACAGCCGCCGACTGTGCAGCCCTCAAGAGCGACTCTACCCTGCACATCAAGGATGGAAGCCTTACTCTCACCACTACGGGCGATGCCGATAAGGGACTGAAGAGCAAATATAACGTCGACATAGAGGGAGGTACTATAACCATCACCCAAAGTGGTTCGTACATTCTTGAGGATATGGAACCCAGCTACTCCACTGGTATCAAGGCCAATGGTGACGTAAACATCACTGGTGGAATCATTACTCTCACAAACAAAGCCGAGGCTGGCCGAGGAGCGAGTGCCGACGGCAATCTCAACGTCAGCGAGGATGACAATACCGTTACCCTCACCATCACTAACTCCGGAGCTGGTGGCGAACTGGATACCAGCAAGAACGTGGAGAGTGGAGGTAGCACAACCGACGAGGCTTCCTATCGTGTATACGTCAACGTGCCCACATCCAGCGGAGGCGGTGGCCCTGGGGGAGGGAGCAAGACATGGCAAAACGTATACCTATATAATAGTAGCGGTACACAGGTAGCCACATTGTCCAGTTCCGTTACTCTGACCAAGGGGAGTACGTCCAAGACCTTCTATTACTATGACTTCAAGCAGAGTGACTCTGGAACCTATTACTTTGCCAGCGACAGCTATCAAAGCGGTGGCGGATGGGGAGGTGGAACTACCTACACCATCCAGAGCGGAACCTTTACGGGGCCTACCAGTGGCAGCGACTATTTCTATGTGATAAGCAGCAGCTACTCCACCAGCGGAACCGTACGCACCTATAGCATCAGCGACCAGACCTCTACCTATTCGTCGTACACCAAGACATCTTCATCAAGTGACGACTATGTGAGTGCGAAGGGACTGACGGCCGACGGCAACATCACCCTCACCGCAGGTACCATCAAGGTAACCATGACGGGCGATGCTGGCAAGGGCATCAAGAGCGACGGTACACTCGTCATTGGTGACAAGACGACAGCTACCGGTCCCACACTCACCGTTTCCACCACAGGCTCCAAACTCGGGAGCAGCAGCGGTGGAGGGGGGGGCTTCCCAGGCCAGGAGGAAAGCAGCGGCTCGTCGGCCAAAGCCATCAAGGCGCAAGGTACCATCTACCTGTATGGTGGCACCAGCGAGATATGCACTGCCACAGACGGAGCCGAAGGACTGGAGAGTAAGACTGCCGTCTACATCGAAGGTGGCCAGCACTATCTAAAGTGCTACGACGACTGCATCAACTCCAGCGGTTGCATCTACTTCAACGGTGGTGTAACCATCTGCTACTCTACTGGTAACGATGCCGTCGACTCCAATGCAGGCAAGACAGGAGCCATCACTATCGGAAATGGAGCCGTAATGGCTTACACCACCAAGGGAAGCCCTGAGGAAGGACTCGATTGTGACAACAATTCCTACATCCAGATTACGGGCACTGGCTACGCCATCTCAGCCGGTGCATCACAAGGCGGAGGTTCCAGCAGCAATAGCATCTCGGGGGCCAAGCAAGGTTATGCTTTCGTCACCAGTACCATCAGTTACGCCTCGGGCCGCTATTACACCATCTCCGACGCGTCAAACAACGTTCTCGTAACCTACAGTTTCCCAACATCCGTTAGTAGTTCTCTCAGTCTGTTCACGGCCAAGGGCATGACCAGTGGAACCACCTACTACATCAAGTACAACACCTCCGCGCCCACCGATGCCAACACCGCCTTCCATGGCCTCTACCTGGGAAGCAACACCGTAGGAAGCAACAGCGTAACCTCATTCTCCGCAAAATAGCGAAACGCTTCGCTACGAAAACGAAGACAAAAACACATAAAAAGCTATGAGAAGACGCAGATTAACCCTTTTCTGCCTTTTGACAGTCGTAGCCCTTCAATTAGGTGCTACCCCCTCTCAGAAAGATGACGAGAGCAAGGCTCTCGACTTTCTCTATAAGTACATGCCCCTGCCCGACTCGTTGGACTATCCCATAGAGTTCTGGCGGCAGAACGTCGCCTATGCCCTCAAAGCCCGAGACGAGATGGGATGGAACGTTCCCGAACGCGAATGGTTGCACTTCGTTCTCCCCCCACGTGTCAACAACGAGGAACTCGACAACTGCCGTCCCGTCTTCTACGAAATGCTTAAAGACCGCATTCGTGGACTCTCCATGTACGATGCCATCTTGGAAGTCAACCACTGGTGTCACGAAAAGGTGACCTACCAGCCCAGCGATAGCCGTACCAGTGCTGCCCTTGCCACCATGCGCAGCGGCATTGGTCGTTGTGGCGAGGAGAGTACCTTTGCTGTAGCTGCTCTGCGTGCAGTGGGCATCCCTGCTCGCCAGGTCTATACCCCGCGTTGGGCACATACCGACGACAATCACGCCTGGGTGGAAGCTTGGGCCGACGGGAAATGGTACTTCCTCGGAGCTTGTGAGCCCGAACCCGTCCTCAACCTCGGCTGGTTCAATGCCCCCGCTTCACGCGGTATGATTATGAACACCTATGTTTTCGGACATTACGACGGTCCCGAGGACGTCATTGGACGCGATGCCTGTTACACCATCATCAACGTCACCTCCAACTATGCCCCCACGTCTTCCCTCGTCGTCCGTACCATTGATGCTCAAGGCCAGCTATGCCCGGCCTACGTTGAGTTCAAACTTTACAACTACGCTGAGTTCTACACCATCGGTCGTCGCCAGAGCAGTGGGATATGCAGTTTCAATACGGGCTTGGGTGATCTTCTTGTATGGGCCAGTCATAATGGGAACTACGGATTCGCCAAAGCCAGCGTAGGTAGGCAGGATACCATCACCATCATCCTCGACAATCCTACAGGCACATGGGAAACCGAAATCGTCCCCCCTGCCGAGCGCAACACCCAACCTAAACTCACCGACGAACAGATACAAGCCAATCGCCTGCGACTGGCCAAAGAGGACAGCATACGTGAGCATACTCCCCACGGCAATCAGTCCGTGCTCAATGCGTTCCTGACAGGGGCTGCCGACAAGGAGAAAGCCGAACTACTGTTGAGCCTGCTCACCGAAAAGGACCGTCGCGATGTGACCATCGACGTGCTCACCGACAGCTATCTTTATAGTCCCAGCACAGACCCCAACGTACTCAATCCGCGTGTCTGCGTGGAACCGCTTACCCCCTATAAGGCCTACTTGGGCAGCGTCCTGCCCCGACTCTCCCTCGAAGAGTGGCGTCAGTGGGTGCTCGATAGCATCAGGGTGGACCAGACCCGCAACCCCCAACGGCTCTGCATGAGTCCTGCAAGCGTATGGCGTGAGCGTGTGGCCGACGTGCGTAGCCGTGACATTTTCTTCGTCGCAGGCGCACGTGCATTGGGCCATGCAGCCTCTTACGACCCCGTCTATGGTCGTTCCGTACCCGCACTCACAAGCCAACGAAACCATCAGACGAAGGGACTCTTCCGTCTCATGCCCGAGACCAAGACCGACTGGGAGAGTTCCTACTACACTCACTTCACCCTTTCCAAACTGGAGAACGGTAGTCCCCGCCTGCTTTCTTTCCCCGAGGAAGGCGTGACGGCACAAGACTTTACTCAGGGCAAGCAACTTGAGCAAGGTACTTATCTGCTTACCACAGGCACACGTCTGGCTAAAGGCGATGTTTTGGTAAGGACCAGGATATTCCAACTCACCGACAGTTTATCTGTTCCCTTGGCACTGCGTCACGACAACGAACAGCTGCAAGTCATTGGAAACCTGAACGCAGAGGATATTTACACCGACCGTAATGGTCACCGACAAGCCATCATCAGCACCACGGGCCGAGGCTACTACGTTCTCGGACTCGTTCAGGACAAGCATGAGCCCAGCAACCATGCCCTTCACGACATCGCCCTGAAACAGAAGGAACTGGAGATCATAGGTCGTCCCATACTCATCCTTAATGCCGAGGACAATCGTCCCATAGTAGAGGAGATTGCACAGAGTCTCCACCTTGAGACGCGCGAACTTCCCCTCTTCGTCATTGCTGATACCTTTAATCGCATTGTATGGGTAAGCCAAGGCTACACTATCGGCATGGGTGAACAACTTCTCCGTGCCCTGAAGAAACTATAGCCCACTGTCACCTTTCCCATGTCCCAGTTTCTGTTCGGCTACTTCATTGTCGTCACGTTGTTCACGTTTGTCCTCTATGGCATTGACAAGTACAAGGCCCGTCACCAGCGTTGGCGCATATCGGAGGCCACACTCTTGCTGATGGCCGCCATCGGGGGCAGTGTGGGTGCGCTGCTCGGCATGAAGGTCTTCCGCCACAAGACTCAGCACCTGAAATTCAAAATTGGTGTACCCCTCATCCTGCTCCTGCAATTGACCCTCGCCCTATGGCTGTTGTTCAAGTACAATGGATGGGTTTGAGAGAGGTAAGAGAGGAACCGATGGGGAAATAGAATGAAAAATCGCCAAATAATTTGGATAATAATAGAAATTGCCGTACCTTTGCGACGTTGAAAGTGAGGAGCCCGAAAGAGTTCCTCACTTCACGTTAATAAAACACTAAAGAAGAAAAGAAAACAAAAACGCATGATTGACAAGAATGCTTTGGAGAGTGTTGTGAACGAGTGGCTGGCTGACAAGGACTACTTCTTGGTGGATTTGTCAGTGACGACAGACGACCGTGTGGTGGTGGTCATCGACCATGCCGAGGGGGTATGGATTGAAGATTGTGCCGAACTGAGTCGTTACATCGAGAGCCGTTTCGACCGTGAGAAAGAGGACTACGAACTGGAGGTGGGCAGTGCCGGACTGGGACAGCCTTTCCGCGTGCGCCGTCAGTGGGAGAACCACGTGGGGAAACTGGTGGAAACGTTGCTCAAGGACGGACACAAGTATCAGGGAACACTGACAGCCGTAGGTACAGACTCTTTTAGCATCGAGGTGGAACAGCGCGTGAAACCAGAGGGTGCCAAGCGTCCTAAGAAGGAGTTGGTGACCTTGGAGCTGCCTTTCGATGAGGTGGCCTATACGAAGTATCTGATAAAAGTAAAGTAATAAAACGAAATATAACAATGGCAAAAGCAAAAAACACAGACACGGTGAATCTGTTTGATTCATTCAACGAGTTCAACTCAGAAAAGAGTATTGACAAGGCCACGCTTGTGAGCGTGCTGGAGGAGTGCTTCCGTAGCGTCATCGCTAAGACGTATGGTACGGACGAGAACTATGACATCATTGTAAACCCCGACAAGGGCGACTTCGAAATCTACCGTAACCGCGTGGTGGTTCCCGACGACGAGCTGAAGGACGAAAACCGCGAAATCTCCTTGACCGCCGCCCGTGCCATAGAAGAAGACTACGAGGTGGGCGAAGAGGTGAGTGAGCGTGTTCCCTTCAACAGCTTCGGCCGTCGTGCCATCCTAACGTTGCGCCAGACGTTGGCCAGTCGCATCCTGGAACTTGAGCACGATACCTTATATAATAGTTATAAGGACAGGGTAGGCGAGGTAATAGGAGCCGAGGTGTACCAGACATGGAAGCGTGAGACGTTGCTTCTGGACGATGATGGCAACGAACTGTTGTTGCCTAAGCAGGAGCAGATTCCTGGTGACTTCTTCCGTAAGGGAGAGACGGCCCGTGCCGTAATAGCCCGTGTGGACAACACCAACGGAAATCCCAAGATAATCTTGAGCCGCACGAGTCCTGTCTTCCTTCAGCGTCTGATGGAGGCCGAGGTGCCTGAGATAAACGACGGACTCATTACCATCCACCGTGTGGCTCGCATCCCCGGTGAGAGAGCCAAGGTGGCCGTGGAAAGCTACGACGATCGCATAGACCCCGTAGGAGCCTGTGTCGGTGTGAAGGGTAGCCGCGTGCATGGCATCGTGCGTGAACTGCGTGGTGAGAATATCGATGTCATCAACTATACGACCAATCCCCAGTTGTTCATCTCCCGTGCGTTGAGTCCTGCACAAGTGAATAAGGTGGTTCTCGACGAGGAGACCAAGAAGGCCGAAGTCTACATGGACACCGACCAGGTAAGCCTGGCCATCGGTAAGGGTGGAGCCAATATCAAGTTGGCGAGCATGCTGACGGGTTACACCATCGATGTCTTCCGCGAACTGGACGAAGCAGAGGCCGACGACGTAAGCCTGGACGAATTCACCGATGCCATAGAGCCTTGGATTATAGAGGAACTGAAGCGTATTGGTCTGACCACAGCTCGTCAGGTGCTGGGTGCTCCACGCGAACTGCTGTTGAAAGAGGCCGACCTCGAGGAGGAGACCGCAGATGAGGTACTGCGCGTGCTGGCTGCAGAGTTCGATGACGAAACAGAAGAATAAACGGCCAAGTGTTAAATGGTAAATGGCTAAATGGTAAATGAAAGATGAGTATACGACTAAATAAGGCAACCAAGGAGTGCAACGTGGGATTGCAGACTGCAGTGGAATTCCTGCAGAAAAAAGGCTTCAAGGATGTTGAAGCCAATCCCAACACCAAGATAACGGAGGAACAATACCAATTGCTCTTGAACGAATTCACTCAAGACAAGGGGCTGCGCAAGGAGGTAACCCAAATGCAGCAACAGCGTCAGGAAGAGAAAGTGAAGGAAAAAGAGCAAAAGGAAGCCCGCAAGCGCGAGGAACAACTGATTGAGACCAAGGTTGAGAAACTGGCAGGCCCCAAGGTACTGGGCAGCATCGACCTGAACGCCCCTCGCAAGGCTAAGAAGGAAGAGCCCAAACCTGTTCCCGTAGAGCCGTCTGTTCAGGAAAAGGCAGAGCCTGTTTCCCAGCAACAAGAGGAGGAAGAGATTTTCCGTCCTTCGGTAACTCCTGTGGCTCCAGGTCCCAAGGTGCTGGGTAGCATCGACCTCTCAGCCCTGAACCAGAGTACCCGTCCCAAGAAGAAGACGAAGGACGAGAAGCGTCGTGAGCGTGAGGAGAAGCAGGGCGACAAGAAGAAGCGTGCCCGTCTGGGACAGCAGCGTGTGGACGTGAATGCCGTAGCTCAGCAGGGTGGCGGGCAGAATCGTCCCAAGCAGCAAAGCCAGCCCAAGGAACAGCCTCAGCCTGGACAGGGAAAGCGCAGCAAGAACAAACAGAAGAACCAGCCTAAGCAAGTGGTCATCGCTCCCGAAGTGAGCGAAGAGGATGTGGCCAAGCAAGTGCGTGAGACACTGGCCCGACTGACCAGCAAGGGCAGCAAGATGGGCAAGGGTGCGAAGTATCGTCGCGAGAAGCGCGATGCCATCCGCCAAGGCATGGAGGAGGAACTGCAGGAGCAGGCTGCAGAGAGCAAGGTTCTGAAGCTTACGGAGTTCGTGACCGCCAACGAGTTGGCCACGATGATGAACATCCCCGTGACGCAGGTCATCGGTACCTGCATGAGCATCGGAATCATGGTAAGCATCAATCAGCGTATGGATGCAGAGACTATCAACCTTGTTGCCGAAGAGTATGGTTTCAAGACCGAATATGTAAGTGCCGAGGTCAGCGAGGCAGTGGTGGAAGAGGAGGACGACGAGGCCGATCTGGTTCCCCGTGCTCCCATTGTGACCGTCATGGGTCACGTCGACCATGGTAAGACTTCGTTGCTCGACTATATCCGTCAGACCAACGTCATTGCCGGTGAGGCCGGAGGCATAACGCAGCACATCGGTGCTTACAACGTTACGCTTGACGACGGTCGTCACGTCACCTTCCTGGATACCCCTGGTCACGAGGCCTTCACCGCCATGCGTGCCCGTGGTGCGCAGGTGACCGACGTGGCCATTATCATTATTGCGGCTGACGACGACATCATGCCCCAGACCAAGGAGGCCATCAACCACGCCGTTGCAGCCAATGTGCCCATTGTTTTTGCCATCAACAAGGTGGATAAACCTGCTGCTAACCCGGAGAAGATTAAGGAAGGCTTGGCTAACATGAACTTCCTTGTCGAGGACTGGGGAGGCAAGTACCAGAGTCAGGACATCAGTGCCAAGAAGGGTACGGGCGTGCCCGAACTGTTGGAGAAGGTGTTGCTGGAGGCTGAGATGCTCGACCTGAAGGCAAACCCGAAGCGCAAGGGTACGGGTACCATCATTGAGTCGTCGCTTGACAAGGGTCGTGGCTACGTGGCCACGGTGCTCTGCAGCAACGGCACCCTGCGTGTGGGCGACATCATGCTGGCAGGAACTAACTACGGACGTGTGAAGGCCATGTTCAATGAGCGCGGCCAGCGCGTGAAGGAGATTGGTCCCTCTGAGGCGGCTACCATCCTGGGACTGAACGGTGCTCCCACGGCAGGAGACACGTTCCACGTGATGGATTCCGACCAGGAGGCACGCGAGATAGCCAGCAAGCGTGAGCAGTTGGCGCGTGAGCAGGGTCTGCGCACCATGAAGCGTATCGACCTGAACGAGATTGGCCGACGCATAGCCTTGGGCGACTTCAAGGAACTGAACATTATCGTCAAGGGCGATGTCGACGGTTCCATCGAGGCCTTGTCCGATTCGTTGCTGAAACTCTCGACGGAGAAGATACAGGTGAACGTTATCCAGAAAGCCGTAGGACAGATTAGCGAGAGCGATGTCAACCTGGCTGCGGCCTCCGATGCCATTATCGTGGCCTTCCAGGTACGTCCTTCTCTGGCTGCCCGCAAGCTGGCCGAGCAGGAAGGCGTGGATATCCGCACCTACAGCGTCATTTACGATGCCATCGAGGAAGTGAAGGATGCCATGGAAGGAATGCTTTCTCCCGAAATCAAGGAGGAGGTGACCGCCCAGGTGGAAGTGCGTCAGGTTTACCACATCTCCAAGGTTGGCACCGTGGCAGGTGCTTACGTCGTCGAGGGAAAGGTAAGCCGTACCAACAAGGCTCGCGTCATCCGCGACGGTATCGTGGTCTTCACGGGCGAAATCAATGCCTTGAAGCGTTTCAAGGACGACGTGAAGGAGGTAACCACCAACTTCGAGTGCGGTATCTCGCTGGTGAACTACAACGACCTGCGTGAGGGTGACATGCTGGAGACCTTCCAGGAGATAGAGGTAAAGGCAAAGCTCTGACGCATGGTTCTCTTGGCACTTTGTGTCGCCGGACTGCTTTATGGGCTGGTGAGCGGTTGGATACACGGCTTGGTGAAAGAGCTGTGTTCCACCCTCGGCTTCGCCTTGGGCATCTATCTGGCCTACTATTGCTACGTACACTGCAACTTGCAAATCTGGTGGGCCGTGCTGTTTGCACTGGTCTTCCCCCTGGGTCTTGGACTGCTGGCTTCGCTGGTGTCCAAGATTCTCGACTATACGCCCGTCGTCGGCACCATGAACAAACTCTTGGGGGCCCTTGTGGGTTGTGCCAAGATTGCCGCTCTCATACTCTTTGTGATGTGGCTGACGGGCAAGATAGACATTAAGTGGTGAGATGGAAGAGAAAGGTAACGAATTCCTAAGAGAGGTTGCGGAGAAGAAGTACGAGTACGGCTTCACCACCGACATCAAGACCGACATTATCCCCAAGGGGCTGTCGGAGGAGGTGGTGCGCCTCATCTCTGCCAAGAAGGGCGAGCCTGACTGGCTGCTCGATTTCCGCCTGCGGGCCTTCCGCTACTGGCAGACGCTGGAGCAGCCCACGTGGGG
>ERZ842401.2024-NODE-2024-length-27686-cov-5.246281_pt1 | contig 27686 bp, 22 predicted proteins | sample MGYA00521270_ERZ842401 | MGnify/ENA primary metagenome ERZ842401 (study PRJEB31892, sample SAMEA3878208) | bioreactor metagenome | biome: Moose rumen | place: Sweden | collected 2011-10 | study: EMG produced TPA metagenomics assembly of the PRJEB12797 data set... | reverse complement strand
GAGCCGGATGTTGAAAATAAAATTAAAAAATGCTCGGTTTTTACCGGCTAAAACACAAGAGAAGGATTAATCAATTGAGCATTCAACTCCAACTCTCCTCCTCTCCAAACTTGATATGTAACATCGAGATAGGCAAAATGGTCAAAATATGAATGTGTAACAATAGGACTCTTGAACTCATTCCACCCAATACGATATGTTACATCAATCATTAATTTTGTATTTGGACGCCACATAAATGAAGGGCTCACAAACAACTTTTTTGCTTTTATTCCATTTTCGTAAGTATTGAGTAAGCGTCCGTCTTCCAGAGTTTTTGTTGTTGCAAAAACCCCGTTTGATGAATTATATTAGCCGCAAATTTAAATAAACCCTATGATTTATGTATTTCAGGATAGACTAATATGAAGAAATTATGTGACTTAGCGCTATGGAAGGATGGCTCTTGCCATTGTCAGGCTAAATCACAAAGAGCTTTGTAAGCAAGGAGTTAAGGAGGGAGCCGTCAGTTGAGTTGCCGCCGTAGTTGCTCTTGGACTTGAGATCTGTGTCTTTCATCAGCGATATTACCCCCATTGTTTTCTGAAGCGGGAAGTTTCTGGCAGCAGTCTGGTACTCTTTTACCCTTTGAGTTCCAAACACTCCGGCCCTCATGCAAGCCTGGAAGAAATCTCGCTCTCCGGCACTCAGATGAGCCTCAACCGTAAGAAGCTGGTTGAAGTAGAAGAACATTGCACCCAGAGTTGCCTGAATGGGATATTTTTTTGAGTTGGAAGCAAAGACTTCAGCAATGGAAAAGGCCCTGAGGATGTTCCGTTCACCTATGGCCTTACAGAGTTCAAACGGGTTAAAGTCTCTTGAAATGCCAATGTTGATTTCTACATCGCGGCCCCTGATTACGGTGCCGTCCGTGCCTTTGATGAGTTTATCTATCTCCAGAGCTATCTTCCTCAGCGATACCCCTGCACTCTGGGCAAGAAGCTGTGCCGCATCAGGCTCTATGCTGTAGCCCAAAGAGCGCACATGGGCGGTTATCCACTGGGGAACCTTCCACTCGTCAAGCAGATAGGATTCCAGAACTTCTGCCTTGTCTTTGAGGCTTTTGTAAAACACTGTGCGTTTGTCAAGATTCTTGCCGGTAAAACTCAGGACAAGAATGGTGTCCGGAGCCGGAACCTTGAGGTAATACTCAAATGGCTGCAAAGATGAGAGTTGCTGGGCTTCCTTTACAATTATCAGCTGATAAGGGCTTGCTACCGGATATCTTCTGCAAAGGCAGACAATCTGCCCGGCATCTGTTTCATTGCCATATACTATGCTGAGGTTAAAGTCTTTCTGACTGTCATCCAGGACATTGGCATTAAGTGCTTCTATGATGGCATCTGAATAATAGGGCTCCTCGCCTGCAAGCACATATATGCCCGCAAACTTCTTTGCACGGATATTGTCCATAATCTGCTGGAACTTCCTTATGCTGCCTTCCTTGTCAACTTTCTGCGCCATCGGCTTTTATATAAACTTCATTCCTTTAGGAGTCCTTGAAACGCACCTTCAAAGTTACAAGGAGGTTCCAAATATTCCAAATCTATACAAATAAAATCTATTCTTATCTTTGTGTTGTATTGCTATCGTGAAACACGGCAGACTGCATTTATGGAACAAGTATTTGACCCGCTGAGAAAGAAATATGTGGCTCTGACTCCGGAAGAAAATGTCCGGCAGCAGTTCATCCGCTACCTCAATGAAAAGAGGGGCTGGCCGCTGCACATGATGATGAGCGAAACAGAAATTTCTCTCGGCGATGTACGCCTCCGCTGCGACATTGTCTGCTACGGCAAAATTCAGAAATCTGTACCGGCAGACGGGAACTCCGCAGACACCTCTGGCAAACTGGCCCCGGTAATGATTGTGGAATGCAAGAGGCCGTCTGTAAAAATTTCTTCCAAGACATTTGAGCAGATTTGGAACTACGCCCTGATACTCAAGGTGGAATATCTGGTGGCAACCAATGGTGTAAAAACCTTTGCCTGCCGATATGACGGACAGAAGAAACAGTATGTTTTCATCGGCGATATTCCCTCATACGATAAACTTACGGACAATGAGCTACAGTAACGACACATTTCTTAAAGACAAGATATTCAGGATAATCTCCGAAACTGCCGCTGAACATGGCGTAAGGGCATTTGTCATTGGAGGCTTTGTAAGAGACTGTTTCCTTCAAAGGCCGCGCAACGATATAGACATAGTTGTGGAAGGCAGCGGAATAGAGATTGCCAATGCCGTAGGAAAGAAGGTCCGCAGCAAGGTTTCTGTTTTCAAGAACTTTGGTACGGCCATGTTCAAGTGGAACGGCATAGAGATAGAGTTTGTGGGGGCAAGAAAAGAGTCCTACAGCCACAATTCCAGGAAGCCCATCGTAGAAAACGGAACGCTGGAAGATGACCAGAAGCGCAGAGACTTTACCGTAAATGCCCTTGCATTCTCGCTCCAGGAAGAGGATTACGGCAATCTGGTGGATCCGTTCGGAGGTGTGGCGGACCTGCAGAAAGGGCTGCTGAGAACCCCTTTGGATCCGGATGTCACCTACTCCGACGATCCGCTCAGGATGATCCGTGCCATCAGGTTTGCAACCCAACTGAATTTTACCATAGTTCCTCAATCTATCGAGAGTATAAAAAGGAACCGTGGGAGGCTGGAAATCCTCAGCCGTGAGAGAATCGCTGAGGAAATGCACAAGATACTCCTCAGCCCCAAGCCTTCAATTGGGCTTGAACTTTTGCAGCAGACGGGTTTGCTGGAACTTTTCCTGCCCCAGATTTCGGCCCTCAAGGGCGTTGAGACTATGGAAGGCAAAGGCCACAAGGAGAACTTTGCCCATACACTCCAAGTAGTGGACAACATAGCCCCGCATACAGACAACCTGTGGCTGAGATGGGCCGCTCTGCTGCACGACATAGGTAAGCCTGCAACCAAGAAATACGAATCCGGAACCGGATGGACTTTCCACGGCCATGAATTTGTAGGCTCAAAGATGGTACCCGCAGTGTTCAAGCAGTTGAAAATGCCCCTGAACGAAAAGATGAAGTATGTACAAAAACTCGTGGCCCTGCATCTTAGGCCGATAGCCCTTGTAGATGAAGGAGTTACCGATTCTGCCGTAAGAAGGTTGCTGTTTGATGCAGGAGATGACATAGATGACCTGATGACGCTTTGCCAAGCCGACGTTACCTCAAAGAACGAGGCCAAGGTCAGGCGCATTCAGTCCAATTTCCAGCTTGTTAAGCAAAAACTCATAGATGTAGAGGCCAAAGATGCCATAAGAAACTTCAAGAACCCTGTTACAGGAGAACTTGTAATGGAATATTACGGACTGGAACCCGGCCGCGAGATAGGCATCATCAAAGAATTTGTAAAGGAAGCCATTCTGGACGGCAAAATCGGAAACAACTTTGACCAGGCATTTGAACTAATGAAAATCAAAGGTGCAGAAATGGGCCTTGTACACAAGGAGTGAGCCTGTTTGAGACTTTACAAAATATGGTTTGAACGGTCTAAGACTCGTAATTTGAAATAACTTTGATATGAAAAGAATTCTAATGGTATTGGCTGTTGCCTTCATGGCTTTGTCAACGGCAATGGCGCAGGAAAACAATCCTCAGGACAAAAATGAGGGCAGACCGCAAGTAATGTCCTCAAAGGAAAGGGCTACAAGAGAAGCCGACCGCCTGAAAAAAGAACTCAATCTTACGGACAAACAGTACAAGAAGGTTTACAAGGCCTATCTGAACCAGAACAAAGAATTTGAAAATCTCAGGTCTCAGAACGGCAATAACGGGCAAAGGCCGCAGGGTATGGGTCCCGGTGGCGGAGGCCAAAGACCTCAAGGTATGGGCGGACAGAGGCCGCAGGGCATGGGAGGCCAGAGACCTCAAGGCATGGGCGGACAAAGGCCAGATGGCATGGGTCCACAAGGTGGGCAAAGACCTCAGGGCATGGGTCCCCAAAGCGATCAGATGAAACAAATCAGAGAAAAAACAGACAAGAAGCTGAAGAAGATCCTTACTGCTGAGCAGTACGACAGGTATGAGAGCCTTCAGGCCGAAAGAGAAATGAGAGGCGGCAACCGCCCAAGCAATGCTCCGGACCAGAGGCCGGAAGATGCCCCAAGGCCTGAGAACTAAACTCTTCAAAGAATCTATGAAACATATTTTAGCCTTGGCTATTACGGCATTTGTCCTGCTTGGAACAGCAACTGTTTTCGGGCAGGACAAATCTGCTGAAAGAAAGGTCCACTACACCGGAACCTTTCCTAAAAACACATCCTACATAGTTGTTTCCAAACAAGACCTTACATTAAGCGTATATGCAAAGGTCAACGGAGAAAAGACACTCATCGCTGAGTATCCTGTATGTATAGGAAAGAACAAAGGCAACAAACAGAAGAAAGGAGACATGAGAACCCCCGAGTCTGACGAGGGCAAGCCGTTCAAAATCTCGCAGATACAACCCTCCGGATACTGGAGGCACGACTTCAAAGACGGCCGTGGCAACATACTCGCCTACGGCAAATGGTTCCTCCGGCTCAATACCTACAAATGGAGCAGCATAGGAATCCACGGTAGCACAAACAACGAGGCCAGCGTGCCAGGAAGGGGCAGTGAGGGCTGCATACGCCTCCGCGATGAAGACATCATCCACCTGAAGGAAAACTATGCCTGGGTGGGTATGCCGGTTACAATCCTGCCGGATTGATTATTTTCTTAACTTGCAACAGACAACAACGGATACAATTATGAAAAACTACAAAGACATCAGCCGCCGCAAGGCCCTTAAAATGTTGGGTTTAGGCGCAGCGGCCCTGGCAGCCGGCACTATTGAATTCAAGAACAACCCGTTTTTGGGCAACCTTCAGGCAAAGGCCCTGGACGGAGAAATCACACCTGTTGACAAAAAGCTCAACTACAAGAGTGGCGAAATGGTTTCCATGATAGGTTTCGGCTGCATGAGATTCCCTACAAACGGCCCCGGCAGGAACGCTCCCATTGATGAATCCAAGGCGCAGGAACTGGTTGACTACGCCTATGCCCACGGCATCAACTACTACGACACCGCCTACGGCTACCATGGAGGCAAGAGCGAAGGCGTAATCGGACGGGCCCTCAAGAAATATCCAAGGAACACCTGGATACTGGCGGACAAGATGCCCTCCTACATGATAAAGGCAAAGGATCAGGTTCCGAAAATCTTTGAAGAGCAGCTGCAAAGGTGCGGAGTAGATTACTTTGACTACTACCTGCTACATACGATTTCAAGCATACCCTCATACGAAAAAGTATATGAAGAGTTTGGCGGATACAACTATTTGGCCGAGCAGAAAAAGAAGGGCAGAATCAAGAACCTCGGATTCTCCTTCCATTCAGACCGCAAATGCTGGGACCACATAATTGACAAGCATCCTTGGGACTTTGTGCAAATTCAGCTCAACTACATAGACTGGAAAGAAGACGGCGAATATCTATACAACTCGCTGGCGGAAAGAAAGATTCCGGCAATAATCATGGAACCTCTGCTGGGCGGAAGGCTGGCTTCGTTGAACGAATCTGCCAACAAGCTGCTCAAGGCAAAGAATCCGGACCTCAGCATTGCGTCCTGGGCTTTCAGGTATCTGGGCTCGCTTGATAACGTCCTGGTCAGCCTGAGCGGTATGACATACATGGAGCATCTTGTAGATAATGTCAAGACATTCACCAACTTCAAGCCCCTGACCCTGGACGAGCACACTACCCTCCAAAAGGCCATACTCGAATACCAGAACTTCAAGAGAATCAACTGCACGGCCTGCCGCTACTGTATGCCTTGTCCGTTTGAAGTGGAAATACCTTCTGTGTTTGCAACTTACAACAAGCTCATAATGGAGGGCAATGTTCCGAACAAAGAAACCCAGAACCCAGAAGAATACGCCGCAAAGAAGGCCACATTTGCAGATGCCTTCCGCAAGGAATTCTCAAACGGCGGCGGCCCAGCAGACTGCGCCGGTTGCCAGGAATGCCTCAGCAAGTGCCCTCAGCATCTGCCAATACCAGACCTGATGGAAAAGATCAGCAGCGAGTTCTAATCACCTTTTCCTAATATTGATCTACAAGTCTGCTGCACGGTTGGTGGAAAAAGTGTACCTTTGCACTCGACATTCGTTGTAAAAAGTGCGGAGACAACACGATTATTCGTTTGAAAAAGTGCGTTGCAATAATGTATTTTCATTGAAAAAAGTGTATTTCGCAGTCATAATTCTTTTGAAGGTATGCTGAAAAGAAAAATTGAGAACGTACTTGGCACGTGGAAAGGCACAGCTGGACACAAGCCTTTGGTGATTATGGGAATACGTCAATGTGGCAAGACATATATTGCTACGCATTTTGCCTCCGAAAACTACAAATCGGTTGTGTACATCAATTTCATCAAACAACCAGAGCGTATCGATGCGTTTCTGGGTTCAAAAGATGTAAATACCATTTTGCTTAACCTTTCCGCTCAAATACCAGATGTCGCCTTTACTCCAGGCGACACATGTTTCATTTTTGATGAAATCCAAGAGTGCCCGGAGGCTCGTACTTCTCTTAAATTCTTTAAGGAGGATGGCCGTTTCGATGTCATAGCCACTGGTTCGATTCTGGGTGTACAGGGCTATGGAGACGAACTTAGGAAACAGCATCGAAGACTGAAGAGCAAGAAAGAACCTGGTATAAATTCCGTTCCCGTAGGTTACGAAGAAATTATAAAAATGTATCCTTTGGATTTTGAAGAATTCCTTTGGGCGAATGGATTGAGCGAACAGGTAATTGAGGCTTTGAAGGTATGCTATCATAACGAGAAGCCTGTTCCGCAAGGCATGCATGTGGCGATGAGGAGATTGTTAAACCTCTATGTTGCGGTCGGAGGACTACCTGACGCCATCAACGCTTTTCTCAAAACAAACAATATGAACGAGGTGAGCAATGTTTACAAGTCCATCTTGAAGGAGTACCGAGACGACATGGTAAAATATGCTCCTGACAAAGACAAGCCACATATCCGCGAATGTTTTAACTCCATTCCCAAGCAGCTGGCCAAGGAAAACAAAAAGTTCATGTACAACAAAGTAAAACCAGGAGGAAGGAGTGATATATATATGGGATCTCTTCAGTGGCTGGAAGATGCCGGAATCATCTGCCGCTGTTATAATACCGACATCACGGGACTTCTGATGGAAGGTAACGCAAAAGACAATGTATTCAAGGTCTATATGGCAGACATTGGCTTGCTCATTGAAATGCTTGGACCTGGCACCCGTGCAGACATTCTGCAAGGCAATCTTGCCGGCTTCAAAGGGGCCATCTTCGAGAACTTGATGGCAGACACACTTCACAAGAAAGCACAGAACCTGTATTATTTTCAGAAAGATTCTGGTTTGGAGTTAGACTTCCTTGTACGTTTGAACGGAGAATGCGTTCCTGTTGAAGTAAAGGCAAAGTCGTCAAAGTCAAAAAGTACCAAGACTGTCTTAAATCATCCGGAGAAGTACCATATCCAACAAGCAATTAAGTTCGGAGATTACAACATTGGAAGAGAAGGCAGGCTGCTGACACTACCCACATATATGCAGTTCCTTCTAAATTTGGAACCTGAGGAAGTCTTCATTGAGCCAATAGACTTGGATACATTAAATACTCTTGCAAAAGAGATATTGAACGAATAATATTTGACGGCAACCGTTGATGGATCTACCGACACCGGAAGGTATTGCTTATCCGTTGCTCTTTGTATTCTAAAAGATTGTTATCTTTGTTGCAAAGCAAATAGGAGACTATTTGAAAACATAATTGCTGGGCTATTATTACTCAGCGATGGATATTAACACAGCACAAGCTATTTGTTCGGTTGCCTGAAACCTGAGAAATTTCTAACCAACACCGAATAAGTCAGTTAGTGCCTGCGCTTTGGCGTGGGTAGGACTTATTCAGTTGGTGGCATCTCAGGGCCTCAGGCATGGGTAAGTAACCGCCCATGCCTTTTTTATGTCCTGCGGTGCCATTCGAATAAGTCGCCTGTGCCCCAAAAGAGCGCAGAATGGGCATCCAGATTAAGTCAAAAGACCGGGTAGCTGCCCACGGGGAAGTATTTACCAATCCTCGTGAGGTTAATGCAATGCTTGATCTTGTTAAACAGGAAACGGAACGTATCGATTCCCGATTTCTTGAACCGGCGTGTGGAGACGGCAATTTCCTCATAGAAATCTTGCGGAGGAAACTGTCAATATGCCAATCTCGTGTAAAATCTAAACAATATACCCAGCTACAATACGAAAAAGATTCCGTTCAAGCATTCTCTTCCATCTATGGAATAGAAATTCTTGAAGACAATGTCAAAGCCTGCCGGAAAAGATTGCTTGATTTCTTCAAAGAGCAATACGCCTCCCTTTATCGCGACAAGTGCAAGTCTGAATGCATACAGGCAATAACCTACATTCTGTCAAAGAACATCATCCTCGGAGATGCTCTTACCTATAAACGCATAGACAAACCAGATGAGTGGATTCATATCTCCGAATGGAGTTTCATCGGCAACGGTATGGTCAACCGCCGAGATTATGCCTTTGACAGATTAGTTGGTGACGACGGTGGAGGAGAATTGTTCGCAGATGATCCCGCTAAAACCTTCGATCCTGTTTACTTTCTGAATATCAATAAAGAAGCATATGGAGAACAATAAAACTCATATAGCCGATCTATACAATCCCGATGTTCTAAACTGTATAGCAAACCTCAGCAATGACGAGGTCTTCACTCCCCCTACCCTCGCCAATCAGGTACTGGACCTTTTGCCTCAAGAACTCTTCAAAAGCAAAAGCACTAAATTTCTTGATCCTTTTACCAAGAGTGGAGTATTCCTCAGGGAAATAGTCAAACGCCTGGATAAAGGCCTTGAAAATCAGATTAAAGACAGGCAGAAGCGCATAGATCACATACTGCACAATCAAGTGTTTGGTATAGCCTGCACGGAATTGACATCACTTTTATCTCGCCGTTCTGTCTATTGCTCAAAATCTGCTAACGGAAAGTATAGCGTTTCCAAATTCAATTCGCCGGAAGGGAATATCCTCTACAGCAACATCCAGCATACTTGGATTAATGGCAAATGCAAATACTGCGGTGCTAGTAAGGATGTCTATGACAGGGGCCAAGAATCAGAACAATACGCATATCAATTCATACATACCGACAACCCAAATCAATTCTTCAACAATATGAAATTCGATGTCATCATAGGCAACCCACCATATCAGATGAGCGACGGTGGAGATACTGAAGAAAGACAAAGAGGTGGTGCTATACCTTTGTACCATAAATTTATAACACAGGCAAAAAGACTTATGCCTAAATACCTTTCTATGATTGTTCCATCACGTTGGTTTGCGGGTGGAAGAGGTTTAGATGATTTCAGAGATGAAATGCTTCATGACAACCGAATAAGAAAGATCGTGGATTTTCCTATTTCTTCTGATTGTTTTCCTGGAGTTGAGATAAAAGGAGGAGTATGTTATTTCCTGTGGGATAGAGATAATTTGGGGCTTTGTCAGGTTACAACAAAAAGAGGAGATATTGTTTCTATATCAACTCGCCCACTACTTGAAAAGGGTTCTGATATTTTCATACGCTATAATGAGTCCATCTCAATATTACATAAAGTTCAACATAAATTGGGAAAAAGCTTCTCAACCATTGTAAGCAGTATGAAACCTTTTGGGTTGAGAACTTTTGTTAAAGGAAAAACTACTCCATTTAAAAATTCCGTTAAATTGTTTGCTAATAAATCTATCGGATACATTGAAAGAACTGATATTATTCAAAATAACAGTTGGTTAGAACACTATAAAGTGTATATCAGCAGGGCTTATGGAGCTGGAGAAGATTTCCCGCATCAAATACTTAATACTCCCTTTGTAGGAGAACCAAATACTTGCTGTACTGAAACATACCTAGTAATTGGACCTTGTCCCAATTCAACTGAAGCACAGAATATCGTGACATACATCAAGACAAAGTTCTTTAGATTTCTCGTCTTAATTAAGAAGAATACACAGGATGCCCCAGCACGAGTATACCAGTTCGTTCCTCTTCAAGACTTCTCTCACCCTTGGACTGATGAAATGTTGTACAAGAAGTACAAACTGACAAAGGAGGATATAGATTTTATTGAGAGTATGATAAAGCCCATGGAATAAAGGAGAAATATGGAGTACGATAACGTTGTATAATATTTCTATATACGATATCTATGTAATATATCAGACATATTGTATCTACTTAGATTAAGTATGACGTTATTCTATGTATGTTACTTATATGGCAGAAAATTAGTTAATTGCGTTCTTTGACATACTGGCAAGAAATTGACAAAAACATTTGCTTTTTTAGGGTGATTGTTCCTAACTTTACCAATGTAAAGATGTAAAGATTAGTGCGTATGAGCAAGAAAGAAGCTTTGCAGTTGTTCGGAGACAGGAAGATCCGCACTGCGTGGAATGAAGAAGAGGAGAAATGGTATTTTTCCGTTGTTGATGTTATAGCTGTTTTGGTGGACAGTAGAGATGCGCTAACAGCAAGAAAGTACTGGAATAAATTAAAACAACGGTTGCTTGAAGAAGGTAACGAAACGGTGACAAATTGTCACCAGTTGAAAATGACAGCTGCTGACGGGAAACAAAGGTCAACTGATGTGGCAGATCAGGAGCAATTATTCCGTCTGATTCAGTCAGTCCCATCTCCAAAGGCGGAGCCATTCAAGTTATGGATGGCCAAAGTGGCTAGCGAGAGAGTTGATGAAATCCAGGATCCGGAACTGGCTATAGACCGAGGATATGAGTACTATCGTCGTCTGGGATATTCAGAAGCCTGGATAAACGAGAGGATGAAGGGCAAAGAAGCAAGGAAAGCACTCACTGATGAGTGGCAGAGGACAGGAGTTGCTGGACAGCAATACGCATCTCTGACTGATATCATTACCAAAGAATGGTCTGGAATGACAACCAAACAGTACAAGAATTATAAAGGTCTCAAAAAAGAGAATCTGAGAGACCACATGACCCGTACTGAAAGCGTACTGAACACATTGGCTGAGGTTGCAACCACAGAACTATCCCAAAAAGAGGATCCGAAAGGATTCAAAGAGCAAACCGTCATCGCCAAAAAAGGAGGCAACGTTGCCGCAACAGCACGCAAGGCTTTAGAGAAGCAGCTTGGGCGAAGTGTTGTTACCAAACAGAATGCCAAATCTCTAAAGTCTCATAAACCACCAAAGGAGCTGGGTAGATAATACTTTTCCATACACTATTTCTTGCTGGGATGTCAGGGGTCGCCAAATTGTAAGATTATGGCAACTACTGATTTATTGAGGAAAAGGGTAGAAGAAAAACCCGTAATCTATGCTTACGAACATATCGGAGTGCCAGCCCATCAAGGCTGGTTGAAAGTCGGCTATACTACAAGGGAAGCCGATACCAGAATCGCTGAGCAAAACAAGACCGGGAACATTAAGTTCAGAATAGTGCTTGTTCGTCCCGCAATGAGAAGTGACGGCACTTCCTTTGATGATCATGCAGTGCATAAGATTCTTAGGAAAGCTGGTATCAGGAATCCTGAAGGCGAATGGTTCGTATGTGAGCCTGAAATAGTTGAAAAAGCCATCGAATCTGTGTCTTGCGGAGCAGACAATATACTGGAAAGAACTCTGTCCTTCAAGATGAGGCCGGAACAGAAAGCGGCGGTAGAAAAGACATATGCGTATTTCCGGAAATGGAAAGAAGACAGAAGAAACAAAGGCCTTGTTCCTCATTTCTTATGGAACGCCAAAATGCGTTTTGGAAAGACATTCACCACTTACCAACTCGCTCTCAAGATGGGATGGAAGAAAGTTCTTGTTCTCACCTTCAAACCGGCTGTAAAGACTGCATGGGAAGAGGATTTGTTGACACACGTTGATTTCAATGGATGGCAATTCTGCCAGAAACAAGAAAACAGAGAGTTCAACTATGTAAATGAAAGGAAACCGTTTGTATGCTTCGCATCGTTCCAGGATGTGCTTGGAAAAAACGAAGCCGGCGGAATCAAAGCTACAAATGAATGGGTTTCAGCTGTTCATTGGGACTGCGTTGTTCTGGATGAATACCACTATGGTGCCTGGGGGAAAAATGCTAAGAAATACTATAAAGCCAAAGACCCCGCCTTGATTACGGCTGAAGAGATAGGTAATATGCTAAAAGAAGACGCATATTCAGCAAAAGAGATGGAGGCCAGAGAATTATACGAAGAAGGACTGATGCCTTTGACCACCGATGCCTATCTGTATCTGTCAGGAACCCCTTTTAGAGCAATCTCTTCGGGCGAGTTTATTGAAGAACAGATATTTAACTGGACGTATTCAGACGAACAGGCAGCGAAAGAAAAATGGATCACTGAACATACTAAGGAATACAATCCATATGCAGCCTTGCCCAAGATGGTTATGCTGACTTATCAAATGCCTGATTCTATTCGAGAAATTGCCTCACAGGGTGAATTTGACGAATTTGACTTGAATGAGTTTTTTGCGGCTGAAACTTCTGAAGGTGTTGATTTTTTCAAGAATGAGGAATATGTTCAAAAATGGCTGGATCTCATTAGAGGAGCCTACAAAGAAAATGTTGTAACAGAACTCAAACAAGGAAAAGACAGACCACCAATGCCGTTTTCAGATATAAGGCTTCTGAATTATGTCCAACACTCATATTGGTTCTTGCCTTCAGTGGCCTCATGCAGGGCTATGGCCAAATTATTGAACAAAAGGCAGAACAGGTTCTATTCAGAATACGAGATTATCGTAGCTGCTGGACCTGAGGCTGGTATGGGTGCAGAAGCAGTAGGGCCGGTATATGAAGCAATGGAAGATCCCCAGAAGACAAAGACAATTACACTCTCCTGTGGCAAACTCTCAACGGGTGTTACCATAAGGCCTTGGACTGGAATACTTATGCTTAGGAATTCATCTTCTCCTGAAACCTATTTTCAGGCCGCCTTCAGAGTTCAGTCTCCTTGGACTACCCGCGATGAAAAGGGTAATGAAATTATCTTAAAGCCACTTTGTTATGTCTTTGATTTTGCACCCAACAGAGCTTTGCGCCAAGTTCAGGAATATAGTTGCAGGTTAAACATAAATGAAGCAAACCCAGAAAAAAAGGTTGCCGACTTCATAAAGTTCCTCCCAATCCTTGCTTACGATGGAAGTTCTATGAAGCAAATCGATGCAGCAGGAATTCTTGACATCGCTATGAGTGGCACTACAGCAACCCTGCTGGCCAGAAGATGGGAATCAGCTCTTCTTGTGAATGTGGACAATTCTACCTTACAGAGGCTATTGAACAACCCGGAAGCAATGAGAGCCTTGATGAACATAGAAGGATTCAGAAACCTGAATACAGACCTGGAGACAATCATAAACAAATCCGACAACATCAAGAAACTGAAAAAAACGTCTGACCAGTTAACTCCTAAAAAGAAGAAAGAACTCAGCGATGAAGAGAAGGAATATAGAAGCAAACGTAAGGAGATTCAGGATAAACTCATAAAGTTTGCAACCAGGATTCCGGTATTTATGTATTTGACTGATTTCAGGGAATATAGTCTTAAAGATGTTATACGACAATTAGAACCGGAACTCTTCAAAAAAGTAACTGGCTTGACAATTAAAGACTTCAGCCTCTTAGTCAGTTTAAATGTATTTAACAGTGAGCTTATGAATGATGCTGTTTACAAGTTTAAGAGATACGAAGATGCATCACTCGAATATACTGGCATAACAACACACCAAAGCGACCGTATCGGCGGCTGGGATACTGTTATTTCTAAGCATTAAGTGCGCTGGGCTCTGCTCTTTTTAAGCAATTATGCATACTTTGCAAAGGAAATATTGTAACTTTGGGTATTGATTAAGGATTATGATGGTTAAAAAAAGTTTTGCGGTAAAGAATATGATGTGTGCCATGTGCGTGGCGCACGTTACAAAGGCAATCCAAGGTCTGGAGGGCGTAAAGGATGTGAATGTGAACCTTGCGTCCAACAGTGCACTTATTGAATATGATTCTTCCAAGATAACTCCTACCCAGATCAGGGAGGCCGTAGTAGCTGCCGGATACGATATGGACACAACCCCTCTGAGTGCAGCATCCGACAACTCTGAAGACGAAAAAAAAAAGTCAAAAGGCTTCTTAGGAAAACTGTTTGGGCAATAATTGCTGCCGTTCCTGTTGTCATAATAGGGATGTCTTCAATGGGTCATTCCGGTTCTTTGCATTTGCCGGCAAAGACTGCAAATCTGATAATGTGGGCCCTTGCCACAATTTCCATAGTTTTCTTTGGAAGAGACTTTTACGTAAACGCCTGGAAGCAGGCAAAGCACGGGCACGCCAATATGGACACCCTCATAGCCCTTTCAACCGGAGTGGCCTATCTTTTCAGCGTATTCAACCTCCTGTTTCCTTCTGTCTGGACCAGCAGAGGTCTGGAAAGCCATGTGTATTTTGAATCGGTGTGCGTTATTATTGCCTTTATTCTTCTGGGCCGACTTCTGGAGGAAAAAGCCAAATATTCTACTTCCTCAGCGATAAAGAAACTTGCCGGACTCCAGCCCAAGAAAGTCACCATCCTAAAACGGAGAGATGACAAGTGTGCCGAGTGCGTCCAGCCTGCTTCAAACCGGCAGGACGGAAGCAGTTCGGAGTACATTGAGATTGACATTGAAGATGTGCTTGTCGGAGACATTGTGGTTGTTAAGCCAGGAGAAAGTGTTGCGGTTGACGGTACTGTGGTTGAAGGCCAGAGCTTTGTAGATGAGAGCATGCTAACCGGAGAAAGCGTTCCGGTGGAAAAGAAGCCGCAGGATAAGGTCTATGCAGGTACGGTCAACCAGATGGGGAGCTTTACTTTCAGGGCAGAGAATATCGGAGCGCAAACCCAGCTAAGCCAAATCATCCAGCTTGTAAGAGAAGCTCAGGGAAGCCGTGCCCCCAGTCAGAAACTTGCCGACAAGATTGCCGGAGTGTTTGTACCTGCCGTCATGTGCATAGCCGTGCTGGCTTTTGCTATATGGAACATATGCGGCGCAGTAAGCGGCAATAACTATCTGATTTATTCCATACTTACCCTGGTGACTGTACTTGTCATTGCCTGCCCTTGTGCCCTGGGCCTTGCAACCCCTACTGCAATTATGGTGGGCATAGGAAAGGGAGCGCAGAACGGCATACTGGTAAAGGACGCTGAAGCTCTGGAAAATTTCAGGCAGACAGATATCGTTGCCCTGGATAAGACCGGCACCCTCACCAGCGGCCATCTTGAAGTTACAGACGAGTTCTGGCTTACGGAAAAAGAAGACCATGATTCAGAAGATGCCACAAACCTGCTCAAACGTATTTTTGCCGGAATGGAAGCAGGATCATCACACCCAGTAGCCCGGGCAATAGCCAGGCATTTAATTCAGCAGGGAGCACAACCAAAGAGCATCATGATAAAAGATGTTCCGGGAATGGGCATCTGGTGCCCACCCCAGCCAATGCTTGTAGGAAACTTTTATGAAGCTACAGAGGAGGAAGAGAATCTGATGAAGTTTCTTAAAGTCAAGAGTCTGTTGGATATAAGTTTCTTTGCCGGTAATGCACAGCTGATGAAAAAAGAAGGTATCCGAATACCGGAAGAGGCCGCAGCCAAGGCCAATTACTACGAGAGCCAGGCTCGGACCGTTGTCTTCTTTGCCTGCTCAAACGGAAAATTGCTGGCGGTTATGGCCGTTGCAGACAAAGTCAAGGACACATCAAGGCAGGCAGTCAAAGATCTTCAAGATATGGGCATTGAGGTAGTAATGCTCAGCGGAGACAATGCCGCAACGGCCAAGGCAATTGCCGAGGAATGTGGAATCAGCCAGGTTCATTCCGGAATGCTCCCCGCCGACAAGGAATTGTTCATCCGCTCTCTTCAGAGCAAGGGAAAGAGGGTGGCAATGGTGGGCGACGGCATAAACGATTCCGCAGCACTTGCAAGGGCGGATGTGAGCATAGCTATGGGCAGCGGCAGCGACATAGCCATGGATGCCGCCAAAATAACCATCACGGGCTCTGACCTGAGGAAACTGGCCCAGGCTGCAAGACTCTCAAGGCAGACGGTCAAGACCGTAAGGATGAACCTTTTCTGGGCGTTTATCTACAATATCATTGCTATTCCTATAGCCGCCGGCCTTCTTTATCCGGTCAACGGATTCCTGCTGAACCCAATGATAGCAGGAGCTGCAATGGCGGCCTCCAGCGTATGCGTAGTGTGCAATTCGCTGCTGCTTAACTTCAGAAAAATCTGATCCTACTGAAGCTTCTTGAGATTGGTTACATCTACCGGGAACTGATAGACCTTGCCGTTGATAGGAAGATTTACGAGCACCTGCTTTGCGGAAGGTATGTATTTGGCATAGGCATAGCCGGTTATTGACGTATTGGGCGTAATCTTGTAGTTCTTAAGGTAGCCGATATCCTTGTTTAGAACCTTGGCATTGGCTTCGTTGAACATACCCGAAACCAGAATGCTTCCTACAACCGCACTCTGGCGGATAAGGAAGGCCGACATGTCGTGGGCAAGATCTCTTCCAAAGGTGCGGTGATGACGGCGGTCCTGACGGCGGAAGGCTTCGTCCGTTGCAGCCTCAAGCGTAATTGCCGTAGCAACAGAAGCCGCCGTGAGGCCGAACTGAGCCCAGCCCTGACGGCTGTTCATACGCCGCTGGAAATCGCTCGAAGAAAACACCTTGGCTTTTCCGACGGAAGTTTGGATGCTGGTATTGTCAAACGAAAAGTAAGCATCCTCCGGAGAGTTGTTCTGGATGAATACCTGCAAGACGTAGTATTTTCCGAAGTAATGCTGGTAGGCTACATCCACCGATACATAGAGGCCGTTGATTGCATAGGCCCTGATGGTCTGCCCGTCTTTGCCCCTGTAGGCTTTCAGGTCAGCGGTGGTAACATCCTTCCATACGGGCTCCTTTGTAGTTGTATCGTAGTCAACAGAATAGCCGCTGCCGCTCTGGGTGTAATGGTCGTTTGCCAAGACGCCGTTCTTGTATTCCCACTGCGTGCAAGTCTTGCCGTCTTCTTCAAAAACAGTCTTTACACCGTCCAAAAGACCGTCTTTGTAGAACTCGTGTTGCTTCATCAGACCGCTCTCATAGTACTCTGTGTATTCCCCGTCGTTCTTGCCTTCTTTGAAGAACTGCTTGATCCAGACCTTTCCGCTCGGATAGTAGGCTATGAACGCACCGTCAAAAACGGTGTTTGCGTCGTCAGCCTCATCAACGGAAATCACCGTGCCGCTGGCTCTCAGAGTGTTGTCCTTGGAGTAATAGTCGTTGAAGGAGTTGTTGCTTTCCACAACACGGTAATAGTCTGCGCTGTCGCGCTGCATCACTCCGTAAGAGTTGACATCATAGTAATATATGCCGGCATTGGAAACCTTGTCCTGCGCAATGCAAAAGACGGATGCTAATACCATCGCCGAGAAAAGAAACAACTTTTTCATAACCATCTGTTTTTAAATCAAAAAAGCAAAGACCTGCCCAAAGACAAATCTCTGCATCTGTGTACAAAAACTGTGCTAAAGAGCATATCAACCGTTCTTGGGCGGAAAGTGATACTGACTCAGCGAACCGTCCTGCTTTACAATGTAGAACTTCTGGTTGGTAGTTGCACTTCTCAGACCTCCTTTCTCAGCGATATAGGGGCCGGTCTTTATGTAATCGAAGTTCTTGATTTCTATCTCCGGACGGATTTCTTCAAACCCCGAATACCATGCTGTTTTCAGATTGCGGTGATTGCCTCTGACATAGGCAGCCAAGGCGTTAATCTCCTGCGGCGCCTGATCTCCGCCCATAAAACACACGCAAGTAATGCCGGACGAGTACTTGTCTATCAGAAGGCTCAGAAAGTGTTCGTCCAAGGGCACGCCCTCGTCTCTCCACAGCCAGGGGCTATGACAACCCACACACTGGTTAGGACAACCCGAAATATTGAGCGCAAGGGTTATCTGATCAGGAATTTCCTGACAAACAATATCAAAATTATAACACTTGATCACCGTTAAATTTCCACATGGGCCTTCTCTTCATGGAAAGCCTTTTCGGCCTGAGCCGTCTGTTCCATGTTCCTTACATCCTCCGCCGTAAGGGCTGTAGCTATTTCACCGTGGTCGGTGGCATAGTACCTGCGTGCGGCTTCCTTCTGCCTGGCGGCCGAGAAGTTGCTGACCCTCTTCATGTAGCCGATTATACGGGTCATATAGTCCACATTTGTGCTGTGGCAGTGAGGGCATTCCTTAAGGTAACGCTTGTCTATGTGGCCGCAGTCGTTGCAGATGGTGTTTGGAATGTTGAAGGTAAAGTAGTTGCAGCCTTCCTTTGCCGCCACTTTCAGAAGCTGGCGGTACTGGGCCTGGGAAAGATGCTCTTCCAAGTTCATGTGAAGGGCGCTTCCGCCGGTAAGGTGCTCTATGTATTTCTGGCCGTGGAGCTTGAACTTGTCCACGATGTTAAGGGTCTTGTCTTCAACTATGTAGAAATAGCTGTTGTAGCAGTCGCGAGGTACAAAGTATCCGTCTTCGCGGTCCCACTTGGCATGCTTTACGCCAACGTTTTCGGCAGGAATCATCTCGCAGTTGAACATGGTGTCCTTGGTGCGGTACTTCTTGTTGTACTTTTCTACAAGACCGAGAACTTCCTGAACATACTTTGCGTATGCCGGGTTATCGTCTATCTTGTAGCCCAGGAACTCGGCAGCTTCAACAAGGCCGTTGATGCCTACCGTCAGATACTGCCTTCCGATGTTGATGTAACCGGCATCAAACAGAGGAAGCATACCCTTTGACTGAAGGTCTTTCAGGTTTTCGTTGTATGCAAGCTGAACCTTGTGGACAAGGTCAATGACCTCGCCGAGGAATTCCATGTAGTCCATCTTATGCTTTACGGCATATTGGATGCAGCGGTTGAGGTTGATTGTCAGCACGCTCTTGCTTCCGGTTGAAACTCCGCCGGCTCCCAGAGTATAGCTAAATCCGTTGTCCTGAATCTCGTTGCGCAGGCGGCAGCAGCTTGAGAGCGAGTCTGCGTTATCGCTGAGATAAGTAAAGAACGAATGGCCTTCCGCATACATCTGAGCGGTAAAATCGCCCCACTCTTTGTCTTTGACATCGCCGTTCTCGGAAAGAAGGGCCATGGTTTCTACGGGGAATGTCAGCGGGGTCTTGAGCCTTTCGGCGTTGAACCACTTCATAAACAGCTTCTGAAGCCAGCTCAGGCTCTCCCAATGCGGAGCGCTGCCGTCCGGGAAACGGAATTCGCCAAACAGGCTCTCAAAATAATACCTGTCATAGTAAGCCACATTCCAGAACACCGCCTGGAAGTTTCTTGCTCCGGTAGGCTGGTTGATGGAATAAACCACCTGCTCAAAGCAGTCTGTGATGACCTTTGTAATGCTGCGTTTCTTGATGCTGAGATCTACGATTTCATCGCCCCTCTTGTAATAGTCTTCTCCATATTCCTTCTGGAGGAAATAGTTCATGTACATCAAAAACTCAGGAGTTGCACAGGCTCCGCTGAGCATAGAAGAAACTATGAACACCAGATTCACAAATCCGCCGCAGAAACTCTTGAGGTTGGTGGGCTTTGTAGAATTACCTCCTATGCTCAGAGTTCCGTTCAGAAGCCATGGATACATGGTTATGCTTGCACAGTAGTTGGCAAGGGAGGTCTCGTCGTTCTTGTAGATGAAGTGCTGGCCCAGCAGCTTGAGGTACTTGTCGGCAAAGTCTTTGCCGTACATATCTTTCAGACGGTCCGTAAGCATACGCCTGTTCAGACGTATGAAACCGGCCTTTGGAATTTCGCCAATGAGCGTGGCTATATTCTTGTGCTCAACGTTTGCGTTGGCATCGTACTTACTTCCGGTAGCAGCGTTGTCGGCCTTGCAGTAATTGACCAGGAAATCCAACCTCTCCCTCGTATCGCGGTCCTCGGAATGCCTCTGGCGATATAGCATGTAATTCTTTGCTATCTGATAATACTTCTCCTGCATCAGGGCAACTTCCACCTGATTCTGTATATCCTCAACGCTCATTCCGTTGCGGATTGCCACATGTGAAAGAATAATGGTCAGGTCCTCATCCGAGGCGTAACCTCCTGCCGACAGGAAAGCCTTTCTAATTGCATTCTTAATCTTCTCAATTGAAAACACTTCTTGTTTTCCGTCCCTCTTGACAATAGAAATCTGACTGGCTGACATAAATTTATGTGTTTAGTATCTTGTAGTTTATAATAGGTTTGGAGTAAAAAAGCACCATATCCTCGGGGGCTATAGCGCAACACAAATGTAAGAATAAAAACACTGTCCTCCCAACGGTGCGGACAAAAAAATCAACAAGTTGTAAACAATTTTCACAATACTCAAATTTACAGCTAATTAAGCCTTGAAAAACTTTTTTTCAACAACTATGCACATCGTAAGAAAATTTATGCTATATTCGCATCCCCGAACAAACCTCCGGAGAGATGGCTGAGTGGTCTAAAGCGCCCGTTTGGAGGGCGGGTTGGCGGGTAACCGTCACTAGGGTTCGAATCCCTATCTCTCCGCAATATCACTTGATTATTAGTGATTTACAAGATTTACACCCAATTTTACACCCAAAATGTAAAGTTGGGTGTTTTTTGCCCCTGCGCCTGTTTTCTTTTGTTTGAACATTACAATTCCCACGTATAAGGGTCAAAAAATCGTCATAGGTTTCACAAGGCTTATTGTCTGTCTCAAAATCGCCAATACTTTCAATCAATACTTACGTCAACCCATTGAGTTTTCTTCATACTGATTTTCAAAAAATTTTCTCAGGTCTTACCTGCGTTCTACATTGGATTAATCCATTTTTCCTTGCCATCATTCATAAGTGAGATGTCAACAACGAAATATTTATTTGTCTCATACACCTTATTATAATTTAAGCAAACAAAGGTACAAAACTTTTCTGTAGAATAGCATTTTTACCTTGCTACGCGCGTTAATTTACTCAAAAATAGCAAAAAAATCCATTGATGTTGAATAAAACCTTCTTTTATTTAAGAAAAATTGACTAACTTTGCAACCGGTTCCACGCCGAAGTGCATTCATCTATGATGGTTGCGCGGATGGGTGGGACTACATACAGACATAGGCGTTTTCTGGACGCTTTGGTTTTGACGGAGTAAGAATCTCGCAAGTTCGAACAGTTTGTCAAAAACAAAGCAACGGGAACGCCCCTTGGGATGTTTATACACTTCCCTCTTTGACGCATAAACTCTAAAGAGTTGTCAGAGAAGCGGATTTTTATATTCATCGGCGTGGGGCTTTCGCGTTGCTCGTTTCGACAAACTGGGCAGTGCGAGAGCCTTTACTTCGTGAAGCGAGCGACAAGACTGGCTCCACGCTTTTGTTTGTATGTCAATTTGATAAAATATGTAATCCTCTGCCGAAGGGGCCAAGGCAGAACATTTTATTGTAATATGGCAAAGAATGACAAACAATGGAGTTCTGCAACCCCTGGCCTACTGATTATCTTGTTAGATCAGTCAGGTTCAATGATGAGTGATTATGAAGGCACAACACGTACCAAGTTCGCAACACTTGCTGTCAATAAGGTTATTGACAACATCATCCAGAAGAATTTCGACGGTGATGCACCTAAGAATCGCTGCTTTATTTCTGTGATTGGGTATAATCACAATGTGAAGGAGCTGTGTTCCGGTTGGCTCAAAGACCTTGATGCAAATCCATTGCGGTATGAAACATTGAAAAAGAAAACGCCCGATGGTACAGGTGGACTTGTAGAAGTTGAAGTGAAACAACCTGTTTGGGTAGAACCCATTGACAAAGACGGGGCCACAAATATGCTTGGTGCTTTCCAACTTGCGAAAGACTTAGTTGAAAAGTGGATGACTGATAATGCAGATGGACCAGCACCTGTAATCATCAACATTTCTGATGGTGTTCCATTTTATGATGGAAAAGACCCAAGAGAGTGCATGAAAGAAACTGTTTCTTTAGCAAACGAGATTATGGGACTTTCCAACAATGATGGTAATGTCTTAATTTTTAATGCACAAATAGATGAGTCTAATGGCAAGGTTGTTTTCCCGTCAAATAGGTCAGACATTTCTCAGGAGCAGGCTCAATTCTTGTACGACATTACCAGTGAAGTACCTGAATCATATAAGGCAGCTGCTGCCAAGAACGAACTACCCACAAAAGATGGTTCACGTGGCTGTATCTTTGGTGCAGATGGTGTTCAACTGATTCAACTCATAGATTTTGGCTCTTCAAAAGGTCAAGGTGACAAAGGACTATAATAGGCTATATGGTTATACGAGCTTTTATAACTCACAAGCAAGCTGAATTATTCGCAGATTGCCAAGATAGGTTTGGTGTTAATCCTGACACCAAATCTATCGCGGTGTCTGACGGAATGGGGTCAACTTGGCAGCAAAAGATTTGGGCTCAATTACTCGTTGATACCTTTATCAATAGTACAGATTGGTGTCCTTCTAAAGAAGCCATAAGACCTTTATGCCAAACGTGGCGAACTAAAGTCGCCGACTTTATTCAAAAGTTAAAGGATAAGAATGCTCCTGAGAATATGATTTACCGCAACGAAAGAAATTTTGCAGAAGGTCGTTCTGCAGGAGCAACGTTTGTTGGCATTCGTTTTAATTGTAATAAATGGAACGGTTCAGTTCTAGGCGATTCTTGTCTGATAGAATGGGATGGAAACGAAGCGAAATTCAACACTTCACAAAATTCTGAAACTTTTGACAGTTATCCCGATTATTTCGATAGCGACGCTTCAAAAGAAGGAAAAGGTACTCCCAAACCCATAGGAGGTGTTCTAACAGAAGGTAAATACTTACTGTTTGTATCTGACCCATTCTCTGAGTTTCTTTTAGAACATAGCAAACAAGGCAATGTTGCCATGTATGTCCAACGTTTATTATCACTGGCTTCGCATGATGATTTTGAGACATTGGTATGTGAATGGAGAAAAGAAGGGATGCATAACGATGATACAACTTTGGTAATCGTTGAGTATGACAATTCCGATGCACTTACTATTACCCACAGGGATGATATTGCAGAGAGGATTGAAAAGGAGAAGTCCATAGCAACAGAAACAGTTGAAGCAGAATCCGAAAACGGTAATGGAGCACCAAATGTAATAGGAGAAGCCCTAGATAAACATGGTGATAACAATATGGCAGCGGACACAATTGAGATTTCTCCCCTCCCCATTGATACGGATATATTTATTGAAGATTTCTTGACTGAATACAAGAGAGCCCTTGAGGGCAGATGTAAAGGAAAATCTCAAAAAGCGATAAGAAAATTTTGGGGTGAATTGAAGTATAAAACCACTCAGGATGCTGCAAAAGAGGCCTTTCATATCATTCTCAACAAATACGTTATACACACCAAATAACATTTGCCATGCCGTTACCAACTATTCCTGATTATAGTACATGCATCAAAACGCCAGCATTGGTTCATCCATCAGTGCTGAAAGATGGTCATCCTATCGAAAAGGGAGTTCGTCTTATCAAGTATTCAGGTGGTTTCTGCGTGGTGTTCCCATATCAGACACCATCAAAGAAGTATGCAGTACGCTGCTGGCATGCAGAAGTCTCTGATGCAAAGCGCAGAACCCAGGTTATAGCAGATGCCTTGAAGAGGTCTAACCTGCCCTATTTCGTAGGATTTGATTTCTTCGAAGAAGGTATAATGACACCATTGGGAATGCAACCAATAGTTGTAATGGATTGGGTGGATGCACAATCTATAAAGAAATTTTTGGCTGAACATATTACAGAATCAAATGTAATCAATGATATTGCCGAGAATTTCAAGAGAATGGTGGTAGATTTACATACCAACCATTTTTCTCATGGCGACTTGCAGCACGGAAACATCATGGTCAAACCAGATCTTTCTTTGGTTTTGGTAGACTATGATTCCATGTATGTCCCTGAACTAAACGGTATGCCAGACGAGATTAAAGGACTGGTTGGTTATCAGCATGAAGCAAGATGGAAGAACAAACTGGTTTCAGAAAAGGCGGACTATTTCTCCGAGCTAGTCATATATCTCAGTCTAAAAGCTCTTGCCAAGATGCCTTCTTTGTGGAATGACTTGAACATGGAAGACACAGAAACTCTCCTATTTTCTGGGGAAGATATACAGTCAAAAGGTTCTTCCAATATATTCAGGCTGCTGAAGACCGATTCTGAGTTAGCTCCACTTGTCGATAAACTATGCGAGTTTATGGATAAGTCAACAATTGAAGACCTTACGCCTTTAGAGGATGCTGTAGTATCAAAAAGCGAAAGCATCGCATCCAAATGGAAAAGCGGTAATGGTCATATCGCCACAGCTAAAAAAGGCGAGGTGGATGATTCGGGCAAAATTGCAGGAAAATGGGAAAAAGGAAATGGATATGTTAAAACGAATAAAGAAGATGAGCGTAAAAAATTTTCATCCTCAATATCTGAAAAGTTTAAGAAGCCACAATAATTGCCGACAATACCAAGTATAAGAACGTCCGTCGAGAACCAAAGTGTTCTTGTCTTAGACGAGCATGCCAAGAATGGTGTCTTTCGTAGGGATGCCAGAGGCCGACTGATTGCATATACAGGCGGCTTCTCGGTTGTGTTTCCATACGAAACAGCCAACGGTGAGAAATGGGCTTTCAGATGCTGGCATGTTGATGTCAACAATTCAAAGAGGCGTTATGAAATAATCTCTGACGCTATTCAACAGACACAATTGGATTTCTTGTGTGGATTTGAATATACAGAAAATGGCATCAATGTGGATGGAAGAATCTATCCGACCACGAGGATGCGGTGGATTGCTGGAATATCCATTAAAGACTATATCTGTCAGAATCGGGATTCCAAACAATTATTGAAGGAGCTTGCAGATAAATTTCTCGCTATGACTCGTTCCATGCATAGCCTATCTCTTGCTCATGGCGACCTTCAGCATGGAAACATTCTTGTTGACAAGAACCATCAACTTTTCCTTGTTGATTATGACTCATTTTATTGCCCACAGTTGAGAGGAGAGGCTGACACGGTAACAGGTCTTGCCGAGTACCAACATCCTGCTCGAATAAGTAACAAGTCCGTATCAGAGAAACTAGACTATTTCTCTGAATTGATAATATATCTTAGCATCCTTGCCATTGCGGAAGACCCATCGTTAGTAGATAAGTATAAGGTAGCAGATGCCGACCGTCTCCTTTTCTCAAAAGAAGACTTTGTGGACATAAAGAATGCACCAATATACAAAGACATCTACCCCCTTGGAACTGATTTCCAAGACATGTTAGCAGTATTAGAAGATTATCTTGGTCATAGGAGCATTGATGATTTATTTCCCTTCGAATCTTGTTTGTTACATAAAAAGGTTTCTCTCACTGCATCAACGACTAAAGCCGTACGCGATACCCAATCCGTTGAATTGGTTTGGGAAGTTCCTTTTGATGCCGAGATTACCCTCCGCAAAGGAAGAGAAACAGAAGTACAACAATGTGAGAAGCATGGAAAGTTTACCACAACTCTCTCAGAAAGCACAACTTTTGAATTGTCAATAAAGACATCCGACGGCCAAGAAATAAAGAGAGGAATCGCTATCGCTGTCTTTGACGAATGCGAAATAGAGTTCACTGCTGACAAATACTATGTGTTTCCGACCATACCAGTCAAAATCTCTTGGAAGGTTAAGAATGCAAAAAAAGTCTGGCTGGATGATGAAGAAATACAGCCTTCTGGAACAAGAATTATAGAACCACAGAAAGCAACGACTTGTGTCTTGACAGCTGAAGATGAGTTCGGAAAGAAAAAACAGCGGATTGAAATCGGGATGTTGCCCATTCCACAAGTCAAATCGTTGCTCGTTCCCACTCCCAATATCGTTAACAATTTGTCTCTTACAATAAAACAACCAAGATACATTGCAAATATCCGTTTCCCCAAAATAGCAATTGTGATGGTAAAAACAGAAATACCCCAAGTTCCTTCTCTTAAGGATGTTGGACTAAATGTAGAGCTGTCACCACCCCTTCCACGATTTAGCATTAAACGATCAATTCAAAACATATTCAATCATATAACAAAAAAGTAACAATGGAAGCAAACAATATATCCAACAACAAGGAAGAGAAAATTGAATGGGGGGGCTGGCTTAACGAGTTTTTGTGGATTTGTGCTGGCTCAAATCGTGAAGTCCTAAGGCAGTGTCCAACTGATTATGCAAAATATGCAGGTATTGGTGGCACGATTTTATTTACAGCCCTGATGGCAATGCTATCAGGAGGATACGCCTTGTATTTTGTCTTTGAGAGTATTCCCAAAGCTATTGCGTTCGGCATCTTTTGGGGGATGCTGATTTTCAACTTAGACAGATTCATTGTCAATACAATGTATTCCGACGGCAAGGTTACGATTAGCTGGAGAGAATTTTACAGTGGCTTGCCGCGTATTATTATGGCAATATTCTTGGGTATTGTCATCTCTACTCCTTTGGAAATGAAAATCTTTGAGGATAGAATAAACTCTCAGCTAGTCAAAGACAATATAGAGAGGACTAATGCTTCACGAGCAAAGATAGACGAGGGAAACAAACCTCTCTCTGACCGTAGGAATCTTTTGGAACAACAGCAAGCAGAGATTCAAGACAGATTGGCCAAAGCCAACGAAGAACTCAAAAAAGAAGGAGAAGGAAGTGCGTTAAGTGGAAAAGCGGGTCATGGTCAGATCTATAAGGATAAAGAGAAGAACCTGAAAGCCATTGAAAAGGAGTTGTCAATGTGGAATAGTTCTCATCAGCAGGAATTGGAAGATCTCAGAGAACAAATAAAAATTAATAGAGATAAAGGTAATGCGGATATTGCAGAAGGCAATCATGAGAATGGCTTTTGTGTGCGATACGAAGCTTTTTCAAACGTAAAAAAAGAAAACTTTGCTCTTAGTGTAGTCTCTCTGGTCATAATGCTTCTTTTCATCATTATTGAGACAGCCCCCACATTCTTTAAGATGATGATTGCATCAGGACCATACGATGACTATCTCCGTGCCGAAATGCATCGAGTGCGCGTTTTGTCAGACAAAAGAATCTCCGACTTAAATGATGAGGTTAATACCGAAGTTCAGATTTCTACTCAAAAGAACAAAGAACGCTTAGCGGCTGAAGCACTAGCCAATAAAGAATTGATGGAGAGGATAGCTAAAGCTCAGGCTGAGTTGCTTCAAACTGCAATTGATAAATGGAGAGAAGAAGAACTTGCCAAGATAAATGAGAATCCCTCAAAATATATTCAATCAAATACAACAAATTCATAAGTTTGGACTATGCCTATTCCTAAGATTTATAAAGAACTATGCTTTGACTTCCTTGTCTCATACTCGGATTTGGCAACCATTAAAACTAATGAAGAATTGGATAAGAAAAAGAAAAATCTATCAAGTGGACAATCCGGTGAAAGTAGCCCCCTCTATCCGGCGTGAAAGTGACCCCCGCT
>ERZ842401.2023-NODE-2023-length-27687-cov-12.133396_pt1 | contig 27687 bp, 36 predicted proteins | sample MGYA00521270_ERZ842401 | MGnify/ENA primary metagenome ERZ842401 (study PRJEB31892, sample SAMEA3878208) | bioreactor metagenome | biome: Moose rumen | place: Sweden | collected 2011-10 | study: EMG produced TPA metagenomics assembly of the PRJEB12797 data set... | reverse complement strand
ATAAGTGTGTCAGCACTTGTCCGCGAGTTGCCGCTCGCGGGTTTCTGCCCTTTCTTTGTTTTGAACAACAATATCAGTATTCACTATTTTTTCTGCATTAACTGTCGTTAAAACAACTTTTACACGCATTAGCCCTTATTCTTCTCGAACCACTCCTTTTCTAAGATTGTCGGATGACCATGCTTTTTCGGTTTCTCTGAAAGTGGCTGTGGCGGCTTGTCATAAAGATGCTGTTTGATGAAGCGGTCGAGTGTGCACCAAGTTACACCAAGCTCGCGGGCGATTGAGAGTTTGCTCCGGCCTTCCTTTAGCCAGTGTCGGATTTTGTAACGGTGAGGAGTGAGCTTATAATGCAGCGGTTTTTGGCCGGGAAGTCTGCCGATTTGCTTTCCTGCTTTTCTTGCGCGTTCCAAGCCCTGCTTTGTCCGTTCTGAAAGCAAAGTTCGCTCAATTTCTGCCGACAGTCCGAAAGCAAAGGCAAGAACCTTACTCTGAATGTTGTCGCCTAGCTCATACCCCTCTTTGATTGCGATGACGCTGACTTTTTTCTCCAGCAGCTCCTGCAAAACATCAAGAATCATCATCAGGGAGCGTCCTAGCCTGGACAGCTCTGTCACAATGATTGTGTCTCCCTCTTGTACTGTCGAGAGCAAAGAACCAAGTTTTCGTTTTTCGGGCTTTTTCGTACCGCTGATTGTTTCTGCTACCCATTGCACATGTCGAAGTCGCCTGTATCGGCAAAAATTGCGTATCGCTAGTTTCTGATTCTCAACTGTCTGCCCGTCCGTACTGACACGAATATATCCGTAATTCATGTGTATACCTCCGCAATCATTTTTGCAGAAATATGCTTTTTTTGGGTGAACGGCTTGATTATACAGTGGGCTAAAAATTTAACTTCAAACCAAACTGTTTACTTCCCCATTATCTTTTCAACAATTCCTGCTGTAGTATTTACACGAGGAGGCAGTGATTATACTGATACAAACAACTATGTACCCAATATTTCTACGTCATCTGTATATATTGCGACTCCAAATACCAATCAAAATGGAGGATGCATTATTGCAATAGGATATTAAAGTTAATATCCTATTGCAAAATAATGACCACTGTTCACCACATCATCGAAATGCGGTATGAATCCTGTTTTGATTGTACCACCTGTTTGACCTGGCAAAGGCTGTACAGAACTTTTTTCGCTCCAGTCATCGGTAGGACTGTCAGCGACACGGGCTATGATTACTTTTGCATAAGTAGAGTATACGATTGGGAAATATAATGCTACACCATCTTTGATTTGTCCTCCCCATTGTATCAATAATCCGTTCGACTAATAGCCGATGGTTAAATAAGAGACGGTAACATGATCTTCAGGTCCGCCTTCAAGGATAATATGGCTTTTATCATAATTCCAAATCTTTGCCAAGTAATTGTTGTAATAACAAAAACCAGAAAGAACTCTATAAGATGATGGGGATGTATATGCTATTGGTAACTCGTTAACTCCGCTTCCTGTAATTAAACTTCCCCACTGTATCAACAAGCCGTTCGACTAATAACCTATTGTTAACCAGGCTTTCTCATTAGTAGCGCCATCAATATTTAAATAAAAAGAATTATTGGTCTTATTGTGATTATAAACCGCGCCGTTAGATTGTCCTCCTACAACGATAGCATAAGTTGTATTTGAATACGAAAGTATGTCAACTCTGGTGTCACCCCTTCCTTCAGGAATTACGCCATATTGTATAAGCAATCCGTTCGAGTATTTTACATATCCCGAGCTCGTGCCGAAATTCGATGCTGTGACATAATTGTTATTCAATCGTGACTTATCTGTCGCGCTCATCAAGCCTGCGGCTGAGGTTGAGGCTTCACCATAAGTCGTATTGTTATCCGCCCCCCATGCGGCTGTTCCCTCCGCCGACCATCGCAGAATCTGACCCGCCGAACCGCCTGCTGGAATATGATTGTTCCCTGCACCTGTCGGATGTGAGTATGCGTTCGCGCCCGATGCAATTCCGTCCAGTTTCTTCTTGTCTGCCGCGCTCATCAAACCTTGTGCGCTCTGCGTTGCGGCGGAATAGGTCGTGTTTGTGTCAGTGTTAATGTCGCCGACAAGTTCATACTGGCTTCCATTGTAGCGGAATGTGTAGGTGCGGTTTGCGGCGAGGTAGTCCGCGCTGATTGCCGCACCCCTGTAGAAGATTGTCTTTGCGCCAGTCGAATTGACATTGAGCGTGGGCGAGGCGGCGGTGTTCGTCACGGTGAACTTGACGGTAATTTCCGCACCAGTGACGAGATTGAAGCCAGTGCAGTCGCAGGTTTTCGCCTGTGTTCCCGCCGCCGTCGAGCAGGTCGTGTAGTTCGTGCGGTCGGCATCACCCTGCAAGCCGTTGTGCTTGTAGCCCGAATGACTTTCAAGCCGCTGTTTCTGTGCGTTCCAGCCGACAAGCCCGCCACCCGTCATCTCCGCGCTTTCCGCACGGGTGGCGAGCGGCTGTGTGTCGCCCTCGTCGCCGACACGGGCAGTGCCGTCCTTGTCGAAACCGAGAACGCCGTTTTTCGCTCCGTCATACAGTTCGGCGATGAAACCCACAAGGTCGCCCGATGCGAGCGCGGCGACCGCTCCTTCGCGCAGGTGAATCATAGCCTGCTTTGTGTAGACATCTTCGGCGTGTGTGATTTTGTTCGTGCCTTTCTGAATGATGTCGCCGAGTACGGTTAGTTTCTTCAGTTCGACAACGCCGTTTATGATGTCGTCGATTTCCTTTTTCCGTGCGATGTCGTCATCCGCGACTGGAGCGGCGACCTTTGCCCTGCCGTTTTCGTCGCGCTGAACACCGCGCAATGCAGTCGCTGCGACCGTGAACAGTGCGGCGAGTTGGTTGCGGTCGGTGTTGTTCGCTTCTTGCCCGCTGAGTTTTTCGACGAGCGCGTTGAGGTTTCCGATGACAAGGTTCTGCGTGGCAGCGTCCAAGAAACTCGGCGGCACATCGGGATTGGAAAAATCGCCGTTGGTGAACTCACCGTTTTCGTCCACGCCCGGAAACTTCACCGTCTTTCCGAAGCTCGTAATCTCTCTGTTTGTGGGAAACATTCCTGCCATATCTTAATCTCCGTACACAAAAAATATCCGCTGATTTGCGAGCATCGCCCGCCTGACCGCGCTCTCAAAAATGCTCTTGTTCTCGTCGGGAATCGTCGCGTGGATGAACACCACCCACATTCCCGCTATGCTCGCCATGTAGGTAAGCCCGAACTGCGCGTGACCGAACGCAGCGGGCGTGTAGGGAATCTCCCACCCGTGCACCGTGCCGCCGTAGGTCTCCGCTATGGTTCTGATTATGCTGACATTCACTCCGCCCGATTTCTGCACCCGCAGGAGTGACCGCCTTTGCTCAAGCGAAAGCCCCTCGTTCTCGTAGCCGAAATAGACGCGCTCCCACTCGCCGATTGTCTCGTCGGCAAAATCGGGGAACGCCTCCCTCTGCGCCTGATTCATGCGGGTGCGGAACTGTGCGAGCGTTTCCGCCCGTGCCTTGCAGACAAGCGAGATGTCGCTGTTCTCGTCCGAAAGCAGTTTGTCCCAGTACGCGCCCTTCGGGAACAGTTTTTTGAGCGGCTCAATGTATGCCGCCGCCTCGGTGTCCTTTATGACCATGTTACCGCCCCCAGAACTGGATATTGCAGAACCGTCGTCTTGACCTCGCCACCTGGCAGCGTGAGCAGTGCCTTAGAGATTGTCACGCCGTCGGTGATGATGGTTTGCAATGTCGCCTGCGTTATCGTGCAGCCAGGCTCGGCTTTTGCGTTCAAATAGACTTTGAGCCGTTGAATGGCAAGGTTTCTGTTCGACACGGTGTCCTCGCCCTCGGAAAGCTGGATTGTCGGGGTGACGGGGACGAGTTCGGGAGTGCGGACGGAGAAGAGGATTTTCGGCGCGTACTGCTCGATGTACGACTTGACGGCGGCAAGGTTATGCACCTGCTCCACGCCGTCAATCTGGTTTCCGTGAATCACCTGCACCAGAAGCGAGCCGAACACATCGAAAGTCGTAATCTCAAACGCCTTAGTCACCTCGCTCGTGGAATCGACTGCCCATGCCGCGAAGTCGCCCGCCTTTCCGTAGCGCGTGGTGTTGCGCAATGCGGTCATAACGCGGGCTAGATATTCCTCGTCGGTCTCCCCGTCTACGCCGCCCGCGATTCCGTCCGCCGCAACTTTCACGGCTGAGTCCAAGCCAGCGGAGAGCGCAGAAGATACGGAAAGGTCGCTTCCCGCGCCGAGGTTTGATTCCGTTCCCGACTCCTCAGCCGTCACCCATACTTCGACCGCGCCGACCTCGCCCACGGTGTATGAGCGGCTCGTGTAGTATCGTTTCCCCGCGCTTGAGGTGTAGACGAATCCCTTTGGAACTGACGCGCCTTTAATACCCGTCTGAATGACCTTGCCAGTCGCTGCGCTCGCGTAGAGCGGCGGTACTCTGTCAGACCAGTGCGCCCGTAGAAACTCGCCCGAAGCCGTGTCGGGGAAGATTTGCTCTGTCAAAAATGAAAGGTCTCCGAGCAGCTGGTGGATGTCGCCGCCCTCGGTGTACGCGAGGACTTTCATAAGGTTGTATCGAGGCGTTTTGTCGAGCGGCTTCAATAGGCTCATGTAGTTTGAGTAGGTTCTGTCCAAGAGCGACTGCAATGTCTCGCGTTCAAATGCCATTCCAAGTCTCCTTAACCTCAATAGTACCGCCGTTCGGTCGGGTGACGGTCACGCGGTAATCGATTCTGTCACGCCCGCTCTGCTCCGCATCGCATTCGATTGAGAGCGCAAGTCCGTCGTCAATGAGCCACTGCACCGAGTCAAGCACCATCTGCCTAAAAGTGCCTACGGTGGCCGGCGTGATTTTCCCGCTCTGCCGTAGTTTCCATATCTCCGAGCCGAATTCCTTGTCCGCCCACCATCTGCCCTTGTCAGTGCCGATTGACATGAGCACGAGTTCGCGGATGTCCTGCCAGTTCTCAAGTTTTCCGAGCATCATTTTTCTGCCCCCGTGCCGTGCTTCACCTTGTCGCTTTCGATGTTCGAGAAGTCCTCTTTCTGCGTGACTGCGGCGAGCGTAGTTGCGATTGCTCCTTTGTATGTCGCCCCGCCGTCCTGTGCCGCCGTCGGCGAATTCTGCAATGCGCTGTAGAGAGCGTCCACGCGGGCGGTCAGAACGGAAAGCTGCTTCGTCAGTTCCTTTGCGACGATTACGCCGCCGTTCTGCGTTCCATTCAATTCCACCGTGCCGTCCTTGCGGCAGATGACGAGCGAGCCGCCCGATGTGTAGATTGCGGCATCGCCGTCTTCGAGAGCGGGCGCATTCTCGCTGTCTTCAACGGGGAACACTCTCACCGCGTCCAAGTTCCCGCCCGCGCACAGAACCGTGAGCGAGCCTTTTTCCGCTTTGGCGGCGAATCCGTAGGGGCAGGACGGCTGCACATTGTCAATCACGCGACCGTAAGCCGTCGCAATCTGCAAAGTGCCGTCAGCGTTCCGCTTGACGAATTCTGCGGGCTGAAAGATGTTCCTAATTTTTGCGGCGATGTCGCCAAGATTCAACGGTATGCCTCCGGCTTAACGAGCGTTACATCGCAGGAGAATGTTTTGCTGTCAGCCGTGTATTCAACCTGCGATATGAGCATATTAGCATTCACTTTGCAGGAAGGTATTTTAACGGGGATTAAAAGATTCACTTCCCAGAAGATTTCCTTGTGGTATGTGCCGCCGAGTTTCTGAATCTGCGCTTCGGTCAAGCCCCAGCCGCTCAGTGTGCAGGTGATTTTGTCCGCCCGTCGGCGGAGCATTTCCGTCCTCGCGCGGCGGGCGAGTTTCTCCTTGTCGATGATGAACTCAGTGAGGTTTATCGTCAGTTTGCGCTTGTTCGGACAGGTCGGGTCGGTCACGGTCACTTCGTTCCCGCTCGCCTTTACGGTGTACTCGTGGAACTGCTCCGCACCGCTCTCGCTCCTTCGCGGGTGGCGCACATTCACACCCTCTTCGATTGCGAAGCCCCAGCCGCAAGTTCCCCGCGCGGGCTGTGTTATGTAAAGCCCGCCGAGTTGGTTCGATGTGATGATAAGCCCCTGCGCGTCCGCTACGGTAAGCAGTTTTGCCCACGGGCTTTCGTTCTCCCAGGAGAATGAGAAGACGGGCTTCGTGATGTCGCCCGCCGTGGTCGGTAGGCAGATGACATCATCATTTGCAAATCCGAACTCGCCCGCAATCTGCCGCAGAATTTGGAGCAGTGTCGGCTGACCTAAAACCGTTCCGCTCCACTTGCTGTCGATGATGTCACGCGCCGCACTCCGACCCGTCACGATGATTCCGTGCGTGGCTTTTTCGGTCTCCTCGTCCACTTCGTCGATGTAGACGGTGGTGACGGGGTGGTAGCCATATTTCCCCGCGTATGCCTCGCGGCTTTCGGTGATGTATTTGCTCAGGTAGCGGACTTGTATGATACCGTGTTTGTGAACGAGGCTTCGCTCTGATTCAGGAATTTCGATTTCTGCGTAGTGGCAGATTTCGTCGAGCGACTTTCGCACGAACACACGGCGGTATGAGATGTTCACATATTTTCTTGCCGATGAGTTCCAGACGGCGACCGCGACCTCAGACATAAATCACATCCCCCCTGATTAGGAACGAGTCGGAGACGGCGTTGAGGCTTCTGATTCTGTCGGCATCACAGCCGAGGTAAAGCGCAAGGTCAAGGAGCGGCATTTCCTTTCGTATCGTGCGCTTGAGTTCCACATCGTAACTGAATGACAAAAGCATTTCCGCGCAAGCGATGCGCGTCTCCTCGATTGCGGCGAACACGGCGGAATCTTCCTTGTCGATGGAGTCTTCCAGTTTGGAAAGCAGTTTCCAAAGTCCCGACTGGCTTCCGTATGTTTCCGCGCTTGCGTCCATTTTGGTGAGCAGCTGGGCGCACACGCCGAACGCCGCTGTCCTGTACAGGTTCTCCATCGCGGCGACCGTGTTGAACTGCTGCTCGGTAATCTGCTCCTCGTCCATCGTGTAGGTAGAGGCGGTGAGGAACTGCATAAGCACATTCTTTTCGTTCTTGGCGATGAATTTCTGCATGACCTCTTCCTGCTTTGCGGCGGATAGCGTGCTTGAAGTTGCGGAACTGTTCGCGCTCGTGCTTGTCGTTCCTGTACTTCCAGAACCTGTGCCTGAGTTTGAACTTCCCGAACTGCTTCCGCTTCCCGTTGAACTTGATGAGGCGAAGTATTCTTCGTCATCATCAGTATCACTGCCACGCATGAAGTAAGAGGCTGTCTCGCCCATTGCGTTCTTGATTTCCATAACGCCCCCCACTATTCCGAATGCCGCCGAAACGAACGCTTGTGCGAGCGAGCGCGGGAGCAGCACCGCCTGTGCTATGAGATTCGTGATGCCGTTTATTTTATTCATCATGCCGTTCAGTGCGCTCACCGCTCCTTGAACCCTGCCGACTACGGACTGTAATTTTTTTGAGAGTTTTCCGAAGCTCTGTGCGAGCGTGGTCACATCTTTTGATTTCTCCACGGCGACAGCGAACGAGGAAACGACGGCGGATTTCAGTTTCCTCACTGCGCCATCGATATTCGCACTTGCAAGATTTTTGGAAACCTCGTCAAACCGCTTCGTTTCTGAATATCCCGCCCTCACCACTTCAATGGAAATGTCTGAAAGCCCATTCTTTGACCTTTCCTCTTTTATGTTCCAATCTTTTACAACGACTTTGAATCGTCCCCAAAGTGGAAGGTCAAGAGTTCCTGCGTCGTCATCGTCCGTAGGAACTTGTAACGCGGTGGTAAGTTTTGTCCGCTGTGCGATATAGTTCTCACCGATAACACGGGCATTTATCTTGATTGTGTGCGGCTTTTCTCCGAGCCGACTGTTCGACCAAAGGCCATAGGGGTATTCCGCCGTGTCGATGTTCTGACCGCCACCAAGTCCGATTGAATCAAGGGCGAAAACGACAGGCTCGCCGTTCGGTGCTTGATATGAGGAAAGTCTGTGCGTGTCCTCGCCCTGTCCGTATGCCTCGCGCCAAGAATCGCTGTATGTCCGTGGGAGAGAAGAATCGAAGTTGATTGTAGCGTTTGATGTACTCATAGCATATTCCTTGCTTCAATGGCAGAGCCAGTGTTCACGCGGATATTCCGCACCGTGTTCCGTGAAGTTTCGGCGGTGAACATAGTGCGTTTGTCGTCAAGTGTAAGGTGAAGATTCACATCCGCCGCACCCGAAAGTTCGGCGTTCATATTCATTCCGTGCCACTTTGGTTCGCCTGTCATGTAGTTGTTCGTGATTTCGGGTGGCAGTTCCTTTGTTGGGATTGTGTTCGGTACAGTTTGCTTTTGCTCATAAAAAACATTTGTTGTCTGTGGCCGAACGGAAGCCGCCGAGCCAGCAGATTTTACAGGCTGTGCTTGCGGGATTGCAGAGGTTTGAATAATCTGTGGCTTTTCTGAGTTCACATTTATCTGCGGACTGAATTGAGGATTGAATATAGGTTGTCCTTGCCGTTCTTTATCTGAGACCGTTTGTTCCAGTTGTACTTGAACGGCAGATGCAGAGCCAGCGTTTGTTTCGGGAAGTGCAACCGTTTGTGTCTGTTCCTCGTCATCACCCGCGACCGTGCTTCCGATTCCCTCGCCGATTGCCCGTCCTGCTTTTCCGCCGAGCCAACCGCCCAACGCACCGATGCCCGCTCCGACGAGCGCACCAATGGCAGTACCAAGCCCAGGGACGATAGAGCCGATGGCAGCACCTGCCGCCGCACCTGCGGCAACACCAGCCGCTCCGCCAACTGTCGCGCCGACGACAGTTCCCGCCGCATCACCGATAGCACCGCCTTTTTTCACGGTTTTGTCGTGTTGGCTCAAAGTTTCATCTGCGTTGATTTCTGAAACTTCATTGACCGCGTTCGGGATTGCCACGAGAGCCGCACCAATTCCCGCCGCCGCGCCACCCATCGCCATTTGTGTTTTCGTCGTGTTTCGCAATGCTTGGTTTGCCGCACCGCCCATTTTCTGAAAGGTGTTTCCCTGCGAGCCTGAGTTGAGCGGCGTTCCTGCGGGCTGCCCTGTCGGCGTTTTTCCGACTGGCTGATTTCCCGCCGCGCCCGAACTTGGGAACGGAGACGCGCCAGCCTTTCCGCCCCAGTTCGTAACATACACGGGCATTCCCGCGCCGCCGATGTTCGAGCCGATGTTTAGATTTCCGCCGCCTTTTTTAAGGCTTGCGATGCTTGAAACGATATTGATTACACTTGAAATTCCTTTGACCGCCGCAATCGAGCCGATTCCGACCGCAATTCCTGTGAAAATGCGGTTGAACGCTTCGGGGTCTTCGGCTAGTTTGTTCAATAGGTCAGTGAGTTTTTCGAGCGGTTCTGTCAGCTTTGCGTCCGCGAATCGAACGAACGCTGTCTGAACCTGTTGCAGATTTGCCGCGAGCGTGTTCGCCATAGTCGCGGACTTGTTTTCCATCGCGCCAGTCGTGTCGCCCAAGTCCATCAGCTTCGGGTACATATCCTCGTAGAAGTTGCCGTAAGCGCGGATTGCTTGCATTGAAGTCTGACCGAAAATGTTTCCCAAGAAGTCAGTGTTTCCGACCTTTTCAGAAACTTTCAGCAAGTCAGCCATGATGTCGTTGAAGTCGCGGAATTTTCCCGACTCGTCGCGGACACGGACACCGATAGCCATAAGTTTTTGCTGTTTGTCGGGGCTGCTCAATTCCGCCATTGCAGAGCCGAGTGCTGTAACGGCGATTTCCGCGTTCTTCGTACCCATCATAATAATCTGCATCGCGGCGTTCGCTCGCTTTATGTCCTCTGGTGCAGTGCCGATTGGCGAGTATGCGGAAATGACGGCAGAACCCGCCTTTGCGAATTCGCCGAATGTGAACGCGCCTTGGTCGCCCTGCTTGACCATGTCGTCCATAAGTTTTGTGATTTGGTCAGCGGTGTAGCCGAACTTCTGAAACTCCGCGAATACAGAGCCGATGGACGCTCCCTGCTCGCCAGTCGCTTGGATTGCGATAGCGATGTTCCTGATATTGTCCTCTGTATATTTGAGGTCGCCCGTTTTAGTCATCACGACATCGAGCGCGTCGTTTATGCTTGAAGTGTCAATTTTGATTTTTGAATCGGAAGCCGCCTCAAACACCTTCTGCTTGAGTTGGTTTACCTGTTCCGCGCTTGCATCAGCGGTCAGTCCGATTCTTGTCAGTCTGCTGTCTAACTGGATTATTTCTTTTGCAGCCGCACCGACGGAAAGCGAAACACCGAGTGCGCCCGCCGCCGTGCCAAGCCCTGAAAATGCTTTGTCTATGCCCTGTATTGCGGAAGCGGCGGACGATGCGAATTTCTGCACCGTGCCGCCAGCGTCCTTGATTCCCTGAGAGAACTTGTCTTTCAGAGAGAGCAGTACGCCCGCCTTAATCTCGTTCATCTATGTCCTCTCAGTCTTTGCGTTTTTTTGTGCCAGTAACTCAGTTCTTCCCAAGAAAAGTCCATCACCGTTTCATAACTCATTCCGTGAAGAACCGCGAGCAAATCCACCACCATGTCGGCGACACAGTCTTGGATTTGCTCAACCGTCAGGAATTCTGTTCCGCCGCTTTCTCCGCTTCCGCCTGTGCTTTTGGGTCGCTTTCTTCCTTTGGCTTTATGCCGAAATAGCGAAGCCAAATCTTGTGCAACTCCACGCGGATAACCGCCCAGTCGTCAATGTCGATTTCTTGAATGATGATTTCGGGTTCGCCCGTAAGCGAAGATGTAAGCGCGACATCCGCTCCAACGCTGTCTGCATTGTATCCGTCCGTGCGGAGAAAATCGCGCGTTTTCGGGCGGCGGAATTTCAATCCTGTTACCGTGCGCTCGCCGACCGTAACGGGCATTTTGAGCGTGTATTCAAATACTGTTTCCATACGCGCCCCTTATGCCAGTTTTTGGCTCTTCGCCGAGTGATACTCAATGTCGAATTCGCCCTTTCCGAGTTCGCCCATGTCCGTCGTCCACGCTTTCGCCATCACATACTGATGTCCGTCCGCAGTGAAAATCGTGAGCGTGTCCTCTGCCGTGTCAAAAGTCTGCGGCTCTACCGAAGCATTGAGTTTTAACTTCAGTTCCGCGTGTGTCGGCGTTTCGACGAAGCCCGTGTTTTCGGGCTGCTCGCCGTCCTGCGTTTCTCTTTTGTGTCCTGACGGCTTGAAAGTGCCGCCGTCCGCCTTCAAGGGAATCTCGCCGAATGAGGACGAAATTACCCGAACAACCTTGCTTAATCCTGCCATTGCTTACTCCTTACTGAAACTGGTTCAAGCCCGCGCCCACATAGAACTGACCGATAAGCACGGGGCGGTGGATATATTCAAGCCGTGTCTTTGACCCTTTCTTGACTTCCACGATGATTGACTTCTTGTAGGTCTCCAAGTCCTGACACCACTGCACTTCCTGAATGAAGTAAGACTGATAGAGTTCTACAAGGAAACTCCGCCACACGGCGGCGGTCATAACCTTTGATCCCGCACCGAAATTTTCATTCGTGTGCGCGAGCTTCCAGTCCTTGTATTTTTTCCGCGCTTCCTGATTGATTTTCGTGCGGATTGCCGAAACCGTCTCGACCGTCTGCATATCGAGGTAACTCGTGTCACGCGCCCCGTCAGAATTCTCCGTGTAACTCGTGACCACGCGCTCGACAAGCACCGTTCCCGAAGAATCCACGCGGTAGGTGCAGATTCCGTTCGAGAGCATCGCTTCCCTGTCGTCGGGCGAATATTCCTCGCCGACCAAGTCGTCAATCTCCGTGTCCGTCGTGTTCGCGGCGGGGTCGTCTGCGAATCTGCGCGAAAGAATTGCGCACCAAGCCGCCGCCCAAAAAGCGGGGTGCTGCGGGGTTTCCCCGCGCGGAACAAGAATGATGTGCGGGCTGTTGATTGACTGCACGGCGGAAATCATCGTGCCGTCCGTCGAAGCGTCGCCGAGTTCGCCCGAAAGTCCGATGAAACAGCGACCGTCATTCTGGCGGAGAGCCGTGTATCTGTCTTTCAGTTCGTTTGCGAGTGACTTCAAGTTCTTCGCGTCCGTGAAGTCCGCCGCCATGTAGTGGTATCGCTTCGCGCCAAGATTTTTGAGCGGCGTTTCAATGTCGGGCGGGAGCGTTCCGAGTACGGCTTCCGAAGCCGTGATTTTCACTCCGCTTGCCGCCGAGATGAATTCAATCGTGTTGTAGTTGCCAGTAACGCCCTTTACGACTGATGTGAGTTTTACGCTGACCGCGCTTGTCTCCTCGTTCGTTACGGCTTCCGCTTCGACAGGGCAATTATCCGCGCCGTTGATTGCCGCCGTGATTGCGCTCGCCACATCGCTTGCCGCCGCTCCTGCCGAGACCGTCGCGGAAAGTTCCGTGCCGTTCACCGCGATTGTTACCGAACCGTCCTGCGCGTTGCTCGCCGTGATGCCGAACGAGCGATTCCATTTCGTTCCCGAAGCGTTTTCCGCAATCGGAAGCACCCACAGTTCTTCCGTCTTGTTGTGATTCAGGAATTCGCAAGCCATGACAGCGGCGGGGCTTCCGTTCCCGAAAAGGATTTTCGCCTTGTCCGCGCTCCGCACCTGCACGGCTTTTCCCGCCGTCGCCGTTCCCGAAGCCGACATCGTGCCAATCATAAGGGCGCGTTTCACATCGCTCGTCGTTCCCGCAAGCGAATTGTCGATTTCCTGATACTGCCCAGGAACGAGCAGTTCGGCAGGAATCTCCTTAAATGGTATTGCCATTTGATACCTCCATATCTGCTTTTGAGCCGACCGCCCGTTCCTCAACTTCAAGAGTTCCGTCCGCGCCTTCAAAGATTTCAAGTTCGTCGTCAAGGGCGATGTCGCCGTCAGGCATCTGTGTCGCCCTCACCTTCCAAGTCCACGAGACCGCCCACATCGAGATGTTGATTCCGTCGAGCGTTCCCGTGTAAAGGTTTTCTGCTTCAATGTCCGTTACATCAGTTGCATTATAGATTGAATCGTTGGGTATGCTTCTGATAACGGGGATTAAAAGTGATGTGTATTTCAAGCCTGAGTCATAAATTTTGTCCTTGTTGTCCGCCCGCACAAGAACCCAAGAGATGAATCGGCACTCGCTGTTGTCCGTTCCCTCGCCGTCCTTTACAGCCATGAGCGAGGTGAGGACTGCGGGTGTCTGCGTTGCGAGCCGCCGTATCTCCGCCTCGGTGAAACGCCCCGCGTGTGCGGCTATGTTGATTTTGTTTTTGATTTTTGCTCCAAAGGCGGATTTTATCAGCCGTACCGCCTCGTTCCGAATGTCTAGGTATGTGTATCTGCTCACGCTGATTTCTCCGCTTTCCGTGCAAGGAATGATTCGATTATCCCCGCGATTTCCGCCCTGTCGTCAGGACTTAGACCGAGATACGGTCGGGCGATTATGTTTCTTTCTTTCCAACCGTACTGGTGAACCGCCGCATAGATTTTTGTCGCGCCGACCACCACGCTCCACGAGCCGACCTCGTGCGTGAGCGAATCCATAAGATTTCCTGTCCGCCACAAAATGCCGTTCGCGTGATTCTTTGAGCCGAACTTTTTCAGATAATATTCTTTCGTGGAATCGGCGATGTCCGCCCAGTCGTCGCCGTCGGGCGTTTTCTTTTCCGCAAACCTGTCTTTCGTCTGCGTTATGATTTCTTCACCGACAGAAGCGAGCAGTGATTTCCGCTCGCTCGCTGTCAGTGCCATTTTGTTGAGATGCGAGCATAACGCCCGCAACTCATCGACCTGTATCGTTACAACCGCGCCCGCCACTAGAACAGCCGTCCTTTCTTGAAGTAGCGGGTTTCGGGAATGCCCTGCGATTCGTCCGCCTCAACGACGAAACTTTCCTGCAAGCCAGGACCCGAAAGCCCGCCTTTGTATTCCTTGTCGATTTTCTCGATAAGGCTCATCGTCATCTTGAACCACTCGCGCTCGTCCTCGCTCGAAGAAACCGTGTCGGTCAGTTTGTGCCGCGCGATGTCCGTGCAGAACGAGCGGATAGCCGCGTCGAACTGCGTCGGAATCACCTCGCGGATGTCACCCGTCTCCTCGTCAAGAAGCCACGGTAACTGCGCCACGATGATTCCCGTCGCATCTGCGAGCGCGATTTCAATCCGCTTCGTGTCGAGCGTTTCGTCGTCGGAGTCAAGCGGGAGCGAATTCGGCTGAACGCGCTCCGCAAACTCCTCTACAGAAAGAAGCGTTTTCATTTCTTGACTTCGACCCACTTGTCAGCCTTGAGCCGCGCCGCGCTTTCTTCGCTGACTTCGTATTCTGCCCAAGTCTTGGTGAGCGTAAGCCCGCAACGGTGGTAGTGTGGCGTGTGGCTCTTGTGGCGGAGCGTGAGCGTTACCGTCTTTTCCTTTTTCGGCTCTGAATCGGTTTCGCCCTTTTTGCTCTGCGGAAGAGCGGGAGGTGCGGGCGGCTGTGCATCCGCGCCGTCAGTCTTGCCGTCGTCGCCGCTTTTCGGCTGTTCGCCTGTCGGCGTTTCCGTCGGCTGATTATCGGCGGGCGGTGTGTCGGTCGGCTTGTCGTCAGCGTTTCCGCCGTTCGTGTCTGCGTTTGCGGGCGGGGTCGCACTCGGCTGAACATCGCCGTTGCCGCCGCCATTCTGCGCGGGATTTTCCGTCTGCTGATTTTCGGCGGGCTGTCCCTGCGCATTCTCGTCTTTCTGTTCTTCAGTAGTCTGATTCTGTTTCTTTGCTGCCATATTCTTCTCCTTATCCGAGCCACGGGTTCACGATGAGTTCGACCTTGTTGTAGTTGGGGTTGCTCGCCCCGCCTGAGAGGAACTGCATTTTCAGAATGCTTTCCGCCGCCGATTCCAAGTCGGGCGGAACAACCAGTGCGCTCGGTCTGATTCCCATCGGGTCGCCGCCGTCGCGCTTGAATTTCTGCATTTGTCTGAACGCAGCTTCAAAAGCGTCTTTCGTCAGGTCTGCCTTTGAGCCGACCGCCTGCTGCCAAAGTCCGTAGCCCTGATTTCCGCGATAACGGATTCCGTAGAGGTATTTGTCCTCCATGAACACGGTGTCGTTTTTCGTGTCGGTGATGGCTTCCATTTCCATTGCCGTGCGATTCTGAATGATGAAAGGCTTGAGTGCCCTGTTCAGAGAACACAGATACCACGGCGTTCCGTTGTCTGAGCCTGAGTTCTTGCAGATGTTTGAAACAGTCGTCGGGTCGCCCGTGCCGTCAGGCTTCGCATAGACGGGATGCTCCTCGTCAAAGAAATTCTGACCGTCGTAGCATGTGTTTTCAAAACCGCCTTTTATGATTTTTGCAAGTTCACGGTCAAGGAAATCAACCGCTTCCTGCCCCATGCTCCGCGCGATGGTCGCGTACTGTCCGAGGTTGTCATCCTCAATGTCCTCGCGGGCAACGCCAAGCGTTGACTCGAACTTCTTGTTCAGAATCTGATAGCTTGATTCGCTCATGTCTTTCACGACACGACTTCCGACCCACTCGCGCATCTGCGGGAACTTTGAGAGCCAGCCGTAGGTGTTCGACTTGGTTGACGAATTGATTTCGGTCGCAAGTTTTTTGTAGAACGAAGCCGCCGTTGCGCCTTGAAAAGCGTTCTTGAATTCCCCGCGCACGGTGGTGCGGAGATTGTTTAAAGTCTGATTGCTGACGATTGCCATTATTTACCTGCCTCTTTGATTTTTGACCATTCTTCTTCGGTGTAGCCCATCGAGGAAGCCCATTCTTTTTCCGCCGCGTTCAGTTCGGTTTTTTCCGCGTTCGCGGGTGCTTTGTCGGGAACTTGCGTTCCGCTCGTAATCGGCGGGGTTGCCGACATAATCTTCTCGAACTTCTCAAAGCCCTCCGCCGTCGAGCAAAGGTCAAGATAGACTTCCTTGCTTGCGGGTGCGATTTTGCCGTCCTTCACCGCCTGTTCCACGGCGGCTGTCGCCTTTTCTTTGAGCGATGCGGCGTTCAGGTCGGCGAGTTCTTTTTCCGCCTTGACCGCCCGCGCTTCCATTGCGGCGAGGTCAGCCCTCGGAGCGTATGCCGCAAGGTCTACCGTCTTGTTCTGTGCGGAATTCAAGTCGGTTTTGAGTTTGCCGACTGCCGCAAGAACCTCGTCTTTGGTGGCGATTTCGGGCAAGCCCAAAGCCGCGCAAAGTTCTTTATCCATATTCTTCTCCTCCGCAGTTCCCTGCGATGAATTTAATGCTGGGTTATCCAAGTTCGGGTTGTTGGTGAGTGCCGCGCGTAAAATCTCGGTGATGTTTCCGTCCTTGTCGCGCGTGAAAACGGGACTGATGTATTTGTACTCTTTTTCGGACACGGCTTTCTGACCGCGCGAGTTCCACTCCACATCCGCCCAAGTCGAGCCGTCCGCCTCGACCGTGAAATTCCTGAACCATCCGAACGCGGGGGAAGTCCCGCCTTTCGGCGCGGCAAGGTCGGTCGAGTGGTTCTCGTCGATGACACAGCCGTTTTTGACCGTCACGCGGCTGCTTGCGTTCATCTTTGCGCACAGTGCGGCGGGGTCGCTGTTCTTCCATCTGCGACCGTCCACGCCGACGATTTCTTTTCCTGCGGGGAGAATCTGAATTCGCTTCGGGATTCCGCCCTCCGCATTGAGGCATAAAAAAAGGCTTTCAGTGTTCATACTGAAAGCCTAATCCATTTTCCTGCCGCATATACTGTAACCGCCGTTAAAACTAATCGAACAATGACGGTTGCTTTTTTTCAAGTTGCAGTTCGACTGCCCGCGCCCGAAGCCTGTAAATCTGCGTGAATGTTATCTTGTATTCCCTGCACAACTCGCCGCGCGATTCGTCCGTGCCGTCATACTTCTCGTAGATTTCCTTCGCCACCTCGTCGCGGAATGCCCGCGCCTCCTGCGGAATGTAGACCTGTACCCCGCCGAACTGCGACATCAGAACTTCGAGCATTGTCTCCGCCGCCCCGTCTCCGACCGCGTCAGCGAGGATTCCGAAAAGTTGCTCCGCCGTCTTTGAGTTGTCGCGCTTGAACTTCGGAAGAAAAATCATCTGTCCGCCGTAATACTGGCAGATTGCGCGGATTCCCTTGACCGCCGTTTCATGCTCGCCCTTTCCGAGCCGTGCGGAACAGGAGGCGACCATCTCGCTTGCGAGGTTCAGTTCATTTCCCATTGGCACTCTCCTTGTGGTCGGGATTCAAGCCCGCGTCCGTCATCATCTTTCGGAGCGCGAGGATTACTTTCTGCGCTCCCTCGGCGTTCATAAATCGCGGGTGCGCCGCTCCCGTTATCCGCTTTATGAACTGGTACAAAGCCCTGTCCGTTTTGTTCCGCGCGACCAAGCCCCACATTCCTTTGATGTAGTCCATCTGCTCTTTCGAGGTGTCCCACCCAAGTTCCGATTCTTTCGTTTCAAGTTTCCGCACACGGAAGTCGAGTTTCTTCATCGCGCCGAAAACTTGGTCAAGTTCAAAGAGCGTCATCTCGGAGCAGCTTGATTTTCTCGTCGTGCTTTCCAAAACCGCCCTGTAGTCCTCGTCCGAAAGCCCGACATCTTTCTTTGCTACATGGATTAACTGGATAAGTTTTGACCTGTCGATTTTGCCCATTTTTTCACTCCTAGACTTGCGGAAAAACACCCCGCCACCGCGTTTTGCAGTAGTGCGAAGCGGGGTGTTTCGCGTTAGCCGATACTTTTCCCGATTCGTGCCTTTTGAGCCTCTGTAAGTTGATTTCTCTGCATCACGCTTTCCATTGCGAAAGTCGCAAAAGAAGCGATTGAACCGAAGTGCTTTTGCTCCACATAGTCCGAAAGTTCACGGTAATTCGTGACATCAACGACAATCCGCCGCTTATCGTCCGCCGCGTTTCCGTCGCCCTGCGTAGCCTTTACGACTTCGCTTTTTACGAACGACGAAACCCGAAGCCCGCTTTTCTCCGACATCTTTTCAAGTGCCGTATACTGTTCGTCAGAAACTACGATTGAAATTCTTTTTCCACCCATTGATTTATCCCCCTGCTAAAGCGGAAGTTTCGGCTGAACTCTGTCGAGCAGATTCCGTTGCCGTTCCGCAAGAATTTTATCAACCTGTTTTTCAAGACTTTTTGAAGTCGCCAAATCGGACGGTGAACGAGTTTTGAAATATTGCATTTGCGCAATTCTCATATTCTTCACCAAGTCCGCAAATTCGCCTGTCGTCATACGCGCCCCCTACAAAGAATTGACCACATCAGCGTCCACGCAGTCCGCGCCGAGTTCGGCGGCTTGGTTCATCGCAAGACGCGTCCATCGGTTGATAAGGAGCGGGTAAGCCACGCTGTAGGGAACGCCGCGCCGTGTCTGCTTGCGGAGTTTGTCCGCCAGAGCCTCGCACCCCTCGTCCGTGATGATTTTCGCCCGCTCCTTTCCGAGCCGTTTGAATTTGATGTCGAGGTATTCTGCGATTTCCTCACCCGTGCCGAGCGGCTTGATTTCAAGCACCTCGATTCTGCGGATGACCTCGCGGGCTTCCCAGTTCTGCGACTCGTCGAGCTTGGCTTTCATCTCCGTCTGACCGATAAGCACGATTGCGAGCAGTTTCTTGAAGCCGTCCTCAAGCTCCCAAAAACGCTTGAGGTATTTGAGCGTGGGAATGCTCAGGTCGTGCGCCTCTTCAATCATAAGCACATGGTTGTATCCCGCCCTTGAACTGTTCGTGAGGATTTTTTCTACTTGCCGTGATTTTGCTTCGAGCGTCCGCTTGGGCTTTTCCGCCGAGCAGTCCTGTATGATTGCGTCGCAGATTGCGCTCGTGGTGAGCCGCGCCTTGTCGATTGAGCGTGGCGCGATGATTTTGATTTTCTGCCCCTCGCTCTGAATCCTATCCATCGCGTAGCGGCGGATTGTCGTCTTGCCGCTTCCGCTCTCGCCGAGCAGTGCGACCATGCCCCCGCATTTTGCGGTGGTGTAAAGAAACTCCGCCACAAAGCGGGTTTCGTCGGTAAGAAAGACATCATCCGCTTTGGTGACATCTCCGTTGAACGGGTCTTGGAAAAGCCCGAATTTTTTGTACGTTTTCATCGTCAGCATATAAATCTCCTTTTGGCGTTACGCCAGTTTTGTGGCACTCGTGCCGTCCGTGTATTCTGCGACCAAATCATCGACGAGTTGCGCGGGAACTCCGTCCTTGAATTCCTCTTTCAGACTTGCGATGAAACCATCGGGAATGAATCCCGCCCTTGCCTTGAACCGCTTCGCCATCTCCACGGGGCTGATAAGAATGTCGTGGACTTCCACCGTTCCCGCCGCCACCTCGATTTGCCGCCCCGTCTGTGTCTTGAAGAACGGGTTGGCTTCGGTATGGATAAGGCTGTGCGTTTTGAATCCCTGCCCGTCCGTGACCTTTGCGAACGGCACGGCTGATTTGTCGTCACCCGCCGCGATTGCCGCGAGTTCCTTCGTGTTCTTCTCAATGAGCGTGTCGGGCTGGCTTTTGTATTCCTTGCCGAACACGGGCGCGTTGATGTCGAAGCCGACCTCGTTGTACTCAATCGGCTTCACCTCGAAGCTCACGATTTCGTGCTGAAAGTTCTCGTAGGACACGAGCGCGAGGGCTTCATCCGAAACAAGAATCGGCTGAACATTCACCGTCATTCCCACCATGATGTCAGGCAGGGCGGAAAGGCTGTATCTTGTCGCCGCCTTGCGCTTCGGGTGGACGAAACTGATTGCGAGGTCGCTTCCGACCGTGCGCGGCTGTATGCCAGTCGTGAAAATCTGTCGGCAGATTTCCTCGTCGGGAAGTTCGCGCAGCTGCTCTTTTTCAATCCAGTTCCAAATCTGCGTTCTGCTCCCGATTTTGCGCCCCGCCCGCGTGATTCTCGTGTCGCGGTGTTCAAGCATGTTCGCGTTGAAAGCCGCGCACCACCGCTCCGCCGCATCGTTCAGTTCTTCGATTGAGCCGACTTCTTCAAGTCTCAAAAGACTTTCAAACTGCCGCTCTACAATGTCATTTGCTTTTTCAACCTGTCCTTTCGCTCGCGGGTTTCCTGGCAGATGTGGCTTTGTTTCCACGCGCAGGGCTTTGAGGGCGTTCGTGACAGGTTTTGAGATGTTGGCAGAGCCACAATCCCAAATCAGCAGTTCGGGCAAGCCATGGAAGTTGTAGAGCGAGTCTTTTTTCTTCCCCCATGCGTACAGAAGGAAGTCGTACATATTCGCGGAATTTTCTCCCGCCGCCGCGTAATACTTGACGCAGATTGTCCCCGAATAGTGGTCGGTAAGAACATATCGCCAGCACTTCAAGTTTTCCCTGCCTTCAAGAAACGGCTTGTTTTTGTAGACCTCATCGTCGCGCAAGAATTTCTGCTTGCCGTTTGGCGCAAAGTACATCAATGCGACAGAAGGGTCTGCAAAATGCACTTGGTTCGGATATTCCGTGCGCATTCGCTGATGCGGGCTTGGTTTTGCCGTGCTTTCCGTCGAGAGCGTCCGACTTTTCAATAAGCCGCTTAATTGACGGTTTCCCACAGGAATATCAAAACCGTTTTGAAGCATTACGCTTCTCGCGTTTTCTACGCTCATTGTTTTTTTGCCGTTCTTACGAAGACTGTTCTGTAAGAGCGCGGCGACAGTGCTTAAGTTTTCTTCGCTGATGCTTGAACTTCCCGCATCACACCGCTTCTTGCGGTTGCTTTCCCAACCACTTTCTTTCAGTGCACGATACGCGCTGTCTTTCCCGAATCCGAATATTCGGCACATTTCGGCTATGACCGCGCCGCGTTCTTTTGCAGTCCGTGCCGCTTTCATTTGCAGAACAAAATCCTCGTACACGGTCAGTCCTCCTGTTTTGCGGGATGGATATTTTCCATGTCCTGCATAAGTTGTTGGTAGGTGTCATCAAGAAGCGATGTCAGCCAATTCGTGTCCCCAATCCATTTGTCAAGTTGTTCGACCGTCACGCCGTCAATTTCCTGTGCACTAGCAATCAAAATTGCCGCACTAGTGAGATTGTCTTTTGCCAATGAAAGCGCACCGTCAAGGCTCTTGCGCATGTCGTCAAGCCGCTGTGCCGCAACCTGTTCTTTTGTAAGCGGCTGTTTTCCCGCAACTTCAATCTCCAGTTCGGAGATTTTGCTTTCTTTTTGGCGCACAACTTCTTCAAGTGCCGTTCTTTCGTCTTTGCGTTCTTGCTTTTCTTTACGGAGCGCGGAGCGGAGTTCGCGAATTGACATTTTCGCAATATCGTCAATCGTTCCAATGCCGTCCACTTCGTCGCCGTCTTCAAGTTTGCGAATGCTGTCATCGTCAAGAACGGTGAGCGCACGGATTTTTGAGTTTCCCAAATTCCCCACCGTTGGGGAATTTACACCGAATTTCCGAGCCGCCGCCATCGCATAATTTGCGGCAGACTGTGACAAGCTCAATTCTTCAACCGCCGCCATAAAGTTTCCGTGCTGTTCGTTTTCTTTGATTAACAGCAACTGCGCACCAAGACCGAGCATTCCGCTTGCCATTTGGTCTTGATACATACGCGCCTTTTCTAAGCACACATGGAGATTGTAGGTCTCTCCTGGCGCAAGAAACATGGCATTGATTTCTTGCTTTGCAACCTCGCGCGAAGCCGCCGACTGTGCTACCAAGTCCATAGCCTGTGCAGTCTCGCTCGTTGTATCTGTTAAAGGTTTTCTACCCATGATTCACCTCGTTTTCAAATTCCCACACGTGTGGGAATTTGATTTTTATTGCATTGCCGAAGCGTACCGCGCTTCTTCTTCGGTCAGCGACAGGCGGGCTTTCTGATAACTTTTCGCAATCTGCCCCGAAATGCCACCGAACTTTGGCGAGAGCCGCCATCGACCGTTTGCATTCCGTTCCACCCATCCGCTTTGCTCAAACAGTGCCAAATCTCGGCAGATGTTCGCCGCGCTCGTGCCGACTATGCGGGCAAGTTCTTTGTTTGAAATACCCGTCATGTGGTTCTCGCACAGGATTTCGGTTTCCCGAAAAATCCGCTCTTGGCTTGAAAGTTTTTTGTTCATATACGCCCCATCTTCATGGCGGCATCTTTAATTGCTATCCCCAATCGCTGAATGCCGCCGCAGTGAATGCGCTCGCCGAAGTCCTTTATTCTGATTCCCACCCGATAAATAAAGCCCATCATACGCGCGTCTCCTTACAGTGCCGCTACATCAAGCGGAATCTGTTTGTAACTGCCATCTTGCTGTCGCTCATAAAAACGCATATAAGTTTTTGAACTTGCGACTTGCATTGATTCGGTGATTGCGTCCATTGCTTTTTTCCAAGTAGCGTCCTTGATATTAAGGCGGCGCAAGCCCAAGACACGGCTCGTGCTGACAAGTCCGCTCTTGCCGACATTGAAAGCGTCGTCCACGATTGCGCGGAGATTTTCGTTTGCGCCCTCGCTCCAGTTAGCGATGCACTTGTCAATCAACTGTTTTGCGATTTGCAATTTCTCGTTGAACTGAATGTTGTCATTCACGGCGACGATGACTTTGTATTTGCCATCAAAACTGGTGAGCGTTACATTGCCTTTTTTGCCACCGAACTTTCTAGCCCCGCTGTCCTTTGCGCTTTCCGAAAGAAACTCCTGCACACGCATATAAATCTTGCGCTTGAATTCGACCAGGCGGTCACGCTCCGCGAATGTATCTTTCAAGATTGAAGTGACGACTTCGTGCCGCTTCAAGTCAATCGGCAAAATGCTTTTTACAGGAACAAAGTGTCCCTGCGCATTCTCTAACATTTGTTCTTTTTCCATAGTTGTTTCTCCTTACTCTTAGCCGAGTTTGCTTAAAATATCTTGCATTAAGGCTTTAGGCGAATCGCCTACTGCCATAACCTGTTTTCGCGTTCCGTTATTGAACACGATGTCGATGTACCCCTCTGCTTCGCTCCACTCAAGGCAGCGCACATTTGTTCGTGGCGTATTATGGAGCAAGCGTCCGAAGTGAATGCGGGTATATTCCAGTTCTTCTTGCCACCGCAACAAACTTCGCCGCTTTTCCGTCTTGGGTTTCGGAAACATCGGGTTTGAAAAATCCCATTTCATAAATACGCCTCCGTTACTGCTTTTGTTGAAATTTCTTCAAACTCAAACTCTGCGGTAGGAAACGCCTTTGCAATCTGTGCTTTCTTTTCTTTGGCTTCTTCTGGAAATTCAAAAAGCAAATCATGCGTTGCACGGTCAGCAATATCGTCTCCATAGCGGAAAATTGCCCGAAGTCGAATCAGCTTGCGTTGTTTGAATATCATGCTGCGCTCCTTATGCTACCCGCAAACAAGTCACTTACAGTGCTGTAACCCAAGATGTCGCAGAGAACGATATAGACTTTTGCCGATGAGTGCCGCCCTGCCAGTACATTGGAGACGGTCGGAAGCGAACAGCCCGCGCGTCGTGCGACTTCGGTCAAGGTGATTCCTTTCAGCCGAAGTTGATAAGTGACCCATTTTCCCTTGTCCGAATTCAGTCGTTGCAGACTGGGGCTTTTTGTGGTATAATACATAAAATCTCCTTGCAAGGATGTGTCCTTGCGGCTTGTTTTTGCGGAAAGAAATAAAGGTTCAAGGCTTTTCTTTCCGTTTTTTTTACGCGGTAAACAAAATAACTTTTGTTTCCGATGATTAAATTATAGCAGAAACTTCTAAACGGTCAAGAAGAAAATGCTAAAATAGAGGTTTTTTTGGAAAATTTAGCAGAAATTTTGAAGCAAATTCGGCTAGATTCGGGAGAATCGCAAGCAGAATTTGCTAAAAAAATTGGAGTATCTCAAAGAACTTGGTCAGCGTATGAGATGGGTGAAACTCGCCCGAAAATGGCGACCATGCTTGCATTGGCTAGTATGGGCTATAACATTCCCGATGTGACGGTTGGAGCGTATCAAGGCACGGAATCGGCGGGGAGTGCGGGTGCGGCACTTGGGCAACTTGAAAAGCAAAATGCCGAGCAGACGGAAGTTGTTTCGCCGCAGACTTTTGACATATTCAGATTACGACATGGAACGGCGGTAACGCTTGCCGCAAAAGAAAGTGACTTGGACGCTTTGGTTTTGCTCCCTGTCTACAGCCAAACGGCGGCGGCAGGGCGAGGACAGCCCGAAACTCAGTTACAGGGAATCGACAAATACATTCCCGTCGTCTATGAAATGCTCGGCGGCGCAGACCCTAGAAACTGCGGCATTATCCGTGTCATCGGTGACAGCATGGTCGATATGAATTTATTTAACGGCGACTGCGTGATTTTCGACCGAACGCAACTTGAAGGCGACGGCGTTTATGTCATCAGCATTGGAAACGATGTCCGCGTAAAGAATCTTGAATTCCGTCCGATTGAGCGAAAAATCGTCATCAGTTCAGAAAACGCGAAACGCTATCCAAATCCCGAAGTCATCACCTACGAACAAGCGGAAAATCTGCTTTCAATCCACGGAAAAGTTATCAGTTGGATTCATAAGCACCCATATTAAAAAGGAGTTTTAGATTATGTTGTATTTGATTTTCATTTGCGGAATTTTATTAGTGATTTTATCTTTTGTTGCGATTTTAAAAATCAGCAAGGCAAAAGATAACCCGAATTATAAAAAAGCAAACATCGCCGCTTGGCTATGCTTTTTGTTTGGTGCAGTCTGCGTTATAGTTCCGCGATGTATGTGGAAACTTGAAAAGCCTGTTTCCGAAGTGAAAGCAAAAAAAGAAGCAGTCAGGCTGTCGCTTCAAGATTTTTCTACAGCCTATTCACAATCCGCACCGTTGTTTGACGCGCCCGCAGGGTTTGTCTTAAATATTGAATCAGGCGAAAATACAGATACGGCAAAAGCAAAAATAAATGACATAAGCAACCTAAATATAGTTGTGGAAAAAAACTCGGAGAGGACACTTCGTGGAGTAATGATTACGGTCGGAACCAGCGATGATTCCCTCAAAATGTTTGAAGCGTTAAAAACGACATACGCAGTTGTAAAAATATTTGAGCCTGAGCAGACGGCTGAACAAGTAATTGAATTTTCGCAAAGAATTTTTACTACGGAATCGGGAAATTCAATCAACGGAAACAATGCAATCTACACGATGAACCAAGCATTAGGAAACACTATTTTGACTATCCGTTATCCGACGGAATAAAAAATGCACCTCCTTTAATTGAACTTTTTTGTCCAACTTTTGGGGTGCAGTTCACACAAAGCCCCAATTTCCTTACACCGTAAGCTCGGGGAACACCACGCTCTGCGGGAATCCGTCCTGCTTGGTTATGTCGCGCAGAGCCTGCATATAAGCGAGAATTGCCGCGTAGCTCTCCGTGCTGTCGGTGGTCTCCACTCCGAGCGCGGACTGCTGCTGATACCGCTGAATGCGCCACTCGATTCCGTCAATGAGCGCGTCTCGCTTCTGTCGCACCCGCGCGGCAAGCTCCTCGTCCGTGGGTGGCGGCGGGTCTTCAAGCGTGGGCTTCGCGCCCTTGTGGAATGTGATGACTTTCCCCGCGCCCTGTCCGTCCATCAAAGCCATGTGCTCTGCTGGCGTAAGCACAACGAAATCAAGCAGTTTCACCTTACCGCTCTCCGCATCAACCGCGCTGTCCGGAAGGTAGAAGCCGTAACTCTCGCCGTCCATAGTTCCCGCAAAAATCACATCGCCGTACTCATTCGGGGAATCTTCAACCTCGTCATAGCCCTCATAGATTTCTTCCGTTTCGTTCTCGTCTGCCATGCTGTTTTCTCCTGTAATATTAAAATGATATTTGAATAATATCCTCCAAGCATTCCCCGTATGTTTTAACCGCCGTTAAAACATATTCCATAACTCCCCCTGCTATCCTAATCCGCAGAGGTGAAAAATGCTTAAAATCGAAATCTGGCGAAAAGCCCAATCCTACGACTTCAAGGCTGACCCGACAAAGCCCGACGGCTTTGACAACAACTGGAAGAACAACAGCCTTGACATCCTTATCCTAAAAAGCGGCTCGGAAATCCTTTTCCAGTGCCACGCGCAGACGGTCGCAAACTACTGCTTCGGCGAGCAGGGAACGGGCGACACGATGCCACACGGCGACACGGTGGCGGCGGGGGAATTCACGCTCCGCTGTTTCGTTGAGCCGCGAAACTTCCACGGCGAAATCCACGCAATCACAAAAACGAAAGACTTGGACGGACAGACCATCGACCGCAACGCGATGCAGACCACGGCGGGCGGCTTCCAAAACGGACGGTGGCTCGTTCACGACCGCTACAGCCCCAAACTCGGAAAGGACACGAACTGCGCATGGAGCGCGGGCTGCTTCATCCTGTCGTCGGGCGACCTCGCGCGGCTGAACGCAATCCTCAAAAACGAGGGCGTAAAGGCGGGCGACGAAATCAAGGGCGAAGTGTTTGAGGAGGCGTAAAAAATGAGCGTTGATTTGACAAAACTTCTCCCTGCGGCGGTAATCGTCGCAATCATCCTCACGGTGATTCTCACTGAAATCATCAAGCGGGCGGACACGAAGGACAAACTCAAAGGCTACAGGATTTACATTCCCGCGCTTTTGAGCGGGGCTGAATCGGCGGTGCTTGCGTTCGGCGAGTTCTTCACTTGGCGGCAGACACCGTTCTACTGGGCGGTGATTTTCGCCGTGAGCGTGTTCGGCTACGAGGCAATCTACCGAAAAATCAAGTCGTGGGTCGGAATCGATGAAAGCACTGCAAGTAATTAAATCGGTGCTTGCAATCGTCGGCTTGTTCGCACTCGGCGTTCTGACGGGGGCATTCCTTTTCAGAAAGCCGAGGGCAGAAAAAGACGACGATGCGCAAAAGGCAAAGGAGCAAAAGAAAGATGAGATTGAAGGCACTCCCGCTCCTGTTCTTGTCGCTAATGCTGGCAACGCAGACGACTTGGGCAGAGAAAAAGAGCGAATCAAGCAAGACTTCCGAGAGCGGATTAGGAATCGACTTGACGAGGAACTACACAGGCTCGGAGGTGGCGGAACTGCTACAGATTGTGGAGCAGGAAGCGGAGCGGGCGATTGACCGCGCGTTCGACGAGGGCTACAAACAAGGCTTGCTTGCCGCCGCTCCCGATGCGGAATACTGGCGCGTAAAGGCGAGCCAATATCAAGCGGAAATCACGCGGCTCAAAAAAGAGAAGTGGCTTTTTGCTTTCGGTGGTTTGGGCGCGGGCTTCCTTGTCGGCGGCGGCTTCGGCTTTTCGGTACGCCTGCGGAACTGATTTTATTAACGCCTGTTAAAACACAGGCGTTCTTTTGTTTTGGTAACATTTCATCAACGGGAGTAAATATGGAAATAGCGAAATTCGTTCTGAGTTGTGTGGGAAGTTTCATTGCTGTAACAACCTTTTTCATGGGGTTTTGGAAAGCCTACACAAAGAAGATGGACGACAAGATAAAGACTGTTCAGGCAAATGCGGACGAAAAAATACAGTCCGTAGAGGATGAATCGAGACTGAAAATAGAAACGGTCGAAAAGGCTGCGGCGGAAGAAATCGAAAAAGTCCGCACTGGCTCAATCGCAAAGACAGAGAAACTGGAGAAGCGGATTGAATCGCTCGAAAAGTCCGTCATAAAACTACAGGAAGACTTGAATGCTAATGTCGGTCAAAGGCTCTCGAACATCGAGGGCGAAATGAAAGGTATGAGCAATATCCTAAAACAGATTCAAGGATGGTTCA
>ERZ842401.2022-NODE-2022-length-27693-cov-4.462371_pt1 | contig 27693 bp, 45 predicted proteins | sample MGYA00521270_ERZ842401 | MGnify/ENA primary metagenome ERZ842401 (study PRJEB31892, sample SAMEA3878208) | bioreactor metagenome | biome: Moose rumen | place: Sweden | collected 2011-10 | study: EMG produced TPA metagenomics assembly of the PRJEB12797 data set... | reverse complement strand
AAAATAAATTAAAATAAAAATATTATGAAAGAGAACAGAGTAACATCTAATTTCATTACTGAACTGAAACCAAGAGAAATTTTTGTTTTCGGCTCTAACCTTAAAGGTATGCATCTTGGAGGTGCTGCACGTATTGCTATGGATAAATTCGGCGCAATACGTGGACAAGGAGTAGGTCTTCAGGGACAGAGTTATGCCATTCCTACGATGCAGGGTGGAACTGAGACGATTAAACCTTATGTGGATGAGTTCATAAAATTTGCAAAGGAACATACTGAATATCAGTTCCTTGTGACCGAGGTAGCCTGCGGAATAGCTGGTTTCACACCTGATGAAATTGCACCATTGTTTGTAGATGCAATAGATGTAGATAATATATCATTACCCGAAAGATTTTGGAAAGTATTGGGTTATTAAAAAGGTTATTTAGTTTTAAGAAAATGGATAAGAATTTAGGTTTGGTAATTTTGGGTAAGGCACTTAATATTAGTGACCTTAGACGTTTGGAGAACGATTTGGAATATTCAACCATTACGAAAAATCGTGTAATGTTCCGTAAAACTACTGATACGTTGAATAGGGTAAATAAGTACCTTGCAAGTAAAATTGAATATGCAATTGGTCTTGATGTATTGAAGAAGTATGCTGATGATACCGTTTTGGAACATTATAAGAACAATTACAATAATGTGTTCGAACCATCAATAAATGATTATTTTGAAACAACATTTTTTGTTGATACGGATAAGTCATCATTAGAGAAACATATTTCACCATTGTCGATGGGACAATATAACATCGTAGATGTGGAATATAATGGAAAGACATATTACGTTGTTTGGTTTTAATTAATAAAAAACATACAAAGATGGCAGAATTTGAAATTCCTGGAAATGAGGAAATTAAAAAAGTAAGTAAGGGACGTAAATTCATTAATTGTTGTAAGAAACTTATGCTTTGCCGTAGAGATGAAAAGCCTTTGACGGCACAAGAGGCATATTTCAAAACAAAGTATGGTGATATAAGTTCTCTTGATGAATACATTTCAGTTGCACAGAACCATATTTCTCTTGAAATCAAGCGTAACATGACACCAAACACCTATGCAAATATCAATGAAGATAAGTTCCATTCTTATTACGCTATGGTGGATTTTGATGAGGACATGGTTCCGTATGTGGAAGAAATATTCAAACCATTCAAGGATAATGGTTTTCAATTCATCCCATTGCATGACCGTATTGAAGAGATAAACAATGCTTCTGTTTGGCTTATTTCTTGGGACAAAAGACGAAATTTGAAACGATAGATATTGATTTAGTAACAGAAAAATAGTATATTAATGACAAGTTAATATACCATTTTTTAAATGAAAAAAATAATATTAGAAGAAAGCTTTATAACTCATCTGTTTGTTGAGTTTTATTATGGCAGTAGACATGGATTGATGTTATCTGAACAAATCGGAAAACATCCTATTGAATTATTATCTGAACAATATGGTTTGTTTAAAAATTGTGAAACTATTGCCCGTACTATTTCATCTTTTATTAAAAGGAATTATAATAGACAGATAATTGATATTCCTGATTTAAGTGATAAATGGTTTAAAAAGATTACTATCGTTATTGTCGATTGGGTTAACCAAGCCGCTTATTCACCAAATAGATGTGAAATTGATAAACAGACGAATATATTTGATAGGCTTATAATATATATTAATCCATCTATTGTTGGTTCAAATGATTTATTGCCATTATTAATGCATGAGTTAACCCATGCTTACCAAGATTATAATTTACGTTTGCATAATTCATCGTTAGACTATGAATTTTCTAAAAAGGGTAGCGATAAAAATTCTTTAAAAGATAGTCCTGATGAATATCAAGATATTAATGATAATAAATTAAGAGAATTAAAATATGAATTATCGTGGTTACTATATCATCTTAATGATTTTGAACGTTCAAGTTATATTGCTCAAATTACTGGTTATCTAAAAAAATGTAATCAAAGATTTTTGAAGATTTCAGATGTTATGGATTATTTAAAAAATACGATTCCTTATCAGAATTATGAAGTCATTTATGAGTGGAGTGAGCATTTTATAAATATAAACGATGAGAATGCGAAAAACAAAATAATGGAATGGATTGATGAGTTATCAAGTTTAAGTTTTCAAAGATATAGTGATTTTATAATATGGTTAAAAGATAAAAGAAAAAAATATAGATATAAATTTGATAAAATATTACCAAAAATCGCATACGAACATTTTGAGATGCAAAGATTTACAAAACCTGCGACAACGCATTCAATAAGATTTAAACCTTCATAAGTTTATATTTATCGATATATAGTTTAAAATAAATGAAGATAGGTACTTATATATATTCAAGCAATTCGGTAGAGAAACTTAAAGATATGCTTAATGAGTTCTTCCTTGTGTTTAACATTCCAACGGTAACACCTGATGATTTATTTTACTACGGTGTATTCTGTAAAGATATTACATATGCTAATTTCAAATATTGGAATGAAGCACCTGAACGACTTGATGTACCGACACAGTTAACAGAACCTTGTCAGACGGAAGAAGAAAGACTTGATTATGTGCATTACATTACAGACCTTGTTGTCCGTGGCGAAATAGATAAACCAGAATGGATGCTTTATGTGGAGATGGAAGAATCCTGCAATGAGTATGATGCGGCACCTTCTAATTTTCTTTATCTTGTACCGAAAGAAGGTAAATACGAGAAACTTGCAAATAGAATACTTGATTTTCTTTACTCCCCTAATATGATAGATTATTCATATAGGTATTATAATTAATTATATAATGACTTGGAAAGAAAGAATAGCAAGAATTTTAGCATTGGGTATGTATGATTGGATGTGTGACACAGATTGCTCATATCGTACATATGAATTAAATCATGATTTAATGAAAATTGCCTATGATGCCGGCATTGAATCTGAAGGTTTAAAATGCGCGACCACTTCATGTCAAACGAGTTATTTCAGAGCATGTGTATTCAATAAAAAATGGTTATCCCATATAAAAGAAAGACCAATTTTTTATATTGCAGGTCCTGGACTAAGTTGTGAAGACCTTGATGGTCATACTTTCGCTGTTGGAACAAAAATAGAAGACATTGATTCTATTAAAGAAAATGATTTTATAATTTTAAAAACAGACCGAAACTATTATGATGAATGCACATGTTATGATTATATTGTACGGCAAGCAGTAATGCCGATTGAAATAGAACGAACAGTTGATGAAATTATAAAGATTGTCAAAGGAATGGATGAACAATGTATGATTTATCTGAAGAAGTATGAAAATAGTCTAAGAAAGCAATTTGATAAGTCAAAAAATTTATATCCTGATAAAAGACTAATACTTGTGAGATGGTTCAAAGATGGTTTATTACAATGGGAATTTCATCCAATCGATAATGTAGAGTACAAAATTAAGAAAGTTTAACAGGAAATCTTTGTCGGTTTCCGTTTTTTGTAGTACCTTTGCCAAAAATATATAATATGAAAAAATTATCCTATTTTTGACAGTATTGTTTACTCTTTTATCTTGTGAGAGTAATGAACGTAATAATATGCTTCGTGAACAAAGGCATGAGATTGAAAAACAAATTTCAAATCTGCGTAATCTTTGTGATAACAAACAACAGTTGTTGGATAGCCTCGATATAGAGTTACAAGAAAGGCATATTGTATTAGAAGGACGTACACCTCAATATTATGTCAGATATCGTATTCATTTTTCAAATCTTGATTCTGCATTACATAGAGGACTTAGAGATATACAGAATATGGAAATGGAAATACCGGTTTCACGATATTATTACAAAGATATCAGACTTGGAAAAGAAATACTTGACGAAGGTGATGGATTCTTTGGAAGCAGAGTGCATATGACAATTGAGGTGACAAACAAATATATGAAGTAATAAAATGCCAAGAGAGAAGAAAATAAGTCTTTATAGCCGTAATATGATAAAGATTGAAAAGATAACTAATATTGACTTTTCAAAACGTCGTGATGAGTATCCATATACTATATCTTTATCTGAAACGACTACATACGAGAAAAGTGCACCGGTTTCTTATAAGAATGAAAACGGGACTTGGAAAGATGTTATCAAAAAATCTAAACTTGGTTTTTATTATAAGACAAAAGAATATATAAAGCCTGTTTCTACCAGTGAAGTAAAAAATAAAAAGGGACTTACTATCAAGACTATAACAGTTAATCTTGATAAAACTCAATATGAACTATCATACCCGACTTGCTATTTGGGCGTGAAAATAAACATTGATGAACGTCCTTGGGATATAGCACCAGGGTCAAAAGGAATGCCAGAACATTTTGTTGATGCTCTGGTTAAAGAAGCAACTAAGTTTTTTGATGTAATATTTGACAATAAGATAACTATTACGAAAAAGCAAACGTGGTATAACAGAACTAAAGAAACAATAGATACTAAAAATCTGAAAAAACAGACATTTATCGACTTGTTTGGTTATGAAGATGGTCCAAAAGTTCAGATGAATGATATTAAAGTACTTTCACATGGTTTTGATTTGAAAGAGTCATTTAGAAAAAGAAAGGAAAACAAATAATGGGATATACATATACAAGACCTGAAACGTTTACTTTTCATATAAATCCTACTAAGCGTTATCGTTTAGTATTTTCAATATGGGGTCATACGAATTCTGATTCTGTTTCTGATTTCGATACCATTGATGAACTGAAAGAGGAAATAGAACTCGTTAAAGATTTTTATAAAGGAACTCCTCGTCCTGAGAAAATATATGAGAAACATAAATACCATTATGGAAAACGTAAATATGACATCTCGTTTGAAAATGGTGGTTCATATTGGGGTTATATAGCAATTGATTATCAAGATAAAAAAATACTTGGAATTTATAATGATGGTTGCCGGGTCTATAAAATTAAAATAGAACGTATATATCCATATTATAAGAATACTAACGCAAAAGTAATCGAGAAAATAATAAAAGAACCATATATCATCAGTAGTAAAACTGATAGACGTAGGGCTATGGATATATTTTTCCGTACCTTTGATGATGTTCCTGAAGGATATGTATGGGATGATGGTGAATATGAAGGTTGGTTGCAGTTTAAGTGGGGCGATGGGAAAAATGCAATAGGATATGTTGAGCCTAAAAAGTTTGATAGTCCTGGTAGAATTAATGAAAATATTATTTATGATGATTCTGAACTTTTTGCTGAATATAATGAAACTGAACATGAGTTAATTCAAACTACATTCGAAGACCAACTTAATGCTGAAACTGTAAAACGTCTTAGAGACAGATGGTAAATATTAATTGATATGGAAGAAAAGACTGAATACGTTAATCTTGAATCATGGCTTATTGGTTGTTATGTATACCATGAGGGTGATGAACATGAACATTATTGGGTCGATTATCAAAATGCTATATATCATATATTTGACGATGTAGATGAGGAAACTGGTCTTATTGATGGCAAGAAATGGTGGATAATTGGACCGTTGAAACCAAAAGGCACTAAACTGACAAGGGATAACATGAATATTTTAAAATGGGTAGTATTTGACGGTTATAATGGTGAAGATGAAGACAAACTGTGGGATTTTAAAGAACATAGACCAATTGAAGAATGACCCATTATTAACAAGGGAAGATTTTAAAAGATTGGTTTTTGCTAAGACTAACGGTATATGTGCCGTAAAAGGATGTACGGAACCGGCAGTTGATTGTCATCACATACTTGACCGTAAACTATGGTCTAATGGTGGATACTACGTTTCAAATGGTATACCCCTATGTGGTAAACATCACTTGGATGCGGAACAAGGTAGAATAACACCAATACAATGTTTTGGACTAATTGGTATTGATACATCAACATTAAGAAAACCGGATAAAATAAATTTGGATTATAATGAATATATTGAATTATTAACATCAAATAAATTAAATAAATGGGGAGAATGAATTATGGATTATGATGACGAATTTATAAATGTATTTAATGAATATTATCCATTTGAGAGATATATTGTCAAAGAGCCAAAACCCATAGGAAATCTTTTCGATGATGCCGTATTAACTGAAATTTTTATACCATATACGGAAATTAAACCAATTTTAGATGGTAATGGTGAACTTTCAGATTTTACGTCGGTAAACAAAAATGAAATTTATGTAAAAATTAAAGGAAAAGCCGGAGAAATGAGATTTGGTTTTTTCGATTTTGAACAGCATATAAGAGAAGAAATAAGGTATATTTTTATAAATGATTTTGGTAATTATGAATATGAATCATTGTATGTTGACCATGAAGACGATGATGATAGTTTAAAAATTGCTCTTGAAAATCAAATGAAAATGATTCGTGAAAAATATGGAGAATGTAAGATTAAAAAATCAGTAAGGGATAATTTGATACAACCATAAATAACTATGAGGGTAACAGATAAATACATCTATTTTTGGGGTGAATGGCCATCCAATTTTGCATCAGCAGAGTTTGTGACACGTTTTAATGGTAAGGAATACAATTTCCATAATTCGGAACAGTATTTCATGTTTGTAAAGGCTATGACCTTTGGTGACGAGAAAATCGCCTCCCAAATTCTGAAAGAGGGCATTGACCCGAAAAGAGCAAAGAATCTTGGTCGTAAAGTATCTAATTACGATGACAAGGTGTGGGATAAGTTACGTTATAAAATCATGCTGAAAGCCAATATGCTTAAGTATACACAGAATGAGCATCTGAAGAAATATCTGCTGAATCCAGAGTATGATGGTAAACACTTTGTAGAGGGAAGTTCATATGACCGTGTATGGGGCATTGGCTGTGATTGGCGTGATGCAAAAGACGATAAATCTAATTGGAGTGGATTAAATCTTCTTGGACAGATACTTGATGAGGTAAGGGAAAGACTTAAAACTGCTTAAGAAAATGTACATAATAGACGGGGCAAAATATTATAAAAGTCTTGATGAAAAGACAAAAGACCTATTCACCAAAGTTATGATGACCACAATGGACATATGTAGTGAAATGGTAGGTGAACCGATTTATTTCATGGAATCTGCTGCATATACTAACATGAAATATCAAGTGGCTCAACATATCGTTAAAGATGAAGTCTATAATTTTAATGAAAAAAAGTGGATATAATTAAAAGAAGATAAAAATGAGCAAGAGAACTTGGAATAAATTAATTGGTAAAGATTGGGATTATGAGTTTCTCCTTAAACTTGAACAACTCAAATTAAGGAGAATGTGCCGGTATTTCGAAAAACATGACCGTACTATGTCAACCCCGTTTAATATACGTGACATTAAAATCTGTGATAAACTCATATCTATTATATTAGAAGAGGATAATGCCTTTAAAGCGCACACCAAACAGTTTGTACATGGAAAGTTAGGTGAAATTAATTGGTTGACGGATACCGTCTATGTTAATACACGTAATGAATATCGTTTCTATAGAAGTACACCGATTAAAGATAACCGCGAAAACAAAAATCCTTATAAGGGAGAAAATGGGAGGAACCATCGTGATAAGTCTATGAAGATGTCATTAAGGCAATTAAAAGCGATGCATCTTTATAATATGATTAGAGAATACAGAATGTTTCATTGGTGGGATTAATTGAAAAATAATGGATATGAAAACAAATATTAACGAATTTGAATTAAAAGAGATTATGCTTGCCAACTCTGTAATAAAATCTATGATTGGCGACACACAGTTTAGTAAAATACATAATGCATTAGTTCAAGTACGTAACGCTTTATCAGTATACTATATAGATAAAGTAGAGGTAGAACAAACTAAATGATTGTATGAGTTAGTTGAGAAACTTAATAAGGAGAAATAATTTACAGAATTTTCTCTACTTTAACAACATTTAACGGAGATTGTTTGGCAGTCTCCATTTTTTATAGTACCTTTGCACTATGACATACGAATTTAAATGCAAAATAATTGACCGATGGTTCAGTAAACATCAGACTGAATGGGATGTGTTTGGGGCAAAATACAATGCTGCTCTGATTAATTGGTTTGGTAGTACACAGCGTATTCTTACCTATTGGCAAGATGCATATCAGATGTTAACGATAACAAAGATGTTTACAGGTGCATTGACAAGAACATTTCAAAAAGATACAAGACAAATTGATGAACTTATTCACCTTATAACAGAAAATAAATTTAGAAAAAAATAAAATGAAGTTTAGAGAGTTATTTAATCAAGAGACATGGCTTCCTGATTGGGATAAGATTTTCTCAATAAAGGAGTTTAAAGATATGGAAAACTGTGAACAGTCAAAGGTCTGGCACAAAGAAGGAAATGTACGTATACATAGTATTGACGTGACAACTGCTATGCGTTCATTCCTTCTTAATCGTGAGAATATCGAGCCGTCAGACAATGAGTATTACATTATGATGATGTCCGCTGCAATATGTCATGACCTTGGTAAACCATCGACTACTAAGTTTGATGAAGAAAAAGGTGATTTTACTACTAAGTGTCATGGTCAGGTTGGGGCAAAAATTACACGTAGACTATTTTTTGATGAGGATTTTGAACTTCGTGAGAAGGTATGTTATATGGTGAGGTGGCACATGACTTTACATCATATTTTTGATAATGAGGAAATGTCAACACGTAAAATGATACAATTGTCTCATGGGCGAGTAAATGTAAAAGATATGCTTATCCTTAATGTATGTGATTCTCTTGGTTCTAAGAATGAGTTAGAAGATGAAACATTTCTTGCCAATAAAGAGGAACGTATCAAATCACTTGCTATTGGTTTAAATTGTTATGAAGCACCTTATGAGTTTAATAACGAATATGAGAAAATAAGATTTTTTCATTTCAAAGACAGACCTTTTCCTGAAGGATGTTCACAACCAAAAGATTATGGACAGTTTACAATGTATGTAATGGTTGGTGTTCCGGGAAGTGGTAAATCTTATTATATCGATAATCACCTAAAAGATGTGGTACAGATTAGTCGTGACCTTATTCGTACAGAAATTGGAATTAAAGGTGAAAAACCACAAGGTAACAAGGAACAAGAAAGTCATGTTACGGAAATATTCAATGAAAGGATGATAGAATGTTGTAAGAACAAACAAGATTTTGTTATTGACAACACTAATGTCCGTAAAATGTATCGTGATGCATATACTGATATGACGATGAGGTTTATGCCTAAAATAGTGTATGTATATGTAGAAGCACCGAGCCTCGACGAAAACAAAAAAAGACGTAAGGGTATGATGCCATTAGAAGTCATTGATAGAATGTGGAATCAGTTTGATTTTCCGGAGCCAACAGAGTATAATGAATTTATTTATGATATTCAACATTAAAATAAAAATTAATTAATATGAAGACAGTTTATTTAAAGAATTTCAGAAAGGGGTTTGCTACTAACAGTAGTTCCACACATTCACTGATTTATCGTAATAAGGACGAAATGTTCGATGATTTGAACATCTTTGAACTTAATTACTATGACCGTTTTGATAATACTATTGCAGCATCAAGGGAGGCAAAGATAAAGTATATTGCTGCCGACATTTTCTATAATAAAAAACTGTTTGATTTAATGTGTGCTTTGTATCCTGAAATGAAGAAGTATACTGAACTTGCTGAGAAACAAAGGAACAGTGATTCTTATAACGAGTTTTTTGGAATGTATATCCGTGGTAGTCTTTATTTCAGTAATAGTACAGAACTTGAAGCCACACTTGATTATCTCAAGAATGTGATTGAAGATGATGATATTATCATCGTTGGTGGTTCTGATGAACAAGACTTTGTATATGATACAATCGAAGGCCATGAGAAAGTACCAGAACCTGATAGCATTGATATTGGCATTAACAAAGGTAGAAGTGTCGTTAAGAACGGTAATTACTGGGTCGGTTATGGATACGATGGTAAAATACGGTTTAAGACTGAAAAAGGTGATTGTATCCCGTCTTATCCAGAACTTTTGGATTTACGCGTTACAAATAACTGTCAGTGGAACTGTAAATTTTGTTACATGGACTCTACCTTAAAAGGGAAACATGCCGATATTAAGGCACTTAAAGAGATAATCGATGACCTTTCAAATGGTTATAAGCAGCATTATAATAAGCGTGTCGAATTTGCCATTGGCGGTGGAAATGTCCTTCTGTATCCACATCTTGAGGAATTGTTCCAATATATGAAGGACAATGGTCATATCATTAATACTACTATTAATGCGAAGGATTGTGATACACTTCTCAGTGATAAGAAACTCTATAATATTTTCGCCTATTATGTAAGTGGCATTGGCATTTCAGTAAGTGATGAGAGTGACCTTGAATATCTTGATAGGTTTAAGGACGCATTTACTGGCGATAACTATAAACATATCATGATTCACATGATTCCTGAATTTCTTGGGATTAAGAAGACAAGGGATTTAATAAATAAACTTCGAGATATGGAGTACTATAGCATATTGTTCCTTGGATATAAAACTAATGGTCGTGGAATCAGTCAGGAATACCATAATTTTACTGATGATGATTTGAAAACCCTTTTCGATGAGTTATATTGTATTAGCCTTGATACAACGTTTGCAAAGAAATACTATCATTGGCTGAAAGATAACTTTGAGACAGACCATACTCTTACGTTGAATGAGGGCGAATATAGTATGTATATTGATGGTGTTGAACAAGTTGCATACAAATCATCATATCAATTGGATAAACCATATAATCTTAGAAGAGGTCAATGGGAAGACCATGAAAAGACATGGTTTACACCAGTAGAGGCATTTAACCATATCAGAAAAGACAACGGTTTTAAGGTATATGGCGAAGAAACTGCTCAGTCTGATTAATATACATCCTGATGAAAATCAGAAATGGCTGTTAATAAGCCTTGTAGTATCAGGACTATTGATAACCTATGCCCATCCTACATTACTAAAGGCAATAATATCCGGTTTGCCGGCACAATGGATTGCGTTTCAATCGTTAGCAGTATCTATTGCCACCTTAGTGATGGGGATGATATGGAAGGGAAAGATACGTCAGAACGCAATTAAGTATTTTTTCTATCTTGCAATAACAGAATCGTTGTGTGGTTTCCTACTTGGTTTATATCTTTGTTTTATTGATTTCAATATATGGGTTTTTGCCATTGCATCATTAATATATTCAACAATAATATCTACGTTTGTTGGTAAATGCATAATGGCTTTTAAGGCAAAATTATGGATTGAGAAAGAACGTGAAGTATATGATAATAACGCTGATATTGTAAGTGGAATAGTATGTGTGGTTGGCTATTTATTGGCACTTGTAGCATTGCCATCGTTGAAGGTATCACTCTTTTTATGGTCGATATGCTGTATTATAGATGATATTGGTTGGATTATTGTATACGTTAAAAACAAATCAATTTTAAAACTTTCATAATATGGAAAAAGAACAATTCAAACATTTTGAGAAAGCAAAATATCGTGATAGTCTGTTTGCCGCGAATAACGCCGGTGCTGCAATACTTCTTGATGTGATAGATGAACTCGAAATAACCAAAGGTGCAATGATACTTGACGGTTATGAGGTGGAGGATTCTTGTATTAAGTATGTAGATGAAGCAATTAATATATTCAAAGAGAAGTATGAAGAAATACATGTTTAATTTCAAATCTGACAAAGATTTATATAAGTTTATTCTTACTCATAACTATTATGGTTCTGCTTCTGAGAATACCATTGAGGGATATATTGTCAATGTGAGGAAAATATACCATCAGATTTGTGATGACCTCAATAGTATAAGGTACGCAGCCAATACTCTTAAAGAGTGGAATATTGGTTTTAATTCTGAATATGATAAGGCTATTACTGAATTGGAAGACCAAGCGAAAATATCCCGTGAACATCTTGAATTAATAAACAAATATACCCAAGAGAAACAAGAAGAGTGCAAGCATGTTTGGCATGAGGATGGACATGATTCACATCATGTATATTATTTATGTAATATTTGTGGGGCAGAGGATAAAGATTAAGTGATATGATAGAATATAAAATAGATACATTGATAACAAAGGGTCGTCTTCATAATTTACACTGTGAGGATGACTATCTTGTATATGAGAATGATAAATTGATACTTGCAGCGGTATTTGACGGTTGTTCATCCGGTATAGATTCACATTTTGCATCAACCATGCATAAGTATAAGATGAGAAACATATGTAATAATTTGGATGAAATTACCTCAATTTATTCAGATACGATAATCCAAGACATGTTAAGGGAACTTAATCGTAATATATGGTCACTTGATTATCAGGTTAACTATGAAATGCTAAGTACTGTAATATTTACCCTTATTGATAAAAATAACAGGAAATGTCATATATGTGTTGCAGGTGACGGTTGCTATGAGTTTAAGAGACAAGACAGTAATAATTTCCATTCCATTCATGATGCTAATGGCAATGCTGTATGGTATTTATCTACTGTTAAACCATCAGAGTTTAACGGATATTTTCATGATTATTGTAATGTCGAGGTTTTTAATATTGAAGATGACGATTGCATTTGTATTTCAACAGATGGTCTAGAAAGTTTTGTTTCTGCTTTTGGAGCATCCAAAAATGATGATGCAAGGAAAATATTCTTTGATACTGAGAAATGCGACCAGAAGTATCAAAAAATGCCTTTGCAGAGACTTTACAATGTTGTGGTCAAGGGCAAATGTTCGGATACCGGTAATGAGGTTATGCTAAATGGTGATGATTTCACCATGATAAAAATTAAATGCTATGAAACCGAAAAACAGAGTGATGTGTCCTGATTGTGGGCGCAGTAAAATGTTGTTTGAAACAGAAACAAAGGCTAATAATTTTATTAAATGACATTGACACCAATGGAGGTGAATTACGGTCTTACTATTGCCCGGCTTGTGGAGGTTATCATATCAGTAGCAAACCATATAAAAAGGCATATGACCATAATACCGAGAATCTAATCAGAGCATATAAGGAAGCAAACAAAAAATTCAAGACTATTACAAAAGGTCTTGAATTATCTGAGATAGAAATTAGTCTTGTAGCTGATGAGATTAAAGCGACCATGCCCAAATCACCACATTTGACAAGAAGGTTTGTTGCAGACCTTATTCAGTCATATTTAAAAGTGAATAATAAAGATTTGTCTCAACATTCGGTGGATACAATAAGAAACAAGGTATATAAATATTATAATGTTTGAACGTTATGGCAAATATGAAATTAAATGATTTCAGACATTTGTTTGACAAAATACAAAATGGGAAAATCCTAATTGGTATATACGTTAACAAGGAAGGCAATGAGGATTTGTTGTTTTCGTTTTTCCGTAGTTATAAAGACAACCGTGTATACCATTATCACAATATTTTTTCATCATATAGTGTGGATGATGAGCCGGCAGACAAATGGATGAATGACGAGTGGTCAATTGATTTATCTGAAGTTAAAACGCATATTGTTAATTATGATATGTTTCTTTCATGGAAAAGACAATCAATAATCAATAATTTTAAATATCATTATCTGCATCCGGAAGAGAAATGTAACTTTTTTACAATAAAAGATAAAGTCGCTAAAGATGGTGGTAAGATTGTGACTTTTAGTGATTATAAAAAAGAAGATGAATGTGGGCTTCTTATTGGAGTTGTGTCAACGGATGAAGATTATTACTACAAGTATGTTGACGGTAATTTGAAGATACAAAACATGACTTGTGTTGGCGGCTATAAGGTGATGAATATGGATGATATACCGCAAAGTCTGAATAAATTCAAACGTGGTGTTTCTAAGAGATGCACACGGTTAATTCTTAATAATTTAAAAAACGGCATGCTTCGTGAGGCAGAAGTATTTTTTACTCCAATTTATCTTGATAAAATGAGTAAAGATGATTTAACATTTTTTAAACAATTCTCACTTCTATATCTACCAGAAAATAGTATATTTGCAAGCGAGAATATAAAATAAAAGTTTATAAATAATAAAATGGCTACAGTATTAATATTAGAAGGAAAAGCAAATGATTTATTGTCAGTGGATAATGAGAGAAATCTTAAAATGACAAGATTTGTTCATGCTGGTGAGGAAGACCCTGAGTATCAGGAGATTGTCGATATTGCAATTACATCAGTTGACCCAAGCAGGACACATCCGTTTTTTAACAATCAGATTCTTGGAAAGAAGATAAAAGTAATAGTTGAGGCAGAAGATTAATGACACTTAATGTAATAGAAACATATAGACCTGGTGTTTGTTTCTTTGGGGATATGCATGGTGAATTCAATTCGTTACAGGGTATGATGAAACGGACTGAGTTCACTGATACCACGTATATAGGTCTTGGAGATATAGGTATCGGGTTTGAAAAACCACAACATTACACTAATGTTTTTAATAAATTAAGCAGAACGGCATCATCGTTTAATTGTGAGTTTTTATTGTTTAGAGGTAATCACGACAACAAAAAATATTTTGATGATAAATTAATCAATCGTAAGTATTTTAAAACAATACCTGATTATACCGTAGTAAAAACTCCTACACATAATATACTTTGTGTCGGCGGTGCAACTTCAATTGACCGTACATATCGTATGGCTAAATGGCATGAGAATGCTTTGAGGTATGCAATGTATCATGGTTGTTCAGAAGATGAGGCGGAAAGGTTATGTCCGCAAGTATATTGGCCGGATGAGCAACCAATGTATAATGAGGAAGCATTAAACGAATTAAAAACACTTGGTATTGAAATTGATATTGTTGCAACTCATACATGTCCGTCATTTGCGAAACCTATCAATAAGGATGGAATACAGTATTGGTTAAAATACGACACTAAACTTAATGAGGACCTTGACCGTGAGAGAAAAGTGATGGATGATGTTTATAATAAATTGATTACAGATGACCATCCTATTTCAAAGTGGTTCTATGGACATTATCATTTCCATAATCAAGAGTTTATCAATGGTGTCCAGTTTGTAATGCTTGATATGTGGAGAAATGGAAATTTTGACATATTCGATTTAAGAACATGAGACTTAGAGGGTTAATAAAAAAACTGATATGGTGTTATATTAAGTATGGAGATATTGAAGTACGTACATTAAAACAAATACCAACGACACATGGAAGTTTGCTTGAATGAATCGTCCTGTATCAATAGTTAAAATGTTTAAGGATAAATGGTTTAAGTATTTAATTATTAATTAATATTAAGAAATATAGGTTGGAGGATAATGAAAGAAAAACGTATATTGAAATGTCCTAAAAGACTTATTCATCTTTCAGCAGACAACCATAATGGGGAATGGTTTAAACCACGCGTACCTCATAGTATTGTTATAAATGCAATAAATCCAGAAGATAATGAAGATGATATAACAAGGAGAGTATGTTTCTCTGGCTCTATTACCGGTGCATTTTATGGAATAAGTTTTGACGGTGAGTGGCAAAAATTATACGTCCATATTCCTGAAAATATAGACGATATTGTTAGACGAGGAAAATTATATAAACCATCTGAAGAACAAGTTTTTGATGTTGATTATACTGATGAATATTGGGTGAAATGTAAAGTTAAAATGAAATGTATCGGATATATCTCGATAAACTATACACCTTCAATTTTCACTAATAGACCACCAGTTAAATTTAAATATATTGAAAAATATTAGTTAAAATTATGTGGCTATTTAACAGAAAATCTATAAATCCAAAAGATAATCCGAGAAAATGGATTAAGAAACATTACGTATCACCACGTCATATTGAATTCTGTGTTGGCGCGAATACTGTGTATAAAGACAATAATAACAGAACTGTTGATATGTCAAAATTTCTTCAATTATACGTTCAAGGAAACAAAATGGAGGCATGTAACATCCATGATGGGGATATCGTATTATGCAGTACCTATGAGTATCTGGAATCAATACATGCAATACAAAATAATCCTATTGGTATTTTTTCTGACGGTCAGATGTGTCAGATTGCTTTTATGGGGGACTACAATACACCGTTTGAAGAAGTATGGCAGAAATGTTGTAATTGTAAAAGTGAATATAGTATCAATAAAGAAAAAGAAACTTTAAAAGAGGAAATCGCTTTACTGATATATGATAAAGATTTCGAGAGTGATTATATTATTGGTTTTAAATATCTGGACAACCATAGAAAAGAATGGTATATCTATTTTAGAAGCGAATTAGTTGGCATTGTCAAGTACGCATACAAAGTAAGAAAATGAGAATATACAAAAGTGAACAAGGAAGTTTCTATTTTAGTCAATATCAAGGTAATGGTTGGTTCTGTTTTAATGATAGTAAGCCCGATATCTATACATTAAACTTATGTCCTTGTATGTTTGGACATGATGAAGAGAAAGAAGCGTGGGACAAGGCAATTGAAGTGCCATCTGATAAATATGCATGGTTCAACAAAATTGCGCAGCGTAAAAATAACTATTGTGACGTGTGTGATTTTATCAAGGGGTTCTATGAAATGACACAAAATGATTTAGATAAGCAATTTGACCATTATCCGTATCTTATTGAAGTAACTAAGGATATTATCAATGAGTCATCGTATAACATTAATATATCTGAATATGATTTTGGGAACATTTATCGTTGCGTCAAGTCTCATATGCAGGTATGGAGTAATGATATTGAACGAGTGAAGAAATATGTACTGGAACATGATATACCCAAACAAATGGCAATAACGCATACAATGGTAGATGTCTTTGGTTGTGAAGATACGAGAAGAAGTTCGTTGTTACATGAATTTTATAACGATTGGGGAACAAGTTTAGATAATATAATAACTGAAGCAATTGATTTTTATCCGGAACAAAATGATTTCGATAAACGTTACTACTATGTTAAGGACAAGTTGAATGAGTTACGGATTAAGGATATAGAAGATTTCAAAAAGAGCCATAAAAAAAAATAAAATAACTAATGAGACATTATGATACAATTAACCGCATACAAGATGACGGTACATTATTGGGTGAGGAAATAGCCGCTTATAACAAGTTAGACGGACAAAACATCTGCATAAAGTATACGCCAAAATCCAAAAAATTTGACCAATTTGGCTCAAGAAAGCGTGTGTTTGATGAGACTGATGAACAGTTTGGTGATGCTGTTAAATGGTTTAAAAACTCCATATATCCACAACTTTTATCACAAATCGTAACTGATAATTCTAAGAAAAAAGGGTTATTTCAAGGAGTAGATGAAGTCACTTTTTATTTTGAATGGTATGGGGAAAATAGTTTTGCCGGTGTACATGTTCCTGGTGAGGAATTAAAACTCGCTCTCATAGATGTATTCATTAAAAAGAAAGGCTATATTGAGTTAAAACCATTACAGGAATTGTTCTACTCTCATAAGGAAATAATTCAGCCTGAATTGATATATAGGGGAAAATTGACTAAGGACTTTATTAAAACCGTTCAAGATAATGACTGGACTAAACCTGATTGTAAGTATCCGAATGTAAAAGAGGGGGTTGTATGCAGACGTAGTACATTGATGAAGGGACAAAGACTACCAAAGGTTAAATTCAAGACGAAATGGTGGATGAATAAACTGCATGAGAAATATACAGAAGAAGAATGCAGACTATTAGAATAATTTGATAACAATATAAAAAATATAAAATGAAATTAAAACAAATTACATTTACTGGTATTGATAGATGGACAGATTTATCAGAATTGAAGAAAATACAGAAACATGTGCCGAATATCGAATTTGGAGTGTTACTTTCACGTAACTGGCAAGAGAATGGAAATAGATACTTTAATCCGTCTGAACTTGGAAAACTCCGTGGTTTAGGACTTAATTTATCATGCCATTTATGTGGGTATCTTGCAAGGGAAGCCGTAAATAATAATTGGCGACCTGCTATTGACTTATGTGAAGGGAATTTTGACTTGTTTAAACGATGTCAATTGAATATTTCAAATAACAAGTCTAATCCAGAGAAACTTGTACTTACTGTTCCTGAAACATTGGATGAAGTTATTATACAGCAACATTCTGTTGATAATATTGATTTATGGAAAAGTGCAATGCCTAACGATAAGATTACAATATTACTTGATGCTTCAGGTGGACAAGGTATAGATACTCCTGTGGTTGCTCTTGATACATCATTTAAGGTAGGCTATGCAGGGGGAATCTCATTTGATAACATATCCGATAAGGTAAGTTTTCTTGAAAATAGTCCTATTGTAAGAGATTATTGGATTGATATGGAAAGTTCAGTCAGAACCGATGATAAATTTGATATTAAGAAGGTAATGGCTTGTATTTTTAAGCTTTGTGTTGATGATGTGGCGTATTTTGGACAATTTGTATCTTCACCTAAATAATGAGGAATTATAGAATACTACAACAGATATTATGTGGCTTGTTCAGAGGTCATAAATTTGAATTGACTGATGAAAACTATTTTGGATTTGACGGGGACGTTATATTGCATCAGTATACCTGTAAGTATTGTGGAAGACATGATTATCTTCATCCTGATTTAGATAAGGCTAAAAATTGGAATTATGGTAAAGGAGACGGTACATTATGTGATTTGTTTTTTCAATATTAACATTAATTAACATAAATTCCTTGGTTATTTAAAAAATATATTGTACCTTTGCAGTGTCAAAATATAAAAGAAGAAAATGAGCAGGGCTAAAGCAAAATTGGCTATTATTCACGATTTACAAAGTAAACAGCCAGATGTCATTCTTACTAAGAAAGACTGTGATATGATTGCAGAATCTTTATACAGCAAGTACGAATGGAATGATATTAGATATATGTATTATTATTTTAAGAATCTAAGTAAATTATAAGATAAAAATAGAAATGGCAAACAATGTATTTACAAAATCAGATGGATTTAAGTCTGAGTATTCATGCGCAGTCGTAAAAGTTGGTGAGTTGACTCCAATTGAGGGGTCTGATTTCCTTGCAAAGACTTTAGTATTCGGTACTCAAATTGTAGTACGTAAGGACCAAGTTAAGGAAGGCAACATTATGATATATGCCGCAAACGAAACACAGTTGAATGAGAAATTCCTTTCCGTAAACAATCTCTATGAGATTGGTTGTCGTGAGAAGAATGCCAATGTGGATGAGGTCGATAAACTCTATGAACCTTATCTTCCTATTAAGGCACAGGCTGATAAGTTGAGAAATGAGGCTAAGAATGTAAAGGGGGCAATGGATGCCCTTACCAAGAAGGCTGCTAAATATAACAAACTTGCTAAGAAGAAGGAGAAAGACCTTGAGACTCTTGACCCGGCATCTGAAGAGTATGGTATCAAGAAGGCTGAAATTGAGGAAACTCGTAAAATGGCTGATGAATGTACCACAAAGGCTATTTCCAAAACTACCATCTATGCTAATTTGAAGAAAGAGGCAGAGGATGTGGTTAAGACCGGTGCCGACATTATCACAGAGGTTAAGAAACACTGTGGATACATGAATAAATATGGACGTGTTCGTTGCCTTACTCTTAGAAATACTCCGTCATTCGGTATGCTGTTTGCACCGGAAGATTTATTCAAGTATGACTCTACTATAACAATGGAAGATGTGGAGGCTTATGTCGGTCAGGAGTTCGATACTGTAAATGGTGATTTGTTTGTAAAGGTATATATTCCACCTATGCCGGCAGAGCCTCAGAAGAAAGGTAATAAGAATAAGGCTCAGTCTAAGGTTAAGCGATTTGACCGAATGATTGACGGAGAATTTTTCTTCCATTATAACACGACACAGCTTCAGAAAGCCATTCAATATATTAAACCTGATGACGTAGTAGATGTCACAGTTAAAAGACACGGCACTTCAATCATCATCGGTAAATTACATGTTAATCAACCAATTAAACTACCTCTCTTAAAGAGAATATTTAACAAGTTTGTTGATACGACACATTTGTTTAAATCTAAAAGAATTAATGACTGCGAGGTTGTATATGGTCCTGTATATTCTTCACGTACTGTGATTAAGAATCGTTACATTAATCAGGGTGTAGGCGGTGGTTTCTACGGTTCAGATATTTGGACTGAATATGGTGATATCATTTATTCTTATCTTGATGAGGGTATGACTGTCTATGGTGAGATATGTGGATATCTTACTGGTAGTGATAGTATGATTCAGAAGGGTTATGACTACGGATGTTCCAATGGGGAAAACAACGTGATGTTCTATCGTATTACAACGACTAATGAGGATGGCACTAAGAAAGAGTGGGAAATTCTTGAAATCCTTGATTGGACTAATAAGTTGATTGATAGAATGAAAGAAGCCGGTGATGAGAATTACAAGCGTATTCATCCGATTGACCTCCTCTATCATGGCACTCTTGAAGACCTTTATCCATCTCTTGATACTGAGAATCATTGGCATGAAACTGTTCTTGAAACTTTGAAGAATGACAAGGAACATTTCGGCATGGAAGAGAATGAGCCGCTTTGTAACAACGAAGTTCCACGTGAGGGCTTCTGTCTAAGAAAAGTGGGTGATACTACTCTTGAATGTTTCAAATTAAAAAGTGTCAGTTTTACACTTAAAGAGGCTTTGGTATACGATTCGGGAACGGTAGATATTGAAGCAGTTGAAGGTTACAGTGACGATGCATCATCTGATGAAGTTTAAAAACATACTGTTACTTATTTGGAGAATGGGAACATAAAAGTTCCCATTTTTCTTTGTATTATGCATAGAAATAGTATATTTGCATATATATTATCACATAATATGGGAAATCTTGATTACTTATCATCAGACATTAAAAAATCTTTATTAGAAGGAAAAACATACAATGATGTGTGTAATCTTATTACAGAAGAACTTGGTATAAATGACCAAGTAGTTCAGACATCACATGAAATAATGGAAAAAATAGAGCAAGATATTCGTTTACAATATAAACAATATTTTGCAAACGTTCCCGGTGTCTCTTATATTGATAGTTTGATAACTCATATAGTTTTTGGAAAAACCTTAACTATTAAATATCGGTATATAAATTATCGTGATAAGTCTTTTTCTAACCGATATGATAAAGAGATAATGGTATTACCTAATGATTTTAATTTACAAACAAAAACGCTTCGTTTAACAATTAAAGCCATTAGTGGACGTATTAATATTCATACTTATGCTGACACAATTCAACATGAAATTGAACATTATTTTCAAGAAGATAAAATAGGTTATTCTTTTTCAAATAAAATGTGGTATAAAATTGCTCAAAAATGTAAACAAAGACCTAAAAATTCTTTAGTATATATGTTAGGTGATATGATATATATTACTTTGAAATGTGAAGAAGAGGCATTTACTAATGGATTGTATTCATCCTTAACTTATAATTATACGCATGAAAAACTACCAACTGTAGAAATTATTAATGATAGTCCTGTTTATAATGCGTTATTGACGTTACGTAAAGAACGAGATGAAGTTAATAAATATTTGGATGACCAATCTTTACAAAAGACATTATCAACTATCAAGACGGCAACAGGTAAAGATTTTGAACAATTAATGGAAATAATTAATAAAGGTGAAAATGAATTAATAAAGAGAATTGGTCGAGTTATTGTTAAAGCACAAAAAGATTGTGATATAACTAATGATATGTGGGCTAATAACGATTCACGTAATACATATACAAAAGAATCAGTTCAAAAACTTTATAGTCTTGATAAACCAATAAAAAGTAACGCTTTATATGTCATTTAATTATCTCTACAATAACGACTGCATCGAGGAACTGTCAAGTCTTCTATCATCTGATATTAAAGTTCAACTTACAGTCACATCACCCCCATACTATAATGCACGTGACTATTCTCATTGGGATACATATGAGAATTATATGAATTGGCTTATCTCAGTGTTCAAGAAAGTATATGACATTACAGAAGATGGAAGAATGTGCTGTATCAACGTGTCTCCTGTCATAGAGCCAAGACTTAAACGCAGTACGGAATCGAAGCGTTATCCGATTCCATTTGACCTTACATATCACATGTGTAAAATGGGATGGAAATTCATCGATGATATTATATGGGAGAAACCTGAAGGAAGTGTACCAAACCGCAATGCCAAATTTTTCTATCATCGTAAACCAGTTGCATATAAACCAAACGTGGTAACTGAATATATTCTTGTTTTTCAGAAGCCCATGAACGGTTTAATTGATAAAATACTAAAAAATACTCCTGATGATATACTTTCAAAATCACTTGTTCCTGATGGCTATGAACGTACAAATGTATGGAGATTTAATCCTGAAACTAAATCAAAACATCCTGCACCTTTTCCAATAGAATTGCCATCCAAATTAATTCAATATTATTCATTTGTTGGCGATGTTGTATTAGACCCATTTGCCGGTAGTGGAACGACTTGTCTTGCGGCTAAAAATCTTGATAGACATTATATCGGTATTGAAAAAAATAACGAATATTATGGTATGGCATTAGAACGACTATATGATGACAACCCTATTGTATTTAATATCAATAAATTTACAGAAAAAGAAATAAATGATATATGTGTTGATTATAGGCAGTTTAACAAAAAATAACATTTAAAATGTATGTAATATCAGATAAAATAGTATATTTGCATAAAAGATAAAAGTATATGGGATTGACAGTCGATAAGATGAACCGTGGCTTACTTGGAGAAAGTGCATATTGTGATGTTGACGGCATGTCCAAAGGACTTGGCACGGTTTGTGGTTATACATACGATGATAAATACTACATTATTGGTTTCTATGATGATTTTGGATGTGTGTTGTCATTTAATCCGAAGAAAGTCTATATCGACGAGAAGTATTCAGCAAATTGCAAATCATTTCGCTTTTCCGCTGTTCATAAAACAACTTTTTATTAATTGATATGAAATTCAAGAATAAACTTATTGTAAATGTATACAACGAAGATACAAGTTATGTAAAATATGTCTTACGTGAACTTGGATATACTACTGAAGATGAAAATAAGATAAACTACATTAACGGTGGACTTGTAACGGAAAATACCGGAATATGGTATCCTACATTCGGGCATAGCGAGTTTAAAAATGATGACAATTCATATGTCAATTGTGGAAACAATACTGAATTGTTTCTTTCTCTTGCTGCTATGAGGGATGATACCGATAAGAATCAACTGTTTGTATCAGAAACAGCATGTTCTTGGGTTAATCTTGGTATGTGGAGAAATAAAGGCGACTTTGAACTATGCCTTGTCGATGATTATTGGATGGGTGAAAACAAACATTTTACAAGTAGAATACCACCGGCACATAAAGCAACGATAGATGAAATTAAAAACTATCTACTTTTAAATCCGGCATACAAACCATATAGAAATTGGTACGAAAAGATATCAGTTGATGCTATATTACGTAATCTTAACGATGCGGCAAATAAAGTCATTAAACAAGACAGATATATGATTAGTGCTAATCGTGAGATGTACGACATCATAAAAAAACAAAGCATTAGTTTTGTCGGTGGAAAGGAAGATGATAAAGTGTTTTTCGTAATGTTTAACCAACAATATGTTAGTGTAACACTTACTGAGACTGAACAGTATAAAATGTTACTATGGAAGAATGAAAGACCTTTCCTGATGGTGGAAAATGATGGTACAATACGTAAATTGAAAGAAGATTATGGAACTGACAAAGGAACTGAAAAATCAAATTGATAGTTATTTCTTAAACGTTTCTGCCGAAGAGTTATATAAGACATTGACAGAGAAATACAATCTTAAAGACCTCACAGAGAATGACGAGAGGTTTGCTAAACTTATGCAGAATGTCGTGACGATGTTCTATTATGGTTCAACTGTATATGGTACGCTTACAGACAGTTCAGATACTGATATTGTTGTAATCGTTAATGACGATATAAATTTGTCAGAGTTCACTAACGGTATATGGGAATATCATCTTGATAACATTGATTATCAGTTTATCAATAAGTCACGTTTTATTGAAATGGTCAAGGCTCATCATATAATTGCGCTTGAAATGTTCTCATTGCCAGAGTCTTGTATTCTTAAAGGCAGTGTTAAAGAATACAAACGATATTTTACACTTGATAAGTGGAAACTGCGTCAAGTTATTTCCGGTATTGCAAGCAATGCTTATGCAAAGGCTCATAAGAAGATGACCGTTGAGAAGGATTATGACCTTTATAGAGGACAGAAATCATTGTTCCATTCAGTACGTGTAATGATATTTGGTATTCAGATTGCTAAGTATGGCGAAATTGTAGACTATACAGAGGCTAACAAGTATTGGAATATGATAAAATCTATGGGTGAATGTGGATGGGATAAGTATAAAGAGTTGTTCAAGCCAATCATTAATTCAATCCGTAGTGAATTAGTAGTACTTTGTCCTAAACCTGAGGAATATATTGCAAGTAGAAAAACTAATTAAAATATAAGAAATATGGGGAATACATATATTAAAAATTCAGCATCAGCAAGTAGTGGTGGAATTGGATTCTGTGGTTTATTGACCATTGTGTTCATCACATTGAAATTGTTAGGCCAGATTGATTGGTCTTGGCTTTGGGTATTGTCACCACTTTGGATACCGTTTGTCCTTATTCTTGTAATTCTTGCATTTGGTTTGTTCATTGGTTGGCTTTTAATAAAATGATAAGAGATAATTTTGGTAAATATTTAAGTGCATTTGTCGGAGGTATCGTATTATCTTTATGGCTTGCAATTGGTTTTAAAGCCGCTTTACTATCAGTAACGTTATTCTGTTTGTTCATGTGGCTTAATACAATGTTTACCACTTTAGGAAATGCATTTATTGGTCGTGATATTGACATGAACTATGATATATTTTGGAAAATATTATTTATAATTCTTGCATCTGTCGGATTTGCAATATACTTTAATATATAAAAATATGAATACAATAGATAAGATACAAAAATGCTATCGGTGTGGATTCGCAGTACAATGGGATTCAGATTGTATGTCCTCTGAAATTTCAGATGATTTTCCTGAAAACGATAGTTCAGTTACTTCATTTTTTAGTTGTCCTAATTGTGGTGCTTCTTTGAAGGTAATGGATGCGTCTGACAAAGAAAAGAAAAACTATCCAAAATTTAACACACCTACTACTGAAGTCCCGGCGGATATCAAGGAAATGGCAATAAAACAGTATCCGGATGATGATGCATTAGGTCCTGGTTGTATTGAAGGTTTTCATAGGCAGTGTATAAAAGTTTTATGTCGTACAGCCTATTCAATAGGCGCAAAGGATATGTTGAAGTTGGTCAGTGATGAATTAAATAACAAAGCCTCATCAATTGGTACTGAATTAAGACTTCAGCGATTGATTGACAGAATGATTAATTGAAAGGCTTATTTCATGCAAAAGAATAAAGAAGAGTAAACAAGAATAAAAGATAATAAAAGATGGCAAAAGTATTTTTCTACAATGAGGACTGCATCAAAAACATGGATAGGATGGCAGAGAAGAATTTCAAGATTGACCTTGTACTGACTTCTCCACCTTACGCCACATCACGGAGTACAGTTAAGACCGAAAAGGCAATTGAAACATATAACAGACGATATGATATTTGTCTGGATAATATGAATGATGAGGAATACTGTAATTGGACGGTCGATATATTCAATCATTTTGACAAGGTGCTTAACAAGGATGGTGTAGTTCTCTATAACATATCATATGGCTCTGAAAACCCAAGTGTAATGTGGCTTGCAATGAGTGATATTATCAGACGTACTAATTTTATGATTGCTGATTGTATCATATGGAAAAAGAAATCTGCCTTACCTAACAATGTGGGTAATAAACTTACACGTATTACAGAATTTGTATTTGTTATTTGCCGGAAGGATGAATTTAAGACATTTAACATCAATAAAAAGATAAAGTCTGTAAGGGAAGATACTGGTCAAAAGTATTATGAAAATACTTACAATTTCATTGAGGCAAAGAATAATGACGGTGCATGTAAGTTGAACAAGGCCACTTATTCAAGTGATTTGTGTTTGCAACTGCTTGATATATATGCAACGCCTAATACCATTGTATTCGACCCGTTTATGGGTAGTGGAACAACCGGGGTTGCTTGTGAGAAGTTCTGTCAAGAAGATACTATGATATGTATTGGTTGTGAACTTAGTGCAGACCAAATTGCATTCAGCAAGGAACGTCTTGCAAGGGTTAGAGAGGATATTGCCAATGGTAAGGATAAAGACCTCAAAGAACGTAAGAAAAGAGCAGAAACGCTATTGAAACAGAATAAGAATAATCCAACATTATAATGAGAAAGTACAAGAAAGACCAACTGAACAAGTTTACAGACCATACGTATTCTTTTTTTAAGAATATGCTTGATATGCCTATTACATCTAAAGTGTTAAGGCTTGCTGCTGATATCAATGAGGCTACTAACAATGAAATTGCAATGGCTCTGATATTGTCAAACAAATGTATGTTATTTGGGGATGACTTACAATATTTTGATGGAACATGGGGTAATGTCGCAAACATTGAAAGTAATCCGTTAAAAAACCGGTATGACAATAACATATGTATGAAACGTGAAGATATATAACAGAAAAAGACAGTCAACTACCCACGAACTAAAGATTCGTGGGCTTGTCATAGGCATTTAAGTCCTTGACGTTGAGGCTGCTGACAGAGCCTTGCCGACCAAGGCATTAATCTTGCCATCAATCGGCAAAACGGTCGAGGCCGGGTGATTTGCACGTTGTGCAATGTTGACCGCTGCGTTCCAATCTGCGTCAAATACGATACCGTCATTGCAGTAGTACCTGCAACCGTGACGTTCACCGTCACGTTTACCTGTCCTGCAATCCATCTGACTTGTCCATGTTGGGGAAACCGATACCACTTGCTTTCCAGCAAGTGTTGCCTTATGGGTCAACATCTCCCGAAACTCTGCAAGGGGTACTTGCGACAAGGCATTGTTATGCCTTATCCGCTTAAACCCTTCCTTGGTACGGGAGGTCTTATACTTAATCTTCTTCAAGTCCTCAAGGACATATACCTTTGCGTCACACTGCAACAAAGCGTTTGTCGCTCTGTTGAGCATGTCCTTGGACATGTTTCTTTCCTTTCTCTTCACCCTTGCAAGGTGCTTCTTGGCCGAATGCGTGTTCTTGCTCTGCAAACAGTGTTTTAGGTAACGTAGTTTCCTGCGTCTCTTCAGATACTCCTTGTCGGTGTAGTACTGACCGTCAGATGTGACGAACAAACGTTTCATTCCGAGGTCAACACCGAGTGACTTGTCGCCACTTGACGGTGGTGTTGCCACCTCAAAGGGAACTGACAGGAACAAACGGTTATCCCTTGCGAACACTGTTGGGTCACTGAACGTACACGTATCAAATAATTCACGTACCTTGTCGTAGAGGACAAACGTGCATTTCTCACGTTTGTGACTGTTGCCGTAGATCGGAAGAG
>ERZ842401.2021-NODE-2021-length-27695-cov-15.310456_pt1 | contig 27695 bp, 18 predicted proteins | sample MGYA00521270_ERZ842401 | MGnify/ENA primary metagenome ERZ842401 (study PRJEB31892, sample SAMEA3878208) | bioreactor metagenome | biome: Moose rumen | place: Sweden | collected 2011-10 | study: EMG produced TPA metagenomics assembly of the PRJEB12797 data set... | reverse complement strand
AAAGTACAACTCGCTAAAAGAAGAGCCAGAGGATATACGAATGTAAACAATTTTGTCAACATGATCTACTATGTCAATGGAGGAGAAATCTTCCATTACCCACTCAAATCAACATAGACCCCTTATTTTTTGCACATTCCTTAGCATTTCTATCGTATCACCCCCTCTAACTCCCCCTCAAGGGGGAGGACAAGTTTGCTTCAAGGTCTGAAGGTAATTGTTCTCCCCTTGGGTGATTGTAATAACAGGTCCTCTCCCTTGAGGGGGGATAGTAATAACTGCTCCTCCCATGAAGGGGGATTGTGGTAACTGGTCCTCCCATGAAGGGGGATAATGGTAACTGGTCCTCCCCCTTGAGGGGGAGTTAGAGGGGGTGACAAAAGGATGAGTTTGCGCGCACCACATTGGCCTTATGCAAACAAAACTATTCACATTGATTGCCAATGAACTCATTTTTATGCCACCCTGCCATCATAACTGGATGATTGGCAAAATGCCTTATACTATCAAGCAAACCATCTACTTGGTGAAAAACCACATCATTGGAAAAACGAAGAACCGTGATACCCAGGTTGTTCAGGTATTCTGTCCTTTGCATATCTCGGATATTTATATCCCTATTCTCATGTACTTCACCATCAAGTTCTATACAGAGTTTCAGCTCATCGCAAAAGAAATCAAGAACATAAGTACCTATTGGATGTTGTCTACGGAAATGGTAACCGACTTGATCCTTACGCAGATATTGCCACAGAACAACCTCTGCCGTCGTCATATCTCTCCGCAATTGACGCGCCAGAAATTTATCACCATAGCTGTAGTTTCTTTTCATCTCATGCTATGTTTATATTTTAAACTAATAACCTTCGTTGTTGAGATACTATTTCCCATGCCCTCCTATTGACACCCCCTCTAACTCCCCCTCAAGGGGGAGGACAGTTACTTTCAGGCATTGAAGCAAATATGCTCCCCATAGAAGGGAATTGTAGTATCGAGGGAATAGAAAGAACCCATCCACTGCCACGAGGGAATAGTACTAACTTGTCCTCCCCCTTAAGGGAATAGAAAGAACCCATCCACTACCACGAAGGAATAGTACTAACTTGTCCTCCCCCTTGAGGGGGAGTTAGAGGGGGTGATACACCTTAACAGGAATCAGTCGTGCAGGATAAGAGCCGACTGCGGAGCCACATTCACCTGATCGTCGGTGAACTGTCGCAGACCTTGCTCTTGGATGCGTCCCTGTTCGCACACAACGCTATAGGCAGCCTGTGGAATGTCGATGCACGCCTCTGAAGGATTGGCATTCAAGATAACAATGATATTGCGCCAATCGTCGCGCCCTGCATAGTTCTTCAAGCGGAAAGCTACCACATTCTTCGGGGCATCCAAGAAATCCAAGTGCTTGCGCACCAGATCAGCCGAACCCAGTCGGAAGGCTGGATGATGCGCCCGAAGGGCTATCAGCCTACTGTAATAGTCGAACACCTGCGGATAGCGCTGCAGGTTCGCCCAGTCGAGGTGATTGATGGAGTCTGGCGATTCAAAGGAGTTATGAACCCCTTTCTTGTCGCGAAGCATCTCCTCACCACTGAGCATGAAGGGAACTCCCTGCGAGGTAAACACAGCCGTCTGTGCCAGCAAGTCGAGTCGGATGAGCTCGTCTTGCTGCTCTTTTGTCAGCTTTCCCTTCGACTTCAATGAAGGTACACTGGCCTTCAGGCGATCTACCAGACACATATCGTCGTGACAACTGACATACGCAATCATCTGCGTAGGTTCCATAGCCCATGGTTTCTTGGAGTAGTTCACCTTCTTCATATTCACCTGCGGATGACTGATACCGCCCACAATGCCAAACTTCACACTCTCCTCGCAGTCGGGGATACAGGCCAAGAAGGCAGGCTTCTGGTCGTTGTCGAACGGTCCGCGCAGGGCATCGCGTATCTCATCAGAGAAAGCAGCAATGCCAGGCATCTGAGGAATATTGGCCTTCATGCCTAACTGCTCTTCAGGAAGGGCACAACCGCCAGCACTCCAGCCCTCACCATAAATGAAAATGGTAGAGTCTATCTTGTCCACTGCCTGACGGATGGCATTCATCGTCGCGATATCATGAATGCCCATTAAGTCGAAGCGAAGTCCGTCGATGTGGTACTCATTGATCCAGTAACACACGCTCTCAATCATGAACTGCCGCATCATTGGACGGTCTGAGGCTGTCTCATTGCCACACCCCGAACCGTTGCTGTAGGTTCCGTCGGCATTCTTGCGGTAGAAATAGTCAGGATAAGTGCGCTGGAAGTTCGAGTGGTCGATGTCAAAGGTATGATTATACACCACGTCGAGAATCACACGAATGCCCGCTTGATGCAATGCCTGCACCATCTGTTTGAACTCCTGGATGCGCACAGCAGGGTCGTAGGGATTGGTGGAGTAGCCACCCTCTGGCACATTGTAGTTCACGGGATCGTAGCCCCAGTTGTATTTGTTTTTGTCCAACTGCGTCTCGTCCACCGAACCATAGTCGTACGAAGGCAGGATATGCACGGCATTGACACCCAGTTTCTTCAGGTGCTCAATGGCTTTGGGCTCCGTCAGAGCCAGGAACTTACCCTTGTATTGCAAGCCCGACGATGCATCAATGGAGAAATCGCGATGATGCATCTCGTAAATCACAAGGTCGGCAGGTGACTTCACCACGGGGCGCTTGTCTTGTGTCCATCCCTCGGGATTGGTGCCCTGCATGTCTATGATGGCGCCGCGTTGTCCGTTCACGCCCACGGCTTTGGCGAAGACACCGGGTGTTTCTCCACGTCCGATGTCAAAGGTATAGAAACGCCCCATCAGGTCGCCCTTCACTGTTGCCGTCCACTGTTCATCGGCTGTTCGCTTCATCTTGATGGTTTTCAACACTTTTCCTCCCTGCCCCTTCTCATAGATGCGCAGCTTCACGCTCTTGATGTCATTCGGTGCGAATAGGCAGAAGGCCGTCTGCTGGGGCGTATACACTACCTCATTGAAAGTCTGTGCGGCTACTCCCTTGGGCAGCAGCATCGCCATCATGGCTGTGAGAATCATCTTCTTGATCATGTTATTTTGTTTTTTTGACGTTTGGTCTGTCTCGTAATGTACTAAATATTGATTACTTCGCGAAGAGCGAGAGGGCGAAGCCTCCACCCGGGGCCTCCTTGATTTTCAAGACATCGCCGCGCTTCACGGTCTTGTGGGTGATGACGTAAGCCTTGGGATTGTCCTTGTAGTGAGCATCAGCTGCATCGGCATAGAGCGTGCAGTCGTACTTGCGACCCTTGTCGAGGAAGTCGAGCTTGACAATAGCCGTATGGCCGTTTTCGTCGCACTTGCCACCCACAAACCAGTTGTCGGTGCCCTTCGCCTTGCGTGCTACGGTGATGTAGTCGGCTGGCTCGGCCTCCAAATACTTCGAGTCTGACCAGTCTACGGCCACATCGCGGATAAACTGGAAGGCATCGTCGAAGCGTTCATAGTTCTCAGGCAGGTCAGCTGCCATCTGAAGGGGCGAGTACATCGTCAGATAGAGAGCCAGCGATCCCGCCAGCGTGATGCGTGCCCACGAGGGATTGTTGCTCCAGGTGGAGAGCTGCGTCTCAAAGATTCCAGGCGTAAAGTCCATTGGTCCGCCCTGCAGACGAGTGAAGGGCAGTATGCACGTGTGGTCGGGACGACTGCCACCAAAGGCTTCGTATTCCGTTCCTCGTGCCGACTCGCCACCTACGAGGTTGGGATAAGTACGGCAGATGCCCGTCGGACGGGTGGCCTCATGACTGTTTACCATGATGTGGTGCTTTGCAGCCTGCTGGACAACGTAGAGATAGTGGTTGTTCATCGACTGCGAATAGTGGTGATCGCCACGGGGAATGATGTCGCCCACATAGCCTGTCTTCACGGCATCGTAGCCATAGCGGTTCATCAGGTTGAAGGCATCCTCCAGATGGCGCTCGTAGTTCTGGGTGGACGAACTCGTCTCATGGTGCATCAGCAGCTTCACGCCCTTCGAGTGGGCATAGTCGTTGAGTGCCTTCAGGTCGAAGTCGGGATAGGGCGTAACGAAGTCGAACACATCGCGCTTCCACAGGTTCGCCCAGTCTTCCCAGCCTACATTCCAGCCTTCCACGAGCACTTCGTCGAGGCCGTTCTTGGCAGCAAAGTCGATATATCGACGCACCTTCTCGTTGTTGGCAGCATGCCGGCCATTAGGTCGGACGCTGTTCCAGTCAATTCGGTTGAGCTTGATGCTGGGGAAGTCGTCGGTATAGTTCCACGAACTCTTGCCCACAATCATCTCCCACCACACACCACAATACTTTGTGGGATGAATCCAGGAAGTGTCTTCTATCTTGCAAGGCTCGTTCAGGTTGAGGATGAGGTTCGACGACAGCATATCGCGTGCATCGTCGCTCACCATCACCGTGCGCCAAGGTGTTTCGCAGGGTGTCTGCATCGCTCCCTTCAGGCCCGTGGCATCGGGTGTCAGATGACTGATGAAGGTGTAGGGCTGAGGCAGTGGATAGCTGGATGGTTGTGGGCTGGGTGTATAGGTGTTGCTACTACCACGGAGCTTCGTGGAGAGAGCCTTCGTTTCGTTGTCCACCAGTTCGAGGTGCATCGTGGCATAGTCGAGACAGGCGGCCTCATGGATGTTGATATACAAGCCCTCGTCGGTCTTCATCTGCAGGGAGGTCTGCACACCCGTCTCGGAGAAGACGGCCACCGACGAATTGCCCCAGTTGACGGCTTTGTCCATGAGCCCCCGGATCTCCGACAGACGCGACTCCTGTGTCTCCTGTTCCTGTGTGTCGTAGTCGCCGGGGAGCCACCAGGCCGTATGGTCGCCCGTCATCGCAAACTCCGTACGCTCTTCCTTGATGAGGAAGTAGTTCAGGTCTTTCTGCTGCGGGAACTCATAGCGCAGTCCGATACCGTCGTCGTAGACACGGAAGCGGATAATCATGGTGCGGTGAATCGTCTCTATTCCCCGCCCGCGAAGATTCGGGTTTCTGGGTGGTGGCATGGGAACACTCTTCTCCTGCTGGAGCGTTACGGCCAGCTCGTTGTAGTGGTTGCGGATCGTTTCCGTCTCGCCCCATACGGGTCGCCACGTTTCGTCGAAGGTGGATGTCTGCGTATCGGCTATTGTGAAATCGCCCATCAGGTCGGTTTCGCGCATTCCTCGGCTGGCACGTTTGTCTTTGGCCAACTCTAATCCGAGATGAGAGGGCTTGATGACAGCCTTTCCCTTGTAGTTCATTTCATAAGTGGGTTGTCCTTCGTCTAACGAGAACCTCACGACGATATTGCCGTTAGGCGACGTGACGGTCTGCGCCATAGCCATCACGGGCAGGAGCAGAAGCGATATAAACAGTTTCTTCATATAGATGTTGATAATGAAAGTAAAGACGCTGAGACGCAAAGAGTTGTCTTCTGTCTTTGCGTCTCAGCGATTGGATGAATTTATTTGCGCCCACTCTGGGCTACGAGCTGACGGATATCGTCGTTGAAGGCATCCTGCTTCATCAGGTCTTCAATGGCGATATGCATGCGGTAGCGCCAGTAGTGCTTCGGATTGGCAGGGATATTGATGCGCTCGGCATCAGCATCGGGCAGCCGCAGCTTCTCGTCCATGGCGAGCCAGTCTTGAATGCTGAGGATGCAGAGCATCGATGGCGAGGTAAGGTGGCGCGAAACGATGTCGCGTGCCAGCCAGCCAGGCAGTGGATGCGGTGCAGCATCACCGCGATAGAGCATCGTGTTGTAGTATTCCTGCGTGCGCTGCCAGTCCTCATCCCACCATTGGCGCAGGGTGGGCATGTCGTGCGACGAGATGGTGCAGACGCTTCTGTAGGGGTTCTGCGACAGATGGCCAAACCTCACCTTCGGGTCTTTCGGCATCGACTGCAGCTCCAGCGAGAGGATGCGCAGCTCGTTCATCACCCAAGGCACACAGTCGGGCACCATACCCAGGTCTTCGGCGCAGACCAGCATGCGGGTGGCCTCCACCAGTTTCGGCATCTTCTTCATGGCCTCGCTGTACCAGAACTGGTTGTTGCGACGATAGAAATAGTCGTTGTACAGCCGGTTGAACACCTGCTTGTCGCTGTCCCACAGACTCTCGTAGATAAAGTCGAGCTGGGCAGAGATGCGCGGATGGAACAAGTTGGGATTCTTATGGTCGCGGACAAAGAGCACATCGCTGATCAAGGCATAGATACCGTCGCGCAGATTGGCCATCTCCTCACTCTGCTCTGTCAGGCCATTGAACCACGCCTCCACCTTGCGCTGCGTATTGAACTCCGGCTTCATGCGGTAGTAGCCATTGCCCTTCGGCTCCAAGAACTGCTCACGCACGAAGTCAGCACGGTCGGCAAACATCCGTTCGAGCACCCAGTCCATGATGAACGGCTCGGTGAAGAGCTCTTCCTGCCAATGCAGTCCGTAGCCTTCTATCTCGTCGCGAGTCATCGCAAGCGCTGGAGAGAACTGCCCGAGCAGGCCGTGAACCGCCTCGATGGGTATCTCCCAGATACGGAAGAAGCCCAGCACATGGTCGATGCGGTAGGCATCGAAGAACTTCGACATATTCTGGAACCGGCGCACCCACCACAGGCAGCCGTCTTTCAGCATCTCATCCCAGTTGTAGGTGGGGAATCCCCAGTTCTGTCCGTTGGCCGAGAAATCGTCGGGTGGTGCACCCGCCTGTCCGTTCAGGTTAAAATAGCGCGGCTCCATCCAGGCGTCGCAGCCGTGCCGGTTCACGCCTATGGGGATGTCGCCCTTCAGGATGACACCCTTCTGCTGTGCATACTCATGGGCTTCGCTCAACTGGCTGTTCAGGATGAACTGAACGAAGTAGAAGAACGACACCTCTTTATATATACGCGTGCGCGAGGAAGAGAGCGACGGCCTGTCGGCCTCATCCCACACTTTATGGTCGGGCCACTGCGTGTAGTCGGCTGTGCCGTATTTGTCGCGAAGGAAGCAATACTGTGCGTAAGGCACAAGCCACTGCTTTGTCTCATCAAAGAATTTCTTGAACTTGCTTGAGGCCATCATCTTGTGTCCCTCTTGCTGGAAGAGCAGGCGCAGATACTCAATCTTGGCGTTGTTCACCCGTTCGTAGTCAATCTGCGGCAGCGCATTCAGCTCCTGGCGAAGCGTTTCAAAGCGCGCGCGCTCCTTCTCGTCGGCCAGAGCCGGCAGTCGTGTCAGGTCGACATACTGCGGATGAATGGCGAAGATGCTGATGCACGAATAGGGGTAAGAGTCGGTCCAGGTGTGCGTGGTCGTCGTGTCATTGATGGGCAGAATCTGCAACAGCCGCTGGCCCGTCATCGACACCCAGTCGATCATCTTTCTCAAATCGCCGAAGTCGCCCACGCCGAAGCTGTCGCGACTGCGCAGCGAGAACACCGGAACGAGCGTGCCGGCGCACTTCTGTGCATAGATGGGGAAGAATGCTTGCGGCAATTCGTAGACCACCACGTCGCCACGACCTACAGAAGGCAAGTCGATGGTGCGGTTGTCGCCTCCCTCCCAGATAGTAGCGATGTTGGTGTCTTCATCGATGATGATGAACTTAAACTCCAACCGCTTCTTCAGTAACATGGTAGCATCGAGGTTGACCATCCACTCGTTGTGGTTATGCTCGGTCATTGGCTGTGAGCGTTTCGGATCCCAGGCACCCAGGAGTTCATCGCTTCCCACCAGAGCCAGGCGCTCGTGCTCACGCAACTGCGGGGCACGCACCTTCAGTCTAACAGTGGCCGTAAAGGGTTTAATGGGACTCTTCACCGGGGTATGGCGCGCAATGCAGTTGGTAAAGGCCGAGCTATAGAGATAGCTATCCTCGGGGATATTGATCCAGTGGTCGTAGATGGTGTATTTGTAACCACGCTCACTCACCAGTTCCAGTCGGTGAGGCTCTACAAGCCACTCCTGCCTGACCAGCTGGCCACTGCTCTCCACGCTATAAAAATAATTGATGACACTTCCCAATTCAAACTTGGGAGCTGTCTTGCTCGTTGGCGCAGAAGGGCAATTGAGTTCATAAGTCCAGCGATTACCGTCTTCGGTCTTCATCCGATACTTTGAAATACGGTTTTCTGTGCCGTCTTTCTCTACCAAGTTCAGCAACAATTCCTCGCCGAACGTAGTTTGATAGTCTATGTTGAATAATAATTTCATGGTTGTGATTGTTTAAATTTTTCCGATGTAAAATTACTCCTTTTCTATCAGATAAAATGAATCAAGACCAAGTAATTAGTACGTTTTCGTGCGCAAACGTTTGCATCCGCTTTTTATCCTCTTGCTTACTTTTGGAGAAATAACAGGCATTTTTTGTCGACTGAAAACGCTATCAATAAAAATTATGCATTTTTTTGCGTTTTTCTTACAGAAAAATTTGGTATTTAAAAATGGAATATGTAACTTTGCCGCGAATTTCAATATTGAAACCTACTGCGTAGATTTACAATCTCAATTCATTAATAATTTTATGTATAATTAAAAAGAAAGGAAAGCTTATGAAAAAATTGACTTTCATGTTTGCCATGTTGCTCATGGCAGTTGTTTCCTTCGCTCAGGATGTGGTTACACCTCCTGCACAGATCTTTACTGAAGATTATCTGTTTGAAGGAACGCTTGTGACATCAGGTGTACAACGCACGCCCGCTCAGGTTACAGTTGCCTTCGACGGAAACGACGTTTACATGCAAGGCCTTGCCTATGGTTATCCCGAGGGATGGGCCAAGGGTACTCTTAACGGCAATGTAGTGACTTTTGCCAAGAACCAGTACATGGGTGGCACAGTCTACTTCTGCCCCGATTACGACGTGGTGTTCACTTACAATGCAGATGAACCCAGCTTCACTTCTGAGAAGTATGAAGTCCAGACCGGAACATACTCTTGGGAAATGTACAGAGACATCCGCCTCTACCAGCAGCAGCCTCTCACAGAGGACCAGCTGATTGAGCAGATGACCATCAGTCCCGAGAATGGCAGCACTCAGACTTCTCTGAAGACCTTCACGCTGACATTCCCCGAGGTTGTCACTATCGACGAGACAGTGCTTCCTACGCTGAATGACACTGACGGAACCATCGCACTTGACGAGACAGGTAAGGTCGTTACACTTGAATTCGAAGAGATGACAGAACCCGGTGTGTACACACTGCTGATCCCCTTCGGAGCCATCATGTACAACGAACTGCCCATCATGGCAGATCTCAAGTATGAGTTCAATGTACTTCCCGAACCCGAACTGAGCTGGACTATCAACCCTGCTGAAGGTAAGGTGGAGAGCCTGAAGAACTTCACACTGACCTTCAAGGATGGTAGCGTCACCTTCAACACGATGGGTTACACTGAACCCACTCTGACCAAGGACGGCGAAAACGTATTTGAGCCGGGTCGCATCTATGCTAAGAGTTCTTCTGCCGTGCAGGTATTCGACATCAACTTCGGTTCTTTGAGCAATGAAGACGATGCCATCACAGCAGACGGCACATACGTACTCACCATCCATGCTGCAGACTTCACCAATAAGAAGACTGGTGAGGCCATCGCTGAAGAGGACCTCGTTTACACATTCACCATCGGTGAGGGTGGCGACCAGCCCGGCGATGAGCCGGGTGTAGAGCCTGGCGACGACGAGCTCGTGACTCCTCCGGCAACTGCCGAGCAGAAGGACTACCTCTTCGAGGCCAACAACAAGTATTACACTTCTACCACCTACAACCGCGCTGCCAAGGTAGCCGTTGACGGTAACGATGTTTACTTCCAGGGGCTGTCTTCTCAGATGCCCGAGGCTTGGGTCAAGGGTACGATGGCCGACGGCAACGTGACCGTAGCTGGCAAGCAGCTCCTCGGCACTTACGTGGAAGACAACACCGCTTTCGGTGGTGAGAAGAAGGAGTTCGACCTCTACTTCAGCCCCGAAGGTGAGAATGTGGTATTCGCTTACAACGCTGAAGAAGACGCTTACACCACAGCTGCTTACGGCATCGACGTTACGACCGACGCAATGGGTAAGAACGAGGACTACATCAACGTGAAGATCTATACCGAGCCTTTCGACGTGATGGACTATGTTGCCATCAATCCTGAAGAGGGTGAAGTAGAGACCATCGGTGCCTTCACCGTTACATTCGGCGACTATGAGGTGGCTACGACGAGCCCCACTGCTGTCGCTTCTCTGAAGAACAACACCACAGAGGAAGAGCTCTTTGCTCCCATCCTGGTTGTTGCCAACAAGAAGGTAATGCTTTCTTACGAGGAGACGACAACTCCTGGTGAGTACACGCTGAACATCCCCGCTGGTTCACTGAAGGTGACTGTCGACGAGAAGGAAGTGGAAGTTCCTGAACTGAACTTCAACTACACCATCGCAGAGCCTGTTGTATTCTCTTGGACCATCGATCCCGAGGAAGGACAGGTAGAAGGTCTGACCAACGTGTTCAACATCCAGTTTGAGAATGGTAACGTGACTTACGACTACACACAGGCTGACCCGACCCTGACAAAGGACGGTGAGAGCTTGGCAGAGTTCGCAAGCATGAACATCAGCAACAGCCAGAAAGCTACGCTCTACTTTGGTTCTGTGAGCCAGACCATCGATTACACTGAGGATGGCACATACGTGCTGACCATCCCCGCTGGTACACTGAAGAACAATGGCGAGGCAATGGAAGAGCTGACCTTCACCTGGACCATCGGTCAGGGTGGTGAGCAGCCCGGTGAGGACGTACTCGTTGAGGTTCCCGCAGGTGTTGAGCAGGAAGACTGGCACATTGAAGCTGTCTACTACACTTCACAGGGTGGCAACGACATCAATGTAAACAACAAGGTTGCTTTCGACGGTGAGGATGTCTACATCCAGGGACTTGCTTACTACTTCCCCGAAGCTTGGGTAAAGGGTAAGATGATCAATGGTCAGGCAGTGTTCGCTTCTGGACAGTTCGTCGGTGAAGATGAGTATGGTAAGGAATACCTCAACGGTGCTTCAATTGACGAGTCGTACAACTTCATCTATGAGGACAGCTACGTATTCAACTACGATGCTGAGGCTCAGAAGTTCACTCTGGCAGAGGGCTACCTCACAGAATGCGACACGAAGGATGCCATCAGTGCATGGGGTTACTACAGTACTCTTGAAATCATCAAGGGTGAGGCCGTACAGCCTGAGGTAGTTGTTGCTCCTGAGAACCTCGAGACCGAAGACTATATCTTCAAGGCACAGGAAATGTCGTTCGACGACAACAATGAACCCGTTTACGAAGATTATGAGGCTGAAATCAAGATTGGCTTCGACGGTAACGACGTTTATGTACAGGGTATCTGCGCCGAATACTATCTGCCTGAGGCTTGGGTGAAGGGTGAAAAGAACGGCAACACCGTTACCTTCGCTACCGGTCAGTTCTTCGGAACGGTCTACAACCAGTATGACATGTACTTCGTTGGTTATGGCGAAAGCGGCATCGAAGATGTTGTGATGACCTACGACGAGGCCACTGGTGAGTTCACCACCGACAACTGGATCTTCATCAATGGTAAGCAGAACGATCTCTACTACTACACCATCTACACAAGCAATGTCTTCACGAAGAATAATCAGGGTGATGAAACAGCTATCGAGAATGTGAATGCTGAAGACAGCAACGCTGTTTACTTCGACGCTATGGGTCGCCGCACCAACGGCGAGGCCAAGGGGCTGGTCATCAAGCAGGTTCGCACTGCCGACGGTGTGAAGGCTGTAAAGATGGTTCGCAAGTAAACCAATTTCCACCTATCATAAAAAACTCTCCTTGGATTGTTCCAAGGGGAGTTTTTTTATGCTATCATTCAGACCGACCGCGTTCAACCAAGTTGATTCCAGGAGGTCACGTGTCCTCACGTGACACCAGTGCCGGGTGCAACGTGAGGACACGTCGCCTCCTACTCAGCCAAGAACAAAACGTACCAACTTTTTTTACGACTACTTAATCTCAATCATAGCGTTGTCTTTTCGTTAAATGGTTCTTACTTGTGCGCAGTAAAATGAATTCATTTTAGTGTACTACTATAATAGTACACTGAAAAAGTACACACATTGGCACTATCCACCAAATGATTTTACAATAAAAACACAACAAGATTTATATTTAACGTTTGTTGTCCAATCATTCCAGCCGTGCTAAACACGTCATTTACGAGGTCTAAACACGTCACTTACGAGGCCTAAACACGTCATTTACGAAGGGCAAATGCGTCATTAAGATTTTTTATAAGTTCAGAAAGCCGACACCCAATTGATGACGAAGGATGGAAGATGCCTTCGATAATGAAGATGAGCGAAAGCCATGTAGACTGCTAATAATGCTTTTTCACCTGCAAGACCTGATCACAATAGTCTACAACAGCAGGTCGGTGGGTGATGAAGATGATGGTCTTGTCGTGGCGCGCCAGGATATTCTGCAGCAGTTGCCGCTCGGTATCAGGGTCGAGGGCACTCGTTGCCTCGTCGAAGAGCATGATGCTGCCACTGCGCAACAAGGCTCGGGCGATGGCAATGCGCTGTGCCTGCCCCTCGCTCAGGCCACCTCCGCTCTCGCTGCACACCGTGTCGAGCCCCTCCGGAAGCTCCAGGACGAAGTCGGCACATGCCTGATGCAAGGCCTCGCGCATCTGTTCCTCCGTGGCCGTGATGTTCGCCAGCCACAGATTGTCGCGGATGGTTCCGCTGAGCAACGTGTTGCCCTGCGGCACATAGATGAAGTTGCAGCGCATCCGAGGCGACAACGCGCGCGATACCTTATTATTATAGATGGTGGCCTCGCCCCGCTGCGGATGCAGCAAGGCAAGAATCATCCGGATGAGCGTAGTCTTTCCAGCTCCCGTCTCGCCCATGATGGCTGTGCATGACCCCGGACGGAAGTCGAACGAGAGATGTTCGATGACTTCGCCGTTCTGCTCGTCGTAGGCAAACGATACATCCGTCAGCCGCACGCCAGCCGGAGCATCCAGTTCGATGGGGTCACCCTGTTCTTCCAAGGGATTCTCCTCCAGCTCCATGAGTCGTTCGGCAGCCGTAAACACACTGACAAACTGCGGCACCAGCTTCGCCAGACTGCGAGCAGGCCCCTGAATCTTATTGACCAACTGCAGGAAGGCCGTCATGCCACCAAAGGTGAGCGTGCCTGCCGACATGCGCAGGGCACTCCAGAGGAAGGCAATGAGGTAGCCCAGAGCGAAGCCGAAGTTCAAGATGAGGTTGCTCATCACGCTGAAGGCAGTTCGCTTCACCACCTTCTGGCGCAGTTCGCTCTGCGTAGACTCCAACTTGTCGACCATCGCCGAGTCGCTTTCCATCGTCTTGATGAGCATTCGGTTCTGGATAGTCTCCTGCAAGACGCTCTGCACCTTCGAGTCGCTGTCGCGCACCTGCCGTGTCAGATAGCGCATTCTGCGTACATAATAGCGACTGACGAGGATGAAGAGCGGCAGCATCGCGATGATGATGACCGAGAGCCAGCGGTCCATCGAGAAGAGATAGAAGAAGGCACCCAGAAACAAAGTCAGCGTAGAGATGGTGCTGGGAATAGTCTCCGTGAGGAAGTTCACCACCTGGTTGACATCCTTCTCCAGGCGATTGATGACATCGCCGCTATGCAGCTTCTCCTTCCCCTGCCATTCCGAGCGCAGGATACGGTCAAGCATCTTCTGCTGCATGCGGTTCTGCGCCTTGATGCCCAGGATGTTGCGCACCCAGATGCTGGAGATATGGATGGCGAAGTCGGCCAAGATGAGTGCCCCCATCGTAGCTACCGCCCAGTAGAGGTTGCCCTCCACGGAGTGGGCGGCCACGTCGATGGCATGCTTCACAGCCCATACCTGGCTGAGGCTCACCACCACCTCGAGCAGTCCGAGCGTGGCATTGATGACCGCCTGCAGGCGGTTGCCCTTCCAGGCGCGCCACAGCCATACCAGTATTTCGCCAACCTTATATTTGAAATTCATAATCCTTTTAATCATTCATAATTCGGTATTCCGTTATATCGTTATTCCGTTATTTCTCATTCTTCATTCTTCACCCCCCATATTTCCCCTCCCCTCGCGAGGGGAGGGGTTAGGGGTGGGGTCTTTCATTCTTCATTCTTCATTCCTCTGACGTCCTGTCCCCACATCATCTTCTCGCGCAGCGTGTCCACATAACTACGCCCCAGCCGCTTAACGATGAGCACTTCGTGCGCTGCCTTACGAATCATCAGCTGAGTAGTTTCATGGCACTGCTCCGAACGACCGTCGACGGCCACCAGATACTGGTGTGTTCTGCTTCTCACAGTCAGCATAATCTCGCTATCAGCAGGTATGGCGATGGGACGAATGTTCAGACTATGCGGAGCCACAGGAGTCAGACACAGGATATCGGCCTGTGGCATGACTATCGGGCCTCCATTCGACAGCGAATAAGCCGTACTGCCTGTGGGCGTGCTGACAATCAACCCGTCGGCCTGATAGGTGACGAGTTTTTCACCATTGATTGAAGTCTCAATCGTAATCATCGACGCATTGTCGCGTTTCAGCACTGCCACATCATTCAGGGCAAACGGTTGCCGGAATGCTTGCCCGCCGATGGTATTCACCTCCACGGTGGAATGCCGCTCAACGGCATAGTCTCCACGGTGAATGGCATCAATGGCTTCTTCGGCTTCTTCCCTGCTTACATCGGCCAAGAACCCCAACCGCCCCATGTTAATGCCCATAATGGGTATCTGCTTGTTGCCCACCCAGGCAGCTGTTTTTAGCAGCGTACCGTCGCCTCCTAATGAGAGTGCCATATCAGCCGTAAAGTCTTCGTCATCAATCAGCCCATCGGGTTTCAGGCTGATTTGGTGACTTTGAATGGCAAATGTGTGGAAGTCGCGCTCTATCAGCACCTCGTCGCCATGCGACACAAGTCTTTCAAGTATGCGCTGAATGCCAGTCGATTTGCTGGTCTGATACGTATTTCCGAAAATGGCGATTCGCATAACACTTGTTTTTTTGCCTGCGAAGATACGCATTTTCTGTGAAACGAAAAAATAATTTGCACAAAAAGAGAACGAAATAGCCCATGTTTGCGATTTTTTTTGTATCTTCGCAGCCGAATCACTTATTATTTAAGACCATACGATTATGAAGAAAGTATTTCAATTCATGGCCGACGGCTTCGAGGACATCGAGGCCCTGATACCTGTCGACGTACTTCGTCGCGGTGGCGTAGACATCAAGACTGTGAGTGTGAATGGCTCGAACATCGTGGAGAGTGCACACGGTGTGCCCATGGTGACCGACCTGACCTTCGAAGAGGCTGAACCCATGCTGCAGGATGCCGACCTGCTGATGCTGCCTGGCGGACTGCCCGGTGCCGACAACCTGAATGCCCATGAGGGACTGAAGCGGGCGCTGGTGGCTCAGGCTGAAGCAGGCAAGCTGGTATCCGCCATTTGCGCGGCTCCCCTTGTGTTGGGTGGTCTGGGACTACTGCGCGGAAAGCGTGCCACCTGCTATCCTGGTTTTGAGAACACGTTAGAGGGTGCCGAATACACCGCTGACCTCTGGACCATCGACGGCAACATCATCACGGGTGAAGGTCCTGCCGCTGCCCTGCCCTACGCTTACTCGTTGCTCGCCTTGCTCGTGAGCGAGGAGAAAGCCCGCGAAGTGGCCGAAGGCATGCGCTATCTGCACCTGATGGAGGCAAGGATGCTGTGAGGAAGAAAGAGGTGAGAGGTGTGATATGACAGACTACGCGATTATCCTGGCCGGTGGGAAGGGGCTGCGTATGGGGAGTGATGTTCCTAAGCAGTTTCTACCCATTGGTGGTGTGCCCGTATTGATGCACACCATCCGCAGGTTTCGTTCCTATAGCGATGCGCTGAACATCATCCTGGTGTTGCCCAAGGAGCAGCATGCCTACTGGGCTGAATTGTGCCAGACATACCATTTCGAAGAGAGATACGAGATAACGACAGGTGGTGTGACCCGCTTCCACTCCATCCAAAACGGCCTGCAACTGATTCCCGATGATGCTCAGGGGGTAGTGGCTGTACACGACGGTGTGCGTCCGTTCCCCTCGTTGGAAGTCATCGACCGCTGCTTTGCTGCGGCTCGAACATCGGGGGCAGCCATCCCCGTTGTGCCTGTTGTGGAAACGCTCCGCCACATTGGAGCCCCCATCCGACTCACCCAAGGGGGGTGTGAGGTGACCATAGAGTCTGTCACCGTCCCACGCAGCGACTACCGATTGGTGCAGACCCCACAGGCCTTCGACATACAGTTGCACAAACGAGCCTACGCTCAGCCCTACAACGAGAGCTTCACCGATGATGCATCGGTGGTGGAGCATCTGGGACATCCGATTGCCCTGGTAGAAGGCAACCGCGAGAACATCAAGATAACGACACCTTTCGATCTGGTGGTGGCTGAAGCGATGTTAAGTAGGAGGGATTAAGAAGGAGTAATTACGAAGGACGAGGGATGCTGGACATACTTGAACAAGACATCAAATATGTGCCTGGAGTAGGGCCGAAGAGGAAAGAGATTCTGGAGAAGGAGCTCGACATCCACACGTTCGGCGACTTGCTACAGCACTATCCTTATAAATATATCGACCGCAGCAGGATTTATACGATCCAGGAACTGCGGGGCGAAATGCCTTACGTGCAACTGAAGGGGAAAATCCTCAGCTTTGAGGAATTCGATATGGGGGCACGCAAGAAGCGCATCGTGGCTCATTTCACCGACGGCACTGGCATTGTAGACTTCGTATGGTTTGCCCGCGCCCAGCAGGTGACGAAAGACCTGAAGGTGAACACGGAGTACATCGTGTTCGGCAAGCCATCCATCTATGGAGGACGATACCAGTTGGCTCATCCTGAAATAGAAAAGGCATCGGAGGTGCAGCTGTCAGAAATGGGGATGCAGCCCCACTACCCCACCACGGAGAAGATGAAGAAGATGGGCATCACCTCGCGCACCATCGAACGAATCACAAAGAACCTGCTGGAACGCATCAACACCCCACTGCCCGAAACGCTGCCCCCATTCATCACGAACCGACTGCGACTGGTATCACGCGACACGGCCTTCCGCCATATCCACTATCCCAAGACACCCGATGAGATGAGCCATGCCCGGCAGCGACTGAAGTTCGAGGAGCTCTTCTACGTGCAACTTAACATCTTGCGGTATGCCAGCGACCAACGCAGGAAGTATCGTGGATACATATTCGCCCATGTAGGCGACCTGTTCAACGGTTTCTATCACCATCATCTACCTTTCCCGCTGACAGGAGCGCAGAAGCGAGTGATACGGGAGATACGCACCGACATGGGCAGTGGCAGGCAGATGAACCGCCTGTTGCAAGGCGATGTAGGCTCTGGCAAGACTTTGGTGGCGCTCATGTCGATGCTCATCGCGTTAGATAACGGCTTTCAGGCCTGCATCATGGCTCCCACAGAGATCCTCGCTGAGCAACATCTGACCACCATCCGTGAGTTTCTGGGCGACATGCCTATCCGTGTGGAATTGCTCACAGGCATTGTGAAGGGGAAAAAGCGCCGCGAAGTGTTGCGGGGAATAGCCGACGGGAGCGTGCAGATACTGGTTGGCACCCATGCCGTGATAGAAGACACCGTGCAGTTCCTGCATTTGGGCTTTGTGGTTGTAGACGAGCAGCACCGCTTCGGTGTGGCTCAAAGGGCCAAGCTATGGGGCAAAAGCAGCAATCCGCCCCATGTGCTCGTGATGACAGCCACGCCTATTCCCCGTACGTTGGCCATGACCATCTACGGCGACTTAGATGTCAGTGTGATTGATGAATTGCCGCCGGGACGCAAGCCGGTGGTGACCATCCACAAATACGACAACCAGATGGTATCTCTCTATCAAGGCATCCGACAACAGATACGCCAAGGACGACAGGTGTATATCGTTTTCCCGCTCATCAAAGAAAGTGAGAAAATCGACCTGAAGAATCTGGAAGAAGGCTTTGAGAGCCTTCGGCAGGTATTTCCAGAATTCAAAATGAGCAAAGTGCACGGAAAGATGAAGCCCGCCGACAAAGAAGAAGAAATGCAGCGCTTCGTTAGCGGGGAGACTCAGATACTGGTGGCCACGACGGTCATTGAAGTGGGCGTGAATGTGCCGAATGCGTCGGTGATGGTGATTCTCGACGCCCAGCGTTTTGGTTTGTCACAGCTCCACCAATTGCGTGGTCGCGTAGGACGAGGGGCCGACCAGTCGTACTGCATTCTCGTCAGCAAATACGAACTAACTACGGAAACGCGCCGAAGACTCGATATCATGTGCGACACCAACGATGGCTTCCAGATTGCCGAAGCCGACCTGAAGCTTCGGGGACCTGGCGACTTGGAAGGAACGCAGCAAAGCGGTATGGCCTTCGACCTGAAGATTGCCGACATCGCCCGCGATGGTCAGCTGGTACAAATGGCCCGCGACGAAGCCCAGCGCATCATCGACGATGACCCCACCTGCCAGAAAGCAGAATACCAAATGCTATGGAACAGGCTCGCCGCATTACGTAAAACAAATATAAACTGGGGAGCTATTTCATAAAAAATGATAATAAAGACCCCGGCTTTTCCTTCATTTAAATTATTTGTTGTACCTTTGCAACGATTTTTTTTCAACAGTGATTATGATATACAATAAAACGATAAAAGCCCTTGCACTTATCGCCTTCATGGCAATCACATCTACACACGTATCAGCCCAGGACCTTCTGGCCCGTCAGGCTCCCGTAGACCGCAAGGCAACCAAAGTAGACACATTTGCACTGAAATCAGTGATTGAGCGCGAGCAAGCCAACTCGGCAGTAGCACAGCTCTACACCGAATGGAACAACAAGTATGCTCATCGCGCCACTGAACTGCCCGACTCTTTCCGCATTGACCTTCGCCACTTCTGCATGCCCACACCGAGCCGCGTCATTACCAGCAACTTCGGACGCCGCTGGGGTCGTATGCACAAGGGACTTGACATCAAGGTTTACACTGGCGACACCATTCGCTCCGCATTCGACGGCAAGGTTCGCATGGTGCAATACGAAGCTAATGGCTATGGCAACTATGTGGTTATCCGCCATCCCAACGGACTGGAAACCATCTATGGCCACATGTCGAAGCATCTGGTACGCGAAAACCAAGATGTGAAGGCAGGAACACCGATCGGACTGGGTGGTAACACTGGTAGGAGTACCGGTTCGCACCTGCACTTTGAGACCCGTCTCTGTGGCGTGGCTCTTGATCCAGCTCTGATGTTCGACTTCAAGGCACAAGACGTAACCGCCGACTACTACACCTTCCGCAAGAAGAGCAGTGGCGTAAGTCGCACCGTGGCCCAGCGCAACACGAAATCTACACCTGCCAAGGAAGAGATGCAGCAGCCTGAGGTAGAAGAAAACAGCCAAGCCTCTGTGAAGACTACCCGCGAGAACAACACTCGCACCAACAACCAGAAGCAGCGCAACCGCGAACAGCAGCGCCGTCAGCAGACCAAGAACTACAAGGTGAAGAAGGGCGACACGCTCTACTCCATCGCCAAGCGTAGCGGTATGACGGTAGACCAGCTGTGCAAGATGAACGGCATTAAGAAGAATGCAAGCATCAAACCGGGTCAGGTGCTGAAGCATTCATAAAAGAATACTGACCTAACCCATAGCAACTTTAACCCCTCCCCTATGAAGGGAGGGGTTTTTCGTGTTCTTATCAGAGCATCTGACTGAGGAACTGCTCAGCACACCACAGCTGCCACTTCTGATTTCCCGTAAGCTGCTGCATCGGAATGTCTTGGCGGAACTCTTCCCGAACAGGACCTTCCCATTTCTCAAAGATAGCGTTCACGGGTCGAGGCATAGGAATCTTGAACGGAATCTCACGCTCAGGATACTTCAAGGCATAGAGCCCCCGCACCAGATACTTCGGTTCGCCGTTGCGCACGCGGTTCAAGTCGAGCGGCTCGCTCATCACCAACCGTGCATACGGGTCGTAGTAAGGCATCTGAGCCGTGCCGAATGCGTTCAGATAAGAGCTGGAACTCTCAATAGCAAACACATCGTCCATAAACTTCATGTAGTCGATATGCTCACCTTGGCGATAGCGCTCATACAGTTCACTCATGTCAACGGGATGCGTCAGCACCAGCTGAGGGTCGAGGAAAGTGTAGCGCTTCACGAAACCGTCGAACAGCCACTCGCGCGAAATCAGCTGGTCCATGCCGCCGAAGATGAGGTCGGCACTCTCGCCCACCACCATCAGTTCCACACCATCGTCGTGCGCCATCAAGGCAGCCTTGTAGATTTGCGGCTCAATGGAATGCACAGGAGCGCATTTTGTGGCCATCACCTTGGGCGTAAAAGCCTTGTAGTCGTCGAACGAAATCTCCACAAAGTGATGCACCAGCCCAAATTTCTTGCAATAGGCTGCTGCCCGTTCTTCGTCGGCATTGAACACCTGCGTGCCCTTTGCCGTGAAGGTGTAGGCATGACTGCCCGGTTTCAGATAAGCAGCCAGGCAGGCAGAGTCCATCCCCCCCGAGAGCAGGATGCCGATGCTCTGATACTGGCTGTAGAGTTCATCGAACTGCTTCTTGATTTCCCGGTCGATGTCCTCGGGAGTCTTCACCGGAATGCGTGCATCGTCGGGCAGAGCCTTGTAGAGCTCGTGATGCATGCCCTCGGCAAATTCCATGTCATCGCGCCAGATATATCTGAAGGCGATGTACGAACTTAAGCAAAAATCCTTGTTGACCATGATAGTATTCAGTTTATTTATTTCACGTCCTCCAGGTTATGCCCACGCACGGCATTCAGAGCCTTCGTGATTTGCGTAGACGAAACGCCCTTGGTGTAGGGGAAGTAGACTATCTTAATGCCCTCGCGTGCGAACTCCTCCTCGTATTTCTGCCACTTCTCCGTGCCATACCAGTCGTCGCCCACAAAGAGGAACTTCGCCCCGAGTTTCTTGCAGGCATCCAGTTTGTCCATGTCGTATTGCGGTACAGCCGCATCTACATACTTGATACTCCGCACAATTTCAATGCGGTCTTCAAAAGGAATCATGGCCTGCTTACCCTTGTAGGCCACCAGTTCATCGACCGTTACGCCCACAATCAGTTTGTCGCACATGCCTTTGGCATTCTTCAGCAAGTTCAGGTGACCAATATGAAAGAGGTCGTAGACACCTGTTGTATAGCCTATCGTCATATTTTCCATCTTTGTAATATTTTTGCAAAGGTACGAAATATAATTGACATTCAATGATTGACAAATAAAAATTATTGTAAAATTCGTGATAAATTGCATAAAAGAGAGGGGTGTCCATGTCTGTTTAGTTTCGTACACGCGTCATGTACCAATGGTACATAGGCCATGTACGTTTGGTACAAGCGTCATGTACGAAATCTAAACAGCATTTTCCCACACCCTATTCTTTAGTCATCGAGCCACGAAAAGTCCTCGATGTGGGAGCCTTCGTGCCAGTACTCGTCGACGCTTTGCGATTCCAAGGGGTGGCAGTCGGGCATGGCATCACGGAAGAGGAGCTCTCTTTCCTGCTCTTTCCGGCACTCTTCCATGTCGCGCTCATACTCCTCGTGGGAGTATTCGTAATAGCCATCATACTTATCAGCGTACAAGTCGTAGTAGTAGGTACCAAAGTATCGGCTGGCAAAATGGTCCACCTTCCTGTCCCACCAGGCATATTCCGGGAAGCCGAGAGCCCGCCAGAGATCGCTGCAGCGGCGAACCAGCAGTTCACATTCCGTTTCCGAGATGACATCACGCAATCTTACCCGCTCGGTATTGAACCAGACATAGCGCCAGTCGACATAGTCCTTGTTCTCAATCAAGTTGGCTGTAAGCCTCCACACTTTCAAAGCCCACCAGAAATGGCCCGTCTCAGCACAAAGGTCGCCGATGCGCGAGCCTTTCATAAACTTCTGCTTACAGCTCTCTGCACAGCGAATGGGGGGAATCTCGCGGTTCACCAGATCCTTCAGCAGTCGTGCTTCAAGATGAGTCACAACGCCATTGGGCATACATCGACACACCCTGTAGGGGATCCTTCTTCTCTTGCAGGTGTCACCAAGTTGTTGTTTCAATTCGTCGTAATTGTTCTCCATCATCCATATAATTCATATCACATCAATCAATAAACAATGTATCAGCCCCAGATGTTGGGGCGCAAGAGTGAAGAGGCAAAGCACAATAGTGCCTGCCTACAATAGCATATATAGAGTATTTCTTATGGAATTACCCTATCACAAAAATCCCTCGACACTTGTAGCAATATGTCAAAGACCGCAACAGTGAGCAAACTCCTGCCAATTCAAAGATTGTGTATTTCAACATTGTCTTCGAACTGCTCTGCTTCTGACTGTTGTCTTTGTCGCTTCGTTCATTCTTGCTACTATTTGTTTATTTGTGATAGAATTATGTTTTATCGGCTGCAAAAGTAAGTATAATATTTCTAATCACCAAGAAAACGGCGATTTTTTTTCATTTCGAGTGTTTTTATGGGCAGAGGTGTCGCCCATCTGAAATAGTTTTTGTACCTTTGTGGCCACAAACGCCATTCCGTATATGCAAGAAAAACAGCCAATGCTCGAACCGTCGGTGCAGGAACAGCTGCGTCAGCGATTCAATCCAGAGGGCTCACTGTTGCGTCGACAACAGATGATGATGCTCGACATGATGAAACTGCTCGACAAGATTTGCCGCAAGCACGACATTCCCTACTTCCTCTATGGCGGTACGCTCTTGGGAGCCATCCGTCACAACGGTTTCATTCCCTGGGACGACGATCTCGACGTGGGTTTCCTGCGCAAAGACTATCTGCGACTGATGAAGGTATTGCCGCAGGAACTACCCGACGACGTGGCCTTGCAGACGAACGACACCGACAGCAACTATTTTTATTTCTTCGCCAAACTGCGCGACCGCCACTCCTTCTTAGACGAAGGCAACTACGACAGCGTATTCCGCGAGCGGGGAATCTTCATCGACCTTTTCCCCTTCGACCGCCAGCGCCTGTGGACGCATCTGCTGGCCGAGCCCTTGCAGGCACATTGTTTCAAGATTTTCCGCACAAGCAAGAACAAGGACTGGGCCATGCGGAAGATACGGGCCATCACCTGGACGAACAAACATCTGACATTCCCCATACTGCGCTGCATCAGCCGTCTGACCTGTGGCAAGACGCTGACCTACGACTACGGCATCCCCTTCCACATCATCTACGACGAGCGCGACATTTTCCCACTGACCACCCATGAGTTCGAGGGGCTGCAGCTCTCCGTGCCCGGCAACTACCACCGGATGCTTACCACGCAGTTTGGCGACTATATGCAGTTGCCCGATCTCAATCATCTTACTTCCCACACCTGCCAACTGGAGATATTCGACAAAACGAAGTAGGCAAATCAAGACAGGACATTCCTTCGTGTGGTCAGACACAAAGCATGTAACCCGCTATGAGGCGCCCATTATATATAATAAGGTATAGGGCAAGCAGACTGACGATGGTGCGCAGAGTCCACTGCCAGCCCCCTCGGAGTCGGCGCAGAAGATATCCCGTAGCGATGGGAACGATAAAGAGCCAATGGGCTCCCATGATGCCAACCTCCGTCAGACCGAAGCCAAAACCCAGGTGGATGGTCATGTCGAACAGGAACCATGAGAGCAACAGCCACATCATCCTTTCGTGGATGCCGGCAAGAACACCCATCAGCAGCAAGAGCATAACCACTGCCACAACAATGTATTGGGCAGCATAGTCGTATTCCACGAACACGGGGCGACCCTTATTAACGTCTTGCAACAGATGGTCTTGGTGGAGCTGGACACTCTCTCCGAAGATGTTCTCTACCAACGAACGGGGCCTCGATAAATCCTTGTCGGTCCACTGAAAATACGGACTGTCTACCACCTGGTGCTTTCTTCGCTCGGCTTCATGCTTCTTGTTGCGCGCTATCTGACGGGCAAACTTCTTGTCATGCATAGCTCTTTCCAACTCGTTCACCTCGATCATCTCTTTCTGAGGAAGGAAAAAAACATGATAGACCGCTTGATAGGCCCCGAAAAGCAGCACGGCTGGCAAGACGTAGGCCATCAGGATATGGCGCCACGTGAATGCCTCTCGGCGATTGACAAACACCGATGCCAAGACCATTTTCACACAGTTGGTGAGTGTTACACCTGCTGAGAGGAACAAGAGCAAGGCCGTTTGCCACCACTTCATCAGCCGTTCCTGCTGCAAATACGTTCCTGCCAGATAGAGGGTCATGGTCAGGAAAAAGAGCGTGATGATGAAATGATCGGGAACAAATACAGCCAGCATGACCGAGGCAAACGTAAAGAAAAGTCCCGTCAGCAGCAAGGAGTCGCCCTTCGTCAACTGAACAATATGCCGATGCACCCGGTAGAGCCACACAAAGCTGTAAAGACTCAACACGGTGTAAAGCACACAGGTGATATAGACGGCACAGTTGCCCAGTCCCCATCCCTTGAGCAGTTCGTTGAGTTGGGAGAAGGGATAGAGATAAATCGACATGAGCGGATGGCGGAACACGGCGTACGCGATGCGCCAACGCGTCACCACCAAGTCTACATATGGGTCAAATCCCGAAACGTTGAAGTTCTTCACGATGTTTTCCCAAGTGGAACCCCGCTGTGCAAACTGCGCACCATACTTGATGACCATCAAACTGTTGAGGGCTACGAAGTAGAGCAGTGCGCCCAGCGCAGGCCAGCGTTCCTCCTTTCTGATCTTGAACAATTCAAGTCTTTTCATCATGTGCTTGTCGTATTTTTTTTGAAAAAACGATGCAAAGGTAATGTTTTTTTGCTTGTCATGCACGTTATTCGGGCAAAAATCACTATTTTTGCACAAGATTTTATGCCTATGAAGTATCCAGCAACGACAGACGTGGCCGTTTTGATCTTGTTTTTCAATCGGCCCGACCATCTCAGCGAGGTGTTTGCAGAAGTGCGCAAAGCCCGACCGTCGCAGCTTTTCCTCTACCAGGACGGGCCGAGGGGCGAGCGCGACATGGCCGGCATCGAGGCTTGTCGCAAGGTGGTCGATGACGAGCAGATAGACTGGGAGTGCGTGGTCCACCGCAAATACCAGGAGAAGAACTTCGGTTGCGACCCGTCGGAATATCTCTCGCAGAAGTGGGCTTTCAGCATCGTCGACAAGTGCATCGTGCTGGAAGACGACGATGTGCCCTCGCAGTCGTTCTTCCCTTTCTGCAAGGAGATGCTCGACCGCTATGCCGACGACGACCGCATCTGGATGATCAGCGGCTTCAACATCGATGAGGTGACACCCGACATCAGCGACGACTACTTCTTCACGCAGACATGCAACATCTGGGGATGGGCTTCGTGGCGACGGGTCATCGACACGTGGGACGGGCAGTATTCGTTTCTCGACGACGAGCAGACCATGCAGCAGCTACGCGCCATCATGAAGCAGCGCCGCTACAACCGGAAGTTCCTGCCGATGCTCTACGACCATCGGGCTTCGGGCAAGGAGTTCTACGAGACCATCTTCTGGTCGAGCATGATTCTCAACTCGGGCCTGGCCATCATGCCCAAGAAGAACCTCATCAACAACAGGGGGCTGACCGCCGACTCCACGCACTTCACGGGCAGCATCCACACCACGCCGCGCGCCTATCGCCGCATCTTCACCATGAAGCGCCATGAGATAGACTTCCCCCCGCGCCATCCGCAGCACATCGTTGAGCATGTGGCCTTCAAGGAACGGCTCTATCGGGTGCATGCCTGGGAGCATCCCTGGCTGAAGGTGTCGCGCTCTATCGAGGAGCTGCTGCTCAATCTGCGCTACGGCAACTTCTCCATCATCGGCAAGGCCATCGTCAACCGCCTGCGCATCCTCACCGGCCGCCGCCACTTCGGGTGATTTCGAGGTGCGGGGAGCGAGGAAAAAGACAGCAAATGGAAGAAAACCTAAAAGACAAAACAGCCCGAGGCCTCTTCTGGGGAGGCATGAGCAACAGCGTGCTGCAGTTGCTCAATCTCGCCTTTGGCATTATGCTGGGCCGACTGCTTACACCTGCCGACTATGGCATGGTGGGCATGCTGCAAGTGTTCTCGTTGGTGGCCATTGCCTTGCAGGAGAGCGGACTCAACATCGCCCTTATCAACAAGAAGGACCTGCGCCACGAGGACATCAACGCCGTCTTTTGGTTCAGTCTGTCGGTGAGCATCACCCTATACCTTATATTATATACGTGCGCGCCCGCGATAGCGGCTTTCTACAATCAGCCTTTGCTCACGCCCTTGGCTCGCTTCACCTTCCTCTCGTTCGTCATCTCATCGCTTGGCATCTGCCACAACGCCATCCTCATGCGCGAACTGAAGGTGAAACAGAACGCCATCATCATGATGGTGAGCCTGCTCATCAGTGGCACGGTGGGCGTCGTCATGGCTTGGCAAGGCATGGCCTACTGGGGTCTGGCCACGCAGTCGATGGTCTACATAGCTGGCGTAGCCGCCGGAAGATGGATGGCCAGCGGGTGGAGACCAACGGCCCCCCTCCCGTCCCCCCAAGGGGGGGAAGCCGCAAAGAGGCAGGCTTCTGAGCCAGCCGCGCCGCAACATCCCCACTCCGAAGGTATTGTAAGAGGGGATAATGGTATCCAACCTCCCCCCCTTGGGGGGATTAGAGGGGGGCTTTCCCCGCTCCGCACCCTCCTCCCCTTCAGCCTGAAGATCATGGTGGCCAATCTCATTACCATCCTGAACAACAACATCCTGACTGTATTGCTGGGCCGACTGTTCAACGAGCGCGAGGTGGGTTTCTACAACCAGGCGGCGAAATGGAACCTCATGGGCTATAGCGTGATACAAGGAATGATTGTCAGCGTGGCACAACCCGTGATGCGACAGGTGGAAGACGACCGCGAGCGCCTTCTCCGTGTATTCCGCAAGATGCTGCGTTTCGCTTCGTTCGTCAGCTTCCCCTGCATGTTCGGCCTGGCCCTCGTCGCTCCCGAGCTCATCACCATCGCCATCACCGACAAATGGTTGCCGTCGGCCCGTCTGATGCAGATGGTATGCATCGGCGGGGCTTTCCTTCCGTTGCAACAACTCATGTACCAACTCCTTGTGAGCAAAGGGCGCAGCGACATCTGCCTGAAGAACACCATTGCCTTTGGCATCGTGCAACTATTGGCCGTGCTGGCAAGCAGCCCTTGGGGTATCACGGCGATGGTTGCCGCCTTTGTGGCCGTGAACATTTTCTGGACACTCGTGTGGTGGTGGCTGGTCAGACAGCAGACGGGGCTGTCGCTCTGGCTCTTCCTGCGCGACCTGCTTCCCTTCCTTTTCATCGCCGCCGCCTGCATCCTCGCGGCAGCATGGGCCGCTTCGTTCACGCCCAACGTCTACCTTTCCCTCTTGGTCAAGGTGGTCGTCGCCGTGGCCCTTTATCTCGTTTTCATGCAGCTGCTCCATGTCGAGACCTTCCGCGAGTCGCTGCAATATCTGCGCCGCCGCAACGCCCGATGACCATCTCCCCCACCCCCTCCGTCTTGTTAAGGAATGTGCAAAAAATAAGTTGGTACAATGTAGGAGGTCACGTGTCCTCAC
>ERZ842401.2019-NODE-2019-length-27723-cov-4.540552_pt1 | contig 27723 bp, 21 predicted proteins | sample MGYA00521270_ERZ842401 | MGnify/ENA primary metagenome ERZ842401 (study PRJEB31892, sample SAMEA3878208) | bioreactor metagenome | biome: Moose rumen | place: Sweden | collected 2011-10 | study: EMG produced TPA metagenomics assembly of the PRJEB12797 data set... | reverse complement strand
GTGTTAAGCCTGTAGCTAGCGTTCATCCTGAGCCAGGATCAAACTCTTCATTGTAGAATATCTCGAGATGGAAGGATTGAAGGACTTATCCAAGAATCGGATCGCTCGCAATTCCGCAAATCCTCAAATCCCCAAATCCCTTTGTCTGTAATAGAAAAGACATCCCAGATAAGAGCGACCTGTCCGGATCAGAAATGACGGTTGCAATTTCTTGCTTCCTTGTACTACTTTGTCTTATTAGCTAATCTTTCAAAGAACGATTTCCAGAGCCACAAGGCCCCGAGCAGAGCGAGCGTGAAATACAACCCCTGAAAACAGGGGTGTCCCTTTCTCGTTTGCGGGTGCAAAGGTACACTGAATATTTCATTCCTGCAAGCGTTTCGACAAAAAAGTTACAAAATATTTTCAAAACGATTGACGGATGTCAATCCCTCGCGCGCGTACATATATATTATCTATACTTCGCCCAATACTCATCCAAGGACGTGCCGGTGATCTTCTCAAAACTGCTTCGGGCGGTTTTGACGGTTCCGAAGCCGGCATCCTGACAGCCACTGAGGGTTCGTATCTCGCCACGGGCAATCATACGCTGCAGCTCGGCGACGCGGTAGGTGCTGATGTACTCGTGGATATTGTAGTACCCCTGGCTGCGCACGGACTGAAGGAGAAGATGACGGTTCAGGCCTACCGCTTCGCAGAGCTGATCACGGCCGAAGGTGTAGTCCTTCCAGGCATCCCGATTGTGCTGCATCCAGAACTCGATACGTTCGAAGCGGTGGAGGTTGGCCTCGTTGAAATCCTCGTCTTGCTCCTCGCCAGTTTCCTCCACGACGGGTTCTTCCTCCACAGCCTTAATCTCGGGCTTCGGGAGCGTCAGCGCCAGCGTCTCCAGCGTACGGAAGCACATGTACAGGTTCTGCAGCGTCAGGATGACCAACCAGAGCAGGAAGAGATGCGGGCTGAAGTCAATGGTCATCCACACGAAGATGCAGGAACTAAGGCCGAGGCCTATGCAGTAGCCTATGAGATAGCGGGGGATGTCAGGGTGCAGGAGGAGGGTGCGCGGGAGCCTGAACATGTTGACAATATAGTAGATGCTCAGGATCAAGAAAGCGAAGCGCAGGAGGACGTCGCTGGTGAAGAGATAGTCGGAGAGCTCCGACCACTCACGAATCTTCACAGGATGCACGCCCAGCAACACCATGACGCCATAGAGCAGGAACAGGATGACCACGGGGGCGGCATAGCGCAGCATACGCTTCCACTGGAGATAGGCAGGCATGGGAATGCTCAGCGGGTAGATGGACTGCAGGAATACGGTAGCCGTGAGGCCGAACAGGAGTCCCGGCTCCAGCTTTGCCGGTGTGATACCCACGATGACATCCGTGCAGAGCCACAGCACCAAGCAGGCGATGCCGAAGAGCCCCATCACGACAGTGAGAGAGAGGTACTGCACGCGGTGGCGCGCGAACAAAGCCATGACGGCGGCCATCATCAGGTGGGCGACGGTGGCAATGAGCAAAACGCTGGTGAATGAGGTGGAAATCATAGAGATGATAGACTCTGATGGCGTGTTGTGACCGTGCAAAGGTAAAATGTTTTGGGGAAATGAACAAATTTCAGGCTTCAAAATATGCGAGGTGTGATTTTTATTGTTAACTTTGCGACGAAAAACCGATAAAAACACCTTGACCACTATGTACGAGAAGATTCAAGAAACAGCATCCTGGCTGCGAGCCAGGATGAAGACACACCCCTCTACGGCCATCATCCTGGGTACAGGCCTGGGCCGTCTGGCCGAGGAGATCCAGGTGGAACAAGCCATCGACTACAAGGATATTCCGCATTTCCCCGTCTCAACGGTGGAGGGTCACAGCGGCAAGCTCATCTTCGGCAAGCTGGGCGGCATTGACATCATCGCCATGAAGGGTCGCTTCCATTTCTATGAGGGCTACTCGATGAAGGAGGTGACATTCCCCATTCGTGTGCTGTATGAGTTGGGGATCAAGACCTTGTTCGTGAGCAACGCCGCCGGTGGCATGAACCCCAGCTTCAAGATCGGCGACCTGATGGTGATTACCGACCACATCAACTTCTTCCCTGAGCACCCGCTACGCGGCCAGAACTTCCCCACAGGCCCCCGCTTCCCCGATATGCACGAGGCCTACGACCACGAACTCATCCAACTGGCCGGCGAGATAGCCCGCGAGAAAGGTATCAAGTTGCAGTACGGCGTGTATGTGGGAGTGCAAGGGCCCACCTTCGAGACACCCGCCGAATACCGGATGTACCGCATCTTGGGCGGCGACACGGTGGGTATGAGCACCGTGCCCGAGGTCATCGTGGCGCACCACTGCGGCATCCGCACCTTCGGCATCAGCGTGGTCACCGATCTGGGTGGTTTCGACAACCCCGTGGAGGTGTCGCACGAAGAGGTGCAGGAGGCTGCCGACAAGGCGCAGCCCATCATGACCGAGATCATGCGGGAGATGATTGTGCGCTCGAGCGCGATAGAGAAATGGAACGATTGAAGAATTGAGGATAGAAAATTAATCATTGAGGACAGAACATTGGAAATCGCAGAATTGGGTGAGTTCGGGCTGATACGCCACCTCACCGAGAACATCAAGATACAGAATGCAGAGACGCGCAAGGGCGTAGGCGACGACTGCGCGGTGCTGCAATTCGAGGCGGGACGGCAGGTGCTGGTCAGCACGGATCTGCTGATGGAAGGCGTACACTTCGACCTGCAATACACGCCACTGAAGCACCTGGGCTACAAGAGCGCCATGGTGAACCTCTCGGATATCTACGCCATGAATGGGCGGCCGCGCCAGATGACGGTATCCCTGGCGCTCTCGAAGCGTTTCAGAGTCGAGGATATGGAGCAGTTCTACGAGGGTTTGCAGCTGGCCTGCGAGGCACACGGCTGCGACATCGTGGGCGGCGACACGACTTCTTCGCTCACGGGGCTGGCCATCAGCATCACCTGTATCGGTGACGCACGGCCGGAAGACATCGTCTATCGCGACGGCGCCAAGGACACGGACCTCATCTGCGTCACGGGCGATTTGGGGGCTGCCTATATGGGACTACAGCTGCTGGAACGGGAGAAGGTGGTGTTCAACAGCCAGCTAAGGGATTTGGCGACAAAATCGCCAAACGCTATCGCAAGGGGAGGAACAAGCGGGGAGAACAGCGGGGCAACAAGCGGGGAGAACAGCGGGGAGAGCAGTGGGGAGATGGATGCTTTTATTGCTGATTTTCAACCGGACTTCAGCGGGCGCGAGTACCTGCTGGAGCGACAGCTGAAGCCCGAGGCCCGCCGGGACATCATCGAGGCACTGGCCAAGGCGGGCATCCGCCCCACGGCGATGATGGACATCAGCGACGGCCTCAGCAGCGAGCTGCACCACATCTGCACACAGAGCCATACGGGGTGCCGCATCTACGAAGAGCGCATCCCACTGGACTACCAGACGGCGGTGATGGCCGAAGAGCTGAACATGAACGTGACAACCTGCGCCCTCAACGGCGGCGAGGACTACGAACTGCTGTTCACCGTGCCCCTCACGGAGCACGACCGCGTGGCAGCCATCCCCGGCGTGAAGGTCATCGGACATATCACGAAGCCGGAACTGGGACTGCTGTTGGTCTGCCGCGACGGCACGGAGATGGAGCTGAAGGCCCAGGGATGGAACCATCTGAAGGAATGAAAGACTGAAAAAAAGAAAGATTTAAAGATTGAGAAATATATTTAACCGCAAACCTTGAACGTTGAACGTTAAACTTTAAGCCCAAACCTTAAACATTCAACTACTCTGGAAGGTGATCTGATCCATATCAATGACTGGTTGCGACCGCTCTCGTGGTTGTATGGCATCGGTGTGCAGCTGCGCAATGCGTGCTTCAATGCCGGCATCCTGCAAGAGACGTCGTTCGACTGCCCCGTCATCTGCATCGGCAATATCACGGTCGGCGGCACAGGCAAGACCCCGCACACGGAGATGCTACTTCGGCTGCTGATGCCCAGCCACCGCGTGGCGGTGCTCAGCCGCGGCTACAAGCGCAAGAGCAAGGGTTACCACGTGGCAACGCTGGAGAGTCCGATGACGGAGATCGGCGACGAGGCATGGCAGATGAAGCACAAGTTCCCCAAGGCGGTCATTGCCGTCGATGGGAACCGGCGCCGCGGCATCCGCCGCCTGCTGACGGACGAGGGCACGCGCGGCACTCAGGTCATCCTCCTCGACGACGCCTTCCAGCACCGCTATGTCAAGGCGGGGCTGAACATCCTGCTGACAGACTACCACCGCCTCATCACGGATGATGTGCTGCTCCCGGCAGGGCGTCTGCGCGAACCCATCACGGCGAAGGAGCGCGCCCACATCGTGGTCGTCACCAAATGCCCGGGCGACATGAAGCCCATGGACTACCGCGTTGTGAAGGAAGCGTTGAGCCTGCGGCCGCACCAGCATCTGTTCTTCTCTACCCTCCGCTATGGCTCCCTCTACCGTCTGTTCGACGAGACTCCCGGCCAGACCGAGGAGCTGAACGCCGACACCCACGTGCTGCTGCTCACCGGCATTGCCTCGCCGCAGGAGATGCTACTGGACCTGCGCCGCATCACACGCCACATCACCCCCCTCTCCTTCCAGGACCACCACCAGTTCTCCAGCCACGACATCCAGAGACTGGAAGAGGCGTTCACCGCCATGCAGGGCAGCAAACGCCTCATCATCACTACCGAGAAGGATGCTGCGCGGCTCCGTTTTGTCGAGAGCCTCTCCCCCATCGTCCGCCGTCACATCCATGTACTTCCCGTGGAGACCGAGATCCTCCGTGGCGAGCAGCAAACATTCGAGCGGCAAATCGAGGAGCTGATTGCACCCTATCGGTGATTCTCCTGTCCTACCAGACTTTCAGTTCAAATGGTACGCGTGCATAGATGCATTGGTCGATGCGGCGGGGCTGCATCATCATCTGCATCGTGCTGAGCATCGGGTAGAGCTCTCCGAAGGTTGCCTTCATGTGGACATCGAAGTAGCTCTCCTGCTGTTGTTTGAGGAACTGATCCATGAAGCTGGCGGGTGCAGGGTAGGTATCTACGGAATATTTCTCCAGCTCCGCCAGCGCAGCTGCCTCGGCGATGGCATCCTCGAGGTTGCCGAGCTGATCCACGAGGCCCTTCTCGATGGCCTGCTCACCTGTCCACACGCGACCCTGCCCGATGGCATCCACGCTGTCCTTGGAGATGCCACGGCCCTCAGCCACACGACTGATGAAGAGGTCATAGCCCCGCTCAATCTCTGCCTGCATCAGCGAGGCCTCCTCCGCCGTGAAGGGGCGTCCCAGCATCCCGTACATCGTGGGGGCTCCGAAGTCGGCGTGACGGTTCGTCTTGACGACATCGAAGTGCAGTCCCAGCTTCTGCGTCAGCAGTTCCGTAGCGTCGGGAATCATGCCAAAGATGCCGATGGAACCAGTCAAAGTGGAAGGTTCGGCGAAGATTTTGTTGGCACCGCAGCTGATATAGTAACCGCCGCTGGCTGCCATACCGCCCATGGAGATGACCACAGGCTTCTCAGCCTTCAGCAACTGCACCTCATGCCAGATCTGCTCACTGGCGAAAGCACTGCCGCCACCGGAGTTCACGCGGATGACCACCGCCTTCACATCCTCCTCCTTACGGAGCTTCTGGAGCTCGCGGATGGTGGGGTTCGTCTGGATCGTAGGAGTGTTGGCAGCCAAGGGGCTGGCGGGTGCCTGGTCCACGATGTCGCCGTAGGCATAATAGACGGCCACGCGCCCCTTCTCGTCCTTCTTCTCGGCCGCCGCCGCGAGGTCGGCGGGCGTGACGAAGCGGATCGGCTTCTTCTCACCGAGCTCCAGTTTCGAACGCAACATCTCCTTGAAGCCGTCGAGATAAGCCAGTGTATCGACCATCCCGCTCTCCACGAGGAACTCCGTGGGCTGCATCGCCGTGAGCGTGTCGGCCAAGGCATTGAGCTGCTCGACAGAGAGCTGGCGGCTGGCACCAACCTCCGACGTCATCTGATTCCAGATGCTGGCCAGATAGCTGTTGACCTGCTCGCGGTTGGCATCGCTCATCTCCGTGTTGACGAACGGCTCCACAGCGCTCTTGAACGTACCCACCTTGAAGACCTGCATCTTCACGCCGAGTTTCTGCATCACGTCCGTAAAAAACACAGGGACAGATGCCAGACCGTGCCAATCGACGATGCCCTTGGGGTTCACGACCACCTTGTCGGCCACGGACGCCAGATAATAGGCCATCTCGGAATAGACGTCGCCATAGGTGTAGATCCATTTGCCGCTCTCCTTATATTTCACGAGTGCCTGACGGAGCTCCTGCAACATGGCAGGCGTGGCGCCGCCGAAGCCCGTTCCGATTTCCATGTAGATACCCTCCACCTTGTCGTTGGTAGCAGCCTCCCCGATAGCGGTGAGGAGTTGGTCGAGACCCAGGGTCTCGAACTGGTCGCCCATAATCAGCGACAGAGGATTCTCCTCCTCGGCACGTTCCTCGATGTCGCCATTGAGGTTGATGCGCAGCACTGAACCCTTCCGGACGCTGGCCGTCTGGCCTTCGCTGGCCGCCATCCCGATGAGGGAGACCAGCATGATCACGAATGAGAGCATGAACCACAGTCCGATGCCCACTACGGTAGCAAAAACATACTTTAGAAACTGTTTCATACGATTGATAGATAATGATGATTCCTTTTCAAGGCGCAAAAGTACTACAAAATCCCGTAACAAGGCCTAACATTCCGGAATATTTTCAACACCCGCTGACTTTTTCCGGATAAGCAAAGGTCCTTATAGAATCTAAAATCTCCCATTTCATCGGCGTCATAACCACCTTACAGGCAGAAGGAAGCATCCCTGCAGGTTGTTCCACGCATGGAACTACGCTGAAGCACGTGAGCTTAAGGCCATAAGCTCGCGAGGTTTCGCGTATAAGCTCGCGAGCTTCGGCGTGTAAGCACGCGAGGTTACGAACGTAAGGCCACAAGGCGACAGGCGTAAGGGCGTGAAGTGATTGGCGTAAGGTCACGAAGTGAATGGCGTAAGGCCGTGAAGTGATTGGCGTAAGGTCACGAAGTGAATGGCGTAAGGCCGTGAGATCCTCGTGAAAAGCAGGTGATCTGCCTGGCAAAACCATGCTCGCTTCGCGACAGCAGCCCGACGCGCGAGACGCAATGGATTTTCGGTAATCTGGGCACTTTTTACCATATTTACACTTTATATATCGCGCGTAAGCAGTACCTTTGTGCCGCTTTTAGGATTTCATGCCGTTATTGGGCATACGACCTATCATTCAGCACATCAGAAGTCACCATTTCATCAAAACCTAATGAAGAAAAACATTCTCTTCTGCAGTCTGCTTCTCTCCGCCGCCATGACGTTCACGTCGTGCTCCAGCGACGAGCCTGCCAATGCAGAATGTGACATCGAACAGGCATGGGTGCACATGGAAGATCCGGGACGCATCTTCTATCACAAGGCTGACACGACCGCCGACATCCTCCCATCCTATGACTCCAACGACATCCAGTTCCCGCTGGTCCGCTACAACGCGAACATCGGTATGGTACCCTTCTACGTGGTCATCACACCGGGTGCAAAGATTTACCAGCTCGTCAACGGTCAGGAAGTCGCCTTCGCAAGCGGCAGCCCCGTTGATTTCTCCGCTGACCAGGAGCAGCGTTTTCGCGTGCGTTCCGAAGATGGTGCCTACATGCGTGAATATACCATCCGCATCAAACATGACAAGGAGCCCAGCATCAGCACACAGACCTGCGAGCTGGGAACCGCGTCCTTCACGGCAGTCCCCTTATCCGGCAACCAGTTCTCCGCCGACCAGGTCATGGACATCCCCCCCTACGGCGAGGTTCTCGTACACATCGAAGGCACCTACGACGGGCATACGACCACCTTCACCCTGACCTTCTCCTTGGATGACGAACATTCCGTAGAGCTCAACTATGCCGAAGAAGAGCTCCGCGGCACATGGAACGGGCAGGAGATCATCCCGCAGACAGGCGTCGTGCAGGTCAGCGAGGCCGGCGGGCTGCTGAGCATCACGCTCCCCGAGCTGACCGTTCAGACCGCCACCCTCATCCACTTCAACTTCGAGGACTTCAGTTTCGACCAGACCAACACCTTCCATGTGTGGTCCGAAACAGATCCCACCGTCAACGATCCCGCCCTGTGGGCCACCGGCAACCCCGGCTTCCAGCTGAGTATGAGCAGCGCCACGTGGGATATGTATCCCAGCGTCTCCGACGAGGACGGCGTGGATGGTGGACGTTGCGTCAAGCTGACGACGCGCAGCACGGGCAGTTTCGGGGCGATGGTGAACATGCGCATTGCGGCCGGCAACCTCTTCACAGGCAGCTTCGACGTAGGCAATGCCCTGAAGGAGGCACTGGCTGCGACGCTGATGGGTAAGTCCTTCGCCCACAAGCCCCTCATGATGCGCGGTTACTACAAGTTCGTTCCCGGCAGCACGAAGCAGGACAAGGCCGGCAAGCCCATCGAGGGCGAAACCGACGTCTGCGACTTCTACTGCGTCGTCTATAAGAACACGGACGCCGACGGCAACAAAGTGCAGCTGGACGGTAACATCCTGGACACCGACAAGACGAAGAACCCGCACGTGGACAACATCGTGGGTATCGCCCGGGTGAAGAGCGCCGACATCATCACCGGCACCGAGGCCTGGAACTACTTCGAGTTGCCCGTGGCCTATTCGCAAGAGCTCGAGCAGGACGATGTTCTCGGCCGTCAGTATTCCGTGGCCGTGGTCTTCTCTTCGAGCATCGATGGTGCCTACTTCCGCGGCGCCGTCGGCAGCACCCTGTGGATCGACAACGTCACCCTCATGTGCGAATACTAACCCCTCAACCCCTCACACTGAACATGAAATTACAACATACCATTCTACTGACGATTGCCCTGCTGTTGAGCGCATCATTGTCCGCACAAGAGGATGCCTACGAGCAGTGGGGGCCTCGCAGCCTGAACCGCTCCGGATGGATCCTGCGCCTGGGCTATGTCATTGGCGGCACGACGCCCCTGCCCCTGCCCGGCGAAATACGCAGCATCAACACATTCAAGCCGCTGGGCGGCCTCACATTCGGCGCTGACTACTACCAGATGTTCTCGCGCAAGTTAGGCCTGCAGGCCGGTGTCCACTTCTTCTACGAGGGCTTCCACACGAGTGCCGACGTGAAGAACTACCGCATGGGCATCGATCAGGGCGGCAACCACCTGGAAGGCAACTTCACGGGAACCGACGTCACCGACACCAAGATGGTGGGCATCACCATCCCCATCACCTGCACCCTGCGCCTCTCCCCGCGCTGGAATCTCGGGGCGGGTCCGTTCTTCTCCTTCCTCGGCAACAGCTCCTTCGAGGGTGAGGTCTATGACAACAGCGAGGGCATCGGCTACCTGCGCGAGGGCGACCCGACCGGCAAGAAGATCGCCATCACCCGCGAGAACCCCGCGACCTACGATTTCGCCTCCGACATGCGCCATTTCTACTGGGGCGTGGAAGTGATGTTTGAGTGGAAGGCCATGCAGCACATGAACGTATTCGGCGCTCTGGACTGGGGCTTGAGCAGCATCTTCCCCAGCGACTTTGAGACCGTCTCCTTCAAGATGTACCCGATTTACGCCAAGATCGGACTTGCCTACAGATATTAACCCTTTCGTCAAAGAGAAACCACACGACTCCATATGAAAAAGTTATTTACACTATGCCTTTCCGCCGTCCTCAGCCTGACGGCCATGGCACAACGCCAGATTCAGAATCCGGGCTTCGAGACATGGGAGAATGAGGGAACGACCTCCGTCGAGCCCGAACATTGGAACTCCTTCATGTCCGGCACCGGCAGCTTCAAGAGCCTCGCCGCTGCCCAGCAGGTAGCGAAGTCCGATGACGCCCACAGCGGCAGCGCCAGCGCCCGCATCTACGCCCGCTCCGTCTTCGGGGTCGTTGCCCAGGGCAACCTCACGACGGGCTGCATCAACATGGGCAGCACCAATGCCACCGATGCCAACGGCAACTACAACTACACCAACGAGGACGATGCCGCCTACCACCAGACGTTCACGGGTCTGCCCGATGCGATGCGCGTCTGGACGAAGGCCTCCTGCGCCAACCCCGCTGGTGCCAGCTGTACGCTGCACACCCCCGGCTATTTCCAGGACCCCGCCGGCAACACCATCACGGCGACCGTCATCGCCCGCGCCAACACCTCCGACATCGCCAGCAGCGACGCATGGCAGGAGGTTATCATCCCCTTCACCTATGAGGTGACGGACGGCACACGCCCCTCCTACGCCCTCGTCACCCTCACCACCAGCGGCACGCCGGGACAGGGAGCCGCCAGCGACGCAATGCTGGTCGATGACGTGGAGTTCCTGTACTACAGCGAGCTGCAGAGCATCACCTTCAACAGCAAGGACATCGCCGTCACGGGCACCACCATCACCATCGACGGCACCTACGACGAGGCGCTGCTGCAGCTGAAGAGCAACGGCCAGGGCGCCACCATCAGCACCAGCTACAACGCTGCCAGCAAAACGCTCGCCGTCAGCATCAAAGGCGAAGACATCGCCGAGAACCCCACGAACCAGCACACCTACACCCTCATCTTCACGGGCGCAGACAATGAAGAGCCGAGCCCCGACCCAGAGCCAGAGCCGGAACCCAGCGTCACGGATCACTTCGGCAGCCTCGTACCCTTCGGCGACTTCGAGGCGTGGAAGAGCGAATGTGGTACGACCAAGCAGATTGGCACGGGCGGCGGTGACTACCAGCGCCCCGGCAGCGAGCCCGAAGGGTGGAATGGCGGCAGCTATCATTTCAATGTACGGTTAGTCACCAACAGTATGCGCTCACAAGTGTTGGTCGAACCCTCCACGAGCGCCAACGGAACCGGCAAGGCTGTCAAGCTGACCAACAAGAGCGATAGCTATTGGGGCAACAGCATTACGTTCCCCGGTTTCGTCACGTATGGCGACCTGTGGCTATGGAGTGGAGGCGGCAACTACAAGAACACCGACGAGGGCGTCTATGGCGGTATCGCCTACACGAAGCGCCCCGATGCCATCCGCGGACAGTTCAAGCGTCCCGCAGGCACGACGGAGAACGCCCACGTCATCGCCTACCTGTGGAAAGGCACCATTCAGGGTAACATCGGAGCCTACGACAAACCCTCCACGGGCACCGACGACCTCGACCGCGCCATCATGGGCAAGGTTGACCGCGTCGGCGGCGACGGCCAGTTGATTGCCTCCTGCGACTACACTTTTGCTGAGACAAAGGCGGGCGAATGGGAGACGATTACCGCACCCCTCACCTACGTGGAAGGTCAGGAAGAGACCGTACCCGAGAAGATGAACATTATCATCTCCGCAGGTGACTATTGGTCACGCAACATCCAGGACGGCAACACGCTCGAAGCCGACAGCATCGAGTTCCTGTTCTATTCCGAGCTGGCATCTGCGACCTACAGCGGCGAGGACATCGTCTTCGACGAGGAGAACCACGCCACCATAGCGGCCGACTATTCCGCCAGTGCGCTGGCACTGACGGCAACCGGACGCGATGCAGCCATCGAGACGGCCTACAACAGCGCAACCCGCGTGCTCACCATCACCGTCAAGGGCGGCAACATCGAGGAGAACGCCGACAACTACCACACCTACACCCTTCAGTTCCCCTTCTACGCCGACCTCAAGACGGCCACGTACAAGGGCGTCGCCATCACCTTCGACGAGGAGAACCACGCCGTCATCGATGACAACTACGAGGAGGCAGAGCTCCAGCTCACCGCCCGCGACGACGCGGCTACCATCGAGAAGAGCTACAACTCCACCACGCGCATCCTGACCATCACCGTGAAGGCGGGCGACTACGCTACCAACGAAGACAACGTCCAGACCTACCGCATCGAGTTCCTGCCGCAGGAGAAGGTCATCCGCGAGCGTTCCTACACCGACCAGATCCAGGTGACGGTGAACGAGGGTGAGGGCGAGCTCCAAAGCGCCACCATCACCCTGCAGGAATGGAACACAGGCTACACCTCCCTCATCCTGAAGAACTTCAAGATGGGCAACGCCAGCCAGCCCATATTCGTTGGTTCCATCGTGGTGAATGACCTCACGCTACAGAGCGACGGCACCTTCGAATCCACCCGCACCATCACCATCCTGGCCGGCGACAATCCTGCCGACGCACAGTGGATTGGCCCGGCTTTAGGCGAGGTTCCCGTAGAAATCAACGGTCAGGAGCTGACGGGGCGCGACACACCCGACTCACTGCACGTGCAGATCCAGATTGACCTGAGAGATCGCATGAATCAGTTCGTGGATGTGCTCTTCGGCAAGTCGCTCATCGACAAGAAGGATGACGGCGGCGAGGAGAATCAAAATTCCAAGATTACCCTGCCCGACCACCAGGACTACGAGGATGACCTCGTCGTCACGCTCAACGGCAATAAGACAGCTCCGCAGACCACCGTCATCTCCGTTGACTTCCATAAGAACAACAACACCCTCGACCTCATGCTGAAGGACTTCGGGCTGCAAGACGGAGAGACAGTGCTCCCTGTCGGCACCATCTACGTGAAAGGCATCGGCTACACGCTGAGAAACGGCATTGCCTATGCCACCTTCAATAAGAATGTGACGGTAGCCATCGAGGAAGGCAGCGATCCCAGCGTCGTATGGACCGGTCCCCTGCTTGGCGAAATCCCCATCACGCTGGCAGGCAAGGCAGGCGTGGAGAAGCTCTTCTGCACCATTGACATCAATATGGCAGGCGTGGGCATCATCCATGTCGATTTCGGCACCGATGCTGACTGGCCTATCATCAATGGCGGCGATGAAGAGCCGAAGGAGGATCCCATCCTGCGCGATGTCATCTTCCACGATGTCCTCACCGTGCGTGTCAACGGCGAGCGCAACGCCTATCAGGAGGCTGACGTTCAGATGAAAGTCAACGACGACGGCAGCATCAACCTGACGCTCCAGAACTTCCTGCTCGAGCTCGTCGATGGCAACTACGCTCCACTGGGTAATATCGAACTGCACGATATCTTCCCCGTTGAGGTGAAAGACAAGGACTACTATATGTTCGTGGCGAACGAGACACTGCTCATCCAGGACGGCGATGACAGTCAGAAGATCTGGATCGGAAGCCAGCTCGGCGAGATTCCCGTGGCCATGTCCGGCAAGATTTCGCGCAGCCGCCTCTACTGCACCATCAGCACGTGGATGGAATCTCTGGAACAGTCTGTGTACGTCGTCTTCGGCGAGAACTTCACCGACGGTATCGAGGAGGTGAAGAGCGCAATCGGCAATGGACAGAGCCATGAGATCTACAACCTCGCAGGACAGCGCATGAGCACGCTGCACAAGGGCGTGAACATTGTGGATGGCAAGAAAGTCCTGATGAAATAAGAAGATGACGGAGGAGGGGGCGCTCAGCTCCTTCCCTCCGCCATCAAAAGATATGCTCAACAGCTCCCTCTATGAGAGAAGCTCGTTGACGAAGATGGCCATGATGGCCAATGGGGCAACCCAACGAATTAAGAAGAAGAAGCTCACGAACAGCCAGCGCGGGAACCGCAGCTTATGGTTGTTCGTGAGTTCCTTTATGACAAGCTTTCTCGGCAGATACCACCCCACGAAGACACTCAGCAGGAAGCCGCCCAACGGCATGATTATCTTGGCCGAGAGGAAATCGAAGAAGTCGAAGAATGTCATCCCGAACAGGAAGCGCACATCCTTCAGTGGACCGAAGCTCAGTGCACACACCGTGCCAAGGGCGATGCACGAGAGGGTCACCACGCTTGTGGCCGCGCGACGCGACAATCGGAAACGCTCGATGAGCAGCGCCGTCACGGGTTCATGCAGGCTCATCATGCTCGTCAGCGCAGCCAGCAGCAACAGCAGATAGAACATCACGGCAAAGAACCAACCCACGAGTGGCACGTTCTCGAAGGCCATCTGGAACACCGAGGGCAACGTGATGAACACCAGCCCGGGACCTGCATCGGGGGCCACCGTCTGCACCGAGAAGACGGCCGGGAAGATGATGAACCCGCTCATGACAGCCACCATCGTGTCAATGAGGGCGACGCTGCCGGCGGTCTTCAACAGACGGGCGTCATCGGTGAAGTAGCTGGCATAGGTGCACAGACAGCCCATGCCCACGCTCAGCGAGAAGAAGGCCTGCCCCATGGCACTGAGCAGCACGCCACCGTCGAGTTTCGAGAAATCCGGCTTCAGCAGGAAACGAAGTCCGTCAGCGGAGCCAGGCATGGCGAATGAACCCACCACCAGCACGGCGATGATCAGCAACAGCATGGGCATCATCAGCTTGGAGTACTTCTCGATACCGGCCTGTACACCACGCACGATTACCCAGTGCGACATCAGCAGCACCACCGCCGTCATCACCACAGGCATCCACGCACTCTGCGTGAACTCCGTGAAGTAAGCCGCCGAGTCCGTCATCGTCGTGACGCGCCCCATGAGCGCCGAGACCAGGTACTGCAGCGTCCAGCCCGCCACCACACTATAATAGCTCAGGATGAACCACGCCGCGAAGACGCCCATGCCGCCCTGAAAGGCCCATGCCGTGCCGGGCGCCAGCGTGCGGTAGGCATCGAACGGATTCTGGTGGGTGTTGCGCCCCACGATGAACTCCGCCGTCATCAACGGCACACCCAACAGGACGACACACAGGATATAGACAAGTATAAAGGCGGCGCCGCCGTTGGCTCCCACCTCCGTGGGGAAGCGCCACACATTACCCAATCCCACGGCAGAGCCTGCCGAGACGAGGATGATACCCAATTTGCTTCCGAAAGTTGCTCTTTTTTCCATATCGGCGGCAAAAGTACGAATAAAAGTTGTACTTTTGCGCTCAGAATCACATAAATCTCCACACCATGCTTGCTTTTTGTAAAAGATACCCGTACTCTTGGCTCGTCACCGTGGCCATCGTGCTGCTCTCGTTATTGCCCATCGGAGCCGTTGAAATCGCAGGCAATGTGCCCTTCGCCGACAAGTGGACTCATATGGTGATGTACGCCACCCTGACGCTGGTCATCTGGTTAGAACACATCCGCCACAGCACCCAGCCCTCGCCACGTTTCCTGGCTCTGTGGGCCATCCTGTTCCCCATCGCCCTCGGTGGTCTTCTGGAGTTGCTGCAAGCCTACGCCACCACCTACCGCAGCGGCGAATGGATGGACTGGGCCGCGGACAGCATCGGCACGCTCCTGGCCATCCCCATTGCACTCCTACTCACCAAGGTTTTTCACAAATAAAGCACTCTTTTTCTTCGTCAACACACCCTTTTTCGTCGTCATGAGGCGCTTTTTCCGTCGTCATGAGGCCCTTTTCCGTCGTCATTTAGCCCTTTTCCCTCACCATCACGCCCATTCCCTCACCGTTCCCTCACCGTAACTGCATGATATTCAACCGGTGTGAGAGAATGAGAGAAAAAAATCTCAAACTTTTTTATGATACGAAACGCATGAACAACGTTCCGATAAAGACGAAGAATGACTACTGAGCTGAGTCTAACGCTACGGCAACGCTACAGAGTTCGTCGTACCACTCCTGGCCGAAGCGGCGGATGAGGGGTTCGCGAAGGAAGCGGTAGAGGGGAAGGTCAAGGTCACGGCCGCGCCTGCGGGCTGCGTCGCAGATGGCCCAGCGGTGGTAGTTGAGCCCCACGAGGCCACCGGCGAAATGCTTCTCTCGGATGGGATAGAGGGCACAGGAGATGGGCTTCATGAAGCGGCTCTTGCCAGCACGGCAAGCGGCCTCAAGGGCGCAGAGGCAGCAACCCTGGGGAAGGGTGTCGACTTGCGTAGGCGGGTAGTTGTAGTAGGTGAACACGCAATCCTTGCCGTTGACGATGCTGGTGACGAGGTCACCTTCGACATCGGTATAGGCAACGCCCTGACGATCGACGGTGCTCTGTGCCGATGCCGACATCAGTGGCCATGCCGCATCCAGCGAGGCTTCAATTTCACCGATTTCATCGGTCGTCACGGGTGCTCCGGCATCGCCCTCGATACAGCAGGCACCGCCACAGGCGTCGAGGTCGCAGCAGAAGCGCTCCGTGAGGAGGTCGCCGGAGATGAGGACACCTCCGACTTCAAGGATGGGTACGTTCACCATTCTATCGGCGCGATGCCATGTTGGATGAGGTAGTCGTTGCAGAGCTGGAAGTGGTGGTTGCCAAAGAAACCACGGTAGGCAGAGAGGGGTGAAGGATGGGCGGAGCGGAGGACGAGGTGACGGGTGGTGTCGATGAATTGGGATTTTTTGGCGGCATAGGAGCCCCATAGGAGGAAGACAAGATGTTCGCGTTCCCGCGCGAGCGCACGGATGGCAGCATCGGTGAAGGTCTCCCAGCCGCGGCCCTGATGGGAACCAGCCTGTCCGCGACGCACAGTAAGGGTGGCGTTCAGAAGGAGGACGCCCTGCTGCGCCCAGCGCGTCAGGTCGCCGGCAGCGGGGGCCGGCGTGCCAAGCTCCTGCTGGATCTCGCTATAGATGTTACGGAGCGACGGCGGCAACGGCACCCCTTCGGGAACGGAGAAGGAGAGCCCCATCGCCTGACCGGGCTCGTGGTAGGGGTCCTGCCCGAGGATCACGACTTTCACACGGTCGAAGGGCGTGGTGTTGAAGGCATTGAAGATCTTCGAGCCCGGCGGATAGCAGGGACCTGCGGCAAACTCCTGCCGCACGAAGGCCGTGAGTTGCTCGAAGTAAGGCTGCCGGAACTCCGCAGCCAGCTGCCTACCCCATGATTCCTCTATCCTAACCGTGCTTGCCATTCAACCCTCCTAATTCATATTCTCCACCCATCGGAAGAGGCGGTTCCAGCGGATGTGTCCGTCTGTCCAGCCACGATCCTTGTCAATCGATAGCCAGATCATGATGGGCTTGCCCACGACATGGTCCTCGGGCACAAAGCCCCAGTAGCGGCTGTCGGCACTGTTGTGGCGGTTGTCACCCATCATCCAGTAGTAATCCATCCGGAAGGTATAGCTGTCGGTCTCCTCGCCATTGATACGGATTTTGCCGTCGGGCGTGACCTCGAGTTTGTTGCCCTCATAGACGGCAATGGGACGCTCGTAGATAGGCAGGTTCTCGAGGGTGAGATGGATGCTCTCGCCGCGCTTGGGAATCCACAGGGGGCCGTAGTTGTCGCGCGTCCAGCCATAGAAGCCGTCCAGGGGATAGAGCTCCCCCGTGTCAGCCAGGGTATCGACCTCGATGCTCTCCACGAGGTCGGTCATGGCAAGGAGGGCATCGCGCGTGGCAGCGGTCAGCGGCATGACGCCCGTATGATGGAAGCCGTTGCGCCCGAAGAGGTCATCGTTGCTCAGGTGCAAGTCATGTGCCACCTGCTCCGGCAGGTCGCGTCGGCCGTCTCGCAGTCGGACATGATAGTTGTACTGCACGTTGTCGGGCTCCTTGTTGGGCTTTCCGTCGAGATAGACGACGCGGTCCTTGATCTGCAGGATTTGCCCGGGGAGGCCCACGCAGCGCTTCACGTAGTTCTCGCGACGATCCACCGGACGCCACATCACTTCGCCGAACTCAGCGGCGTTCAGGTTGATGTACTGCCGTCCGAGGCGGTAGTAGTACTGTGCGAGGCGACGCTTGTCTATCGACGAGAGGTCATCGGTGCGCGGCAAAGAGCCGTTGTTCTCATAGACAATCTGCCGGCCGTAGGCGTAGCACATACCGTAGAAATCCTGTGCCTGATAGGCGGGGTTGGCCACGACGGTGTCTCCCGTGGGGTAGTTGAAGACCACGATGTCGTTGAGCGCGACGGGCTTGGGCGAGACACGCTTGTAATCCCACTGGATGAGCGTGCTATAGCTCTTGGCACCGCCGGGGAGGGTGTGCTGCACGAGGGGCAGCGAGAGAGGTGTCTGCGGCACGCGGGGGCCGTAGCTCATCTTCGACACGAAGAGGTAGTCGCCCACGAGGAGACTCTTCTCCAACGACGACGATGGAATGGTGTAGTTCTGGAAGAAATAGATGTTCACGAAGTACACTGCCACGAGCGCAAACACGATGGCATCGACCCATGACATGATAGTGCGCGTGACGGGGTTCTCCAGTTCCTTCCACCACGTCCAGGGAATCTTCCGGGTGATGTAGATGTCGAAGATGAAGGGCACGATGATGAGTCCCCACCAGGCATCGACCCACGCGAGGAACCAGATGTACAATCCCGTGACGACGAGCATCCTGGCCCAGTCGCGCCACGTCAGCGGTTTCTTATCTAACTCTTTCATTTTCAGAATTGGAATAGGTCATTCATACTGAGCAATCCGCTGTGTTCCACGGTGTATTCAGCCGCGAGGACGGCGCCGAGGGCAAAGCCCTTGCGGGAGTGGGCATCATGGGTGATGGTGATCAGGTCTGCCTCGGAGTCGTAGCGTACGGTGTGGATGCCAGGCACCTCGCCGCGCCGGATGTTGTCGATGCGCAGGAGCCTGGGGTCTGTCGTGTCCTCCGCCCATGCGTCCTTGCGGTCGAGTTCCTCTACGATGGCATCGGCGAGCGTGATGGCAGTGCCGCTGGGGTGGTCGAGCTTATGTACGTGGTGGGTCTCCTCCATCTCCACGTCGTACTGCGGGAAGCGGTTCATGATGCGGGCCAGATAGCGGTTGACAGCGCCGAAGATGGCCACTCCGACGGAGAAGTTGGAGGCCCAGAACAGCGTCCGGCCGTCCTCCGCACACTGCCGGCGCACCTCTGCCTCGTGCTGTGCTTCCGGAGACAACCTTCACACCAGCGGCAAATGCCTTCTGGACGTTATCGAAGGCCACTGCCGGCGCCGTGAACTCGATGGCCACGTCAGCCGAGCGGAATGCCTCGCTGCCGAAGTCCTGCGGATTATCAATGTCGATGCGGCAGACGATCTCATGCCCGCGGTCGAGGGCTATCTGCTCTATCATACGGCCCATCTTGCCGTAACCTATCAATGCAATTTTCATGATGCTCTGTGGATTTAGCGGGGCAAAGGTACATATATTTTGCGATTTGAGCACTCCCGAATGGCATTTTATGACATTCCGAGGGCCTCTTTTGGGGTTATTTAAATGCAAATGACATTTTTTTGGAAAGAATAGGCGGTCACCCGTGAGGAAAAGACTATCTTTGCACTGTCTTACTCATCTATCCATCTATTATACATGGAAGCACTGTTGCACTACGTGTGGAAACACCGGCTGTTCCCGCTCACGCCCATGCAGACGACGACGGGCGAGGCAGTGGAGGTCATAGACCCCGGGCTGCACAACCGCAACGCCGGCCCCGATTTCTTCAATGCGAAGGTTCGCATCGGAAGCACCCTATGGGTGGGCAACATAGAAATGCACTTGCTCTCCAGCGACTGGTACCGCCACGGGCACGACCACGATGCTGCTTATGACAACGTGATTCTGCACGTGGCGGAAACGGTTGATACCGACGTGGTGACCGCCGATGGCAAGCGGCTGCCACAACTTCAATTAGAGATTCCCGCGAGCGTGCGCGAGAACTACGGACGTCTCTGCCGGACAGAGGACTACCCACGCTGCTGGCCGGTCATCCCGCAGCTGTCGAAGCTCACCGTGCACGCTTGGATGTCGGCACTGCTGGCAGAGCGGTTACAGGCGCGTGCAGAGCGGTGTCTTCAACGCCTCTCCGCCACCGATGGCGACTGGGAGCGGACGCTGTTCATCACGCTGGCCCGCAACTTCGGCTTCGGCCTCAACGGCGATGCCTTCGAAGTGTGGGCAAGCCACCTGCCGCTCTCCGCCGCCGCCAAGCACCGCGACGATGTCTTCCAGCTGGAAGCGCTGTTTCTGGGATGTGCGGGGCTGCTCGAAGAGGCAGCCATCCCGCCGTCGGCACAGGCCGCGGCCCACGACGATGCCTATCTGCAACGCCTGCGCAAGGAATACAGCTACCTGCAACATAAGTTCCAGCTGGCAGCGCCGATGGAAGCACACCACTGGCGCTACCTGCGGCTTCGCCCCCAGAACTTCCCGCATCTGCGCATCGTGCAGCTGGCCCAGCTCTATGCGCGCCAGACAGCGGGGCTCGCCACCCTCCTCCACGCCACCACACGTGAGGCGCTGCACAGGTCCTTCGACACACAGGCCACAGCGTACTGGCAGACGCACTACCTCTTCGGGATGCCCTCGGCGCACAGCGAAAAACGGCTGTCCGCCGCCAGTCGCGACCTGCTCATCATCAACACCGTCGTCCCCATCCTCTTCGCCCACGGACAGGCCCACTCCGACGAGAGCGAGCAGGCGCGTGCCGTGGAGCTGCTGGAGCAACTGCGGGCAGAACGTAACTTCATTCTCCGGCAATGGCAGCAGTGCGGACTTGCCGTGGAGACGGCCGCCGACAGCCAGGCACTCATCCAGCTGAAGCGCGAGTACTGCGACCGCCACGACTGCCTCCGTTGCCGCTTCGGATACGAATATATGAAAAAGAACCATGACTGACCAAGAACTTCTCTATACGATGGCGCTGACGATGGCCCTGCGCCAACAGTCGCGTCACCAACGCCTGCTGCTGGACGCCGCAGGCTCCGCCACAGCAGTCTTCGAGAACCGCAAGGATATCGGGCGGATGATGGAACATGTCTCAGAGCGCATGGCTGACACGCTGGCGTCGCTGGAGAGCTTCCTGCCACGCTGCGAGCATGAGCTCACCTACGCCCGCGACCACCGCATCCGCGTCGTGGCACTGCAGGATGAAGGGGACTACCCAAGCCGTCTCAGACAGTGCGAGGATGCGCCGCTTGTGCTGTACGTCCTCGGTGAAGTGGATCTGAACGCGCCGCGCATCGTCGGCATCGTAGGCACACGGCGCTGCTCCGAGCGGGGACGCGACCTGTGTACGCAACTGGCACGCGGCATCGCGGAGCAGTGCCCCGGCACGCTCATCGTCAGCGGACTGGCCTACGGTATCGACGTGGCAGCCCACCGTGCTGCACTTACGCACGGACTGCCCACAGCCGGCGTGCTCGCCCACGGTCTCGACGAGATCTACCCGCGTGCACACCGACCCATCGCTATCGAGATGCTCCGCAGCGGAGGACTCGTGACGGAGTTCATGAGCCACACGCAGATTGACAAAGTGAACTTCCTGCAGCGCAACCGCATCGTGGCGGGTCTGGCAGATGCCATCGTCGTCGTGGAGAGCCCCGCACGCGGCGGTTCCCTGAACACAGCGCGCCTCGCCGGCGACTACCATCGTGAAGTGTTTACCTTCCCCGGCCGCCCCTCGGATGCGCTCTCGGAAGGTTGCAACCTGCTCATCCGGCGCCACGGTGCCACGCTCATCACCGGTCCTGAGCACCTGCTCACGGATCTCGGCTGGGAGCAGCGGAGCGACCCACCGGAGCGCCCGCAAGGCACTGCAGCTGGCGATGCTGTACAGGGCACCCTCTTCCCCACCCTGAACGCTGAGGAGCAGAAGGCTGTGGATGCGCTCCGCGCCGCCGACGGCGACCTGGCAATGACCGACCTGGCCCACGCCCTTGGCGTGCCGGCATACAAAATCACGCCTCTCATGCTCGCATTGGAGATGAAAGGCGTGGTAAAGATTCTTCCCGGAAGCCGCTATCACCTATTCGGCGGATAGCTCAAATTCCCGTCGGATGGCATCGGCGACAGCCTGCATCTCCTCTGCCGGCAGCTGTAGCTTCGGGTTGGAGAAGAGCATATCGCGCTCGCTCTGCATCGGTATGAGGTGTATGTGGGCGTGCGGCACTTCCAGTCCCAGCACTGCCTCTCCGACCTTCACGCAGGGGATGACCCGCTTGATGGCACGTGCCACTCGGGCAGCAAAGACGTGCAGCCCAGCCAGCTCCTCGTCGGTCAGGTCAAAGATGTAGTCCACCTCGCGTCGCGGGATCACGAGCGTGTGTCCCTTCACCAACGGGTTGATGTCGAGGAACGCATAGAAGTCCTTCGACTCAGCACACTTGTAGCTGGGAATCTCACCAGCTGCAATCTTACTGAAAATGGACGCCATAGTTATTCTTCGTAGCTGATACTGAGGATTTCCAGTTGGATCATTCCCTGCGGCACGCGGATATCTACGACCTCGCCGACCTTCTTGCCGAGCAGCCCCTGTGCGATGGGAGTCTTGACGCTGATTTTTCCCTCGCGGAGGTTGGCCTCTGTCTCGCTGACGATGGTGTAGGCCATCTTGGCGTTGTTCTTCACATTCATCAATTCGACGCGTGTGAGGATCTGCACCGTGTCAGCATTCAGCTTGGTCGTGTCGATGATTTTGGCGTCGGCGATGGTCGCCTTGAGCTGCGTGATTTTCATTTCGAGCAAGCCCTGAGCTTCCTTGGCGGCGTCATACTCTGAGTTCTCGCTGAGGTCTCCCTTGTCGCGCGCCTCGGCGATGGCCGCAGATGCCTTGGGACGCTCCACCGCTTCGAGCTGATGGAGCTCGGCCACGAGCTTGTCGTAGCCTTTCTGAGTCATGTAAGCCATTTATATTTAGAATTTTACGATTTGCAATTTACGCAGACAAAAGGAAAAGAGCCCCGTTGTTGTACGGAACCCTTCATTGACTTTTGCGGTGCAAAGATAGGCTTAAAAGTAATTCGCTCCAAATCTTTTGGCAGAAAAATGCAGGAAAAGTCCTCTTGCGAGGCTTTTCCTTTGTTCTACGGCTCTTTGTCAGAGAACTATGTGCTACAATGCATCCTCAATAGCCTTTCGGAGATCAGGAATCTGCTCACCGCGTGCCTGCAACTCGGAACCGCGGCCAATCAGGAAGTAGGTGGGCAGCGACTGCACGCCATAGAGGCGCACCATGTCATTTGTCACGCCCTCTGGGCAATAGACGCACACCCAGGGGAGCTGCTCGCACATCGTCTTCCAGAAGTGCTCGTCGGCATCCAACGACACCTGGTAGATTTCCAACCCGCGCGCATGATAGGCGGCATATAGCTCACGCATCTCGATGATGCGCTGCTGGCTCTGCGGGAGGCTGTAGGCCGTGAAGTCCAAGAGCACCACGTTGTCGTGGAGGTCGGAGAGGCGACGCTCCAGGCCGTGGATGTCGTCGAATCCGAAGTCAATGATGCCCGACTCGCGCACCTTGTCGCCATCCACCTGCAGCTCTATCGTGCGTGGCGGTCGCGTGTTGCGCAGTCCTCGCAGCGCGATATTCCGGAGATTCTCTGTGCGTCGGTGGTACGGGTATAGTTGTTCCCACTGCGTCGCCACTGCTGCGAAGTACTGCACATCGCCCCGGTCGCTCTCGGGGTTGAAGAGCATCTTCGAGCCGATGGTCTGGAAGAGCGCGAAGTAAGCCGCCGCCGAGGCCGGGTTTGTCAGGATGAACTCCGCCTTCAGCGTTTGTTTGTACCGACTCACCAGATGCTGCTCGCGCTCGTGCTTCTCCATCGCTGAGAGGGATGCCTCGTCGCCCAGCGCTTGGAGCTGTCGCTGCAGCTGGATGTTCAGGAGTGATATTGTCTTCATCGTGCGCGAGGCGGCATTGCCTTCGATGTCGTAGTCAATGGACATCCGGGAAAAAGTCGCATCCACAGTGACGTCGGCGAGCGTATCGACCGCAAAGTTGATGATTTGGGTGCCGATACGCAGACGATAGAACTCCGGGATGGCAGTGCTGTCGGCAGGCACCGTGAACGCGAAGGCGCCGTCAGCCTTCAGACGCACGGAGTCCACGGGGTGTACACCATCCAGTGCCACCGCCTCGAGCACGAGCGTGGAGTCCTCGGCTCCGGTGATGGTGCCCTCGACGGCCACACGCGGTCCGCCGTCGGAGCACGACACCATCGTCAGGAACATATAGCATACCAGCAGTACAATCAGCGCCATCGCGATTACGCCGCGCATGATTGCCAGGTTCGTGCGTTGTGCCTTACGCTTGCGCATGATCAGCTTTCGGTGGTCTCGTCGGCAGTGCGCTCCGCCTTCTTCTTAGCCAGATATTCAGGGAGACTCAAGCCAGCCTGGTCAAAGAGGTCGTTGAGGGGAGGGATGGACTTCATGAGACCACTGACGAAGCCTGCGGTCGAGCTCTTGCCGTCGGCTCCGCCCTGGCCGCTGTCCCAGACAGTCACCTTGTCGATATTGATGCCCTTGACGGCCTCGACCTGCGTCTTGACGAGCTCCGGCAGTTTCTCCAGGAGGAGGAGGGAGTAGGCGGCGGTGGCATCGCCGCCGGCTGCCTGCACCATCTTGTCGTAGCCCTGTGCCTGCCGTGTCAGGATCTCGTAGAGGCCCTTTGCCTCGGCTTCCATCTTCGCGAAGACGGCGTCCGCCTCACCGCGTGCGATGGCACGCTTCTGCTCGGCCTCCGCCTCTGCGGCAATGATGAGTCGCTGCTTCTCGATTTCCTGCTGCACGATGACGTTGGCCGTCTCCGTCGCACGTTCGCGTTCCGCACGCGCCGTCTCAGCCATCTGCTCGGCAGCGTAGGCCTCTTCGAGCGCCTTTGCCTGCTGCACTTTCTCGGCGGCGTTGGCCTTTCGGGCGGCCTCGGCCTCCTTCTCGCGGCGGTATGCCTCGGAGTTGGCGATTTCGACTTTTGCCTCGTTCTCACCCTTCACGGCCTGTGCGTTGGCCTCAGCGGTACGCACGCGCGTCTCCCTTACGGCCTCGGCCTTACCAATCTCACCAATCTTGTCCTGTTCCGCCACGCGCACCTTCGCTTCATTGATGGCCTTTGCGGCAGCCTCTCTGCCGAGCGCCTCGATGTATCCGCTCTCGTCCTTGATGTCCGTCACGTTCACGTTGATCAGCCTGAGCCCGATCTTCTTCAGTTCCACCTCGACGTTCGTGGAGATGGCCTCCAGGAACTTGTCGCGGTCGGAGTTCAGTTCCTCGATGGACATCGTGGCGATGACCAGACGCAGCTGCCCGAAGAGGATATCGCGGGCGAGTTCCTGAATCTGCTGCGGTGTCTGACCGAGCAGGCGCTCTGCGGCGGCACTCATGTATTCAGGTTCGGTAGAGATACCCACGGTGAAGCGGCAGGGCACATCCACGCGTATGTTCTGGCGCGACAGGGCATTCGTCAGGTTGGCATCAATGCTGAGGGGTGTCAGCGACATATAGGCATAGTCCTGAATGATCGGCCACACGAAGGCACCACCGCCGTGTACACACTTGGCAGAACCCTTAGCGGTGCTGGTTCCGTAAATCACCAGAATTTTGTCCGAGGGACAACGACGGTAGCGGTTGAACAAGGCAACCACCAGAAAGAAGGCCACGACAACGGCCACGACAACGATGTAGAGATCCATATGGGAGTTTAAAGTTTAAGGTTTAAAGTTTCAGGTTTCAAGTTTCAGGTTTCAACGTTGCAGGCTGCAAGGCTATAGTTTTTCCACCAACAGGCTGCCCCCGTCAACTAAAGAGGTAACGCGCACGCGTGCGCCCGTAGGTATGCCCTCACCGTCGGTGAAGGCATTCAGCTCGTGTACCGATCCGTTGACGCTGATCTGAATCTTCCCCGCCGCAGCGTGGCTGCCGGGGATGCGGAGATAGACGCTGGCCGTCTGCCCCACGCAGTCCTGGATGCGGAAGCTGCCGTTGCGCTCCAGCCTCATGATGGCGCGGAACAGCGCCACGAAAACCGCCACGAAGAGCACTCCAATCAGGAAGCTCAACAGGATGAGCAGTGTCTGGCTCTTCACGACCGGTGCCAGGCTGATGCCTCCCCATCCGAATCCCAGGAAGAAATTGATGAAGTTGCGCAGCGAGAAGAGGGAGAAGATGCCGGCGGACCCCAGCGTACCCTCGTGCCCCGTGTGCCCCACGGAGACGTCCGTGTCGCCGCCCGCATCCACATCGACATCCGTGTGGACGTCGAAATCGGTGCTGACATCGGCATCGACATCAGAGTCCATGTCGCCGATGCCGAGGAGCATCAGCGCGTTCTGAATGACAAACACTACGCTCGCGGCAATGGCGCAAGCCCAGAAGACCTGCATCGTGGAGTCGAGCGAGCTGAACCAGTTAGAAATAGAAGTAAGCATATTTATCTAAGTTTTCCACGACAAAGATACAGCTTTTATGCTAACACGCCAAATGATTTCGTAAAAAAAACCAAAAAAAACGACCATCCTCACGGACAATCGTTTTGCAAAATCATTTACCTTATAAACTAACTAACTAAATCTTTACGCAAAAGGCTTTCTCCTTTTTGCGCTGCAAAGGTACGGTGATTTCCCGATCTTTGTTCTAAATTCATGCTGTAAAGCATAAGGAACCCTGTTTTCCTTGACATTTGTCAATCATCCGCCCCCTCTTCATAGGATGGGTCGGGCGTGAGGCGGAACATGCCGATGGCATGAAACAACTTATCCTACCTGTGAGCCGGGCTTGACGTCTTTGGTGGTTGTCACCACGCTGAGGCTCTCGTCGCAGTCGACGGCCGAGAGGATCATGCCTTGGCTCTCGATGCCCATCATGGTGCGCGTCGGGAAGTTGGCCACGAAGAGGATGCGGTGTCCGATGAGCTCTTCGGGATGCTCGTAGAAGGCTGCAATGCCCGAGCAGATGGTTCGGTCCTGTCCCGTGCCGTCGTCGATGGTGAACATCAGCAGCTTCTTCGACTTCTTCACTTTCTGGCAGTCCTTGACGAGTCCGACGCGTATGTCGAGTTTCTCGAAGTCCTCGAAGCTGACGTTGGGTTTCACGGGAGCAGCCTGGAAGTTGGCCGCCTCATTCTCCTTCTTGATGCGTGCGAGGCGGTCCATCTGCTTCTGGATGGCTTCGTCCTCTATCTTCTCGAAGAGGAGTTCGGGCTTTCCCAGCTGGTGGCCGGCGGGCAGGAGGTCGATAGAGCCGAGGCGGGACCAGATGAGAGCCCCCCGTAGCCCCCCGGCGGGGGGCATTTGGTTGCAGCCTGATTGTTCATCCCCCGCCGGGGGATTACAGGGGGCTAACATCCCCTTCAGTTTCTTGCTGGAGAAGGGCAGGAACGGCTCGAAGGCGATGGCGAGGTTGGCGGTGAGCTGTAGGCTGATGTTGATGATGGTCTTGACGCGCTCGGGGTCTGTCTTGATGACCTTCCAGGGCTCGCTGTCGGCGAGGTATTTGTTTCCGATGCGTGCGAGGTTCATGGCTTCCTTCTGTGCGTCGCGGAAGCGGAAGTTGTCCAAGAGGGCTTCGACCTTTTCCTTGACGTCCTTGAACTCGGCGATGGTCTGCTGATCGTAGTCGGTGAGTTCTCCGCGGGCGGGCACGATGCCCTCGTAGTATTTCTGCGTGAGCTGGAGTGCGCGGTTGACGAAGTTGCCGTAGATGGCCACGAGTTCGTTGTTGTTGCGTGCCTGGAACTCTGCCCATGTGAAGTCGTTGTCCTTGGTCTCGGGAGCCGAGGCGGTGAGGGCGTAGCGCAGCACGTCCTGCTTGCCGGGGAAGTCGACGAGGTACTCGTGGAGCCATACGGCCCAGTTGCGCGACGTGGAGATCTTGTCGCCCTCGAGGTTCAGGAACTCGTTGGCGGGCACGTTGTCCGGCATGATGTAGCCGCCGTGGGCCTTCATCATCACTGGGAAGATTATGCAGTGGAAGACGATGTTGTCCTTGCCGATGAAATGTACGAGGCGTGTGTCGTCCTGCTGCCACCACT
>ERZ842401.2018-NODE-2018-length-27730-cov-5.700560_pt1 | contig 27730 bp, 25 predicted proteins | sample MGYA00521270_ERZ842401 | MGnify/ENA primary metagenome ERZ842401 (study PRJEB31892, sample SAMEA3878208) | bioreactor metagenome | biome: Moose rumen | place: Sweden | collected 2011-10 | study: EMG produced TPA metagenomics assembly of the PRJEB12797 data set... | reverse complement strand
TTTTAATATTGCCGTGTGTATTTCATTCCTTCTGTTGAAATCGTGTCCAAAAGTTTATAATTATGATCGCGGACTTCGACAATATAAATATTTCTTGAATATGGCCGGTGCAAATTCGGATTAATATTTAATTTTTGATTTCCAAACGGAATATTTTTTACGTTCTCAAGTGCTTTTAATAATGCCGGGCGTGAAATTTCGTTTACAGGTTGAGGCAATGAATTAACCGCCATTTTGATCCATTCACTTAAAGCAATAGCCCGACCCGCCGCAACAGTGTCCGTAATATGTAAAGCCCTCGTCATCCATATATGTCGCTTTAAATCCGTAAAGCCCCCTGATTCAGGTAATTTTATATTTTGATCCGCGAACACCATGCCCCTACATGATAAAAAAGATTCTGCCGGAGCTGTACAATTCCATAAACGCCAAGCCGTACGAATCCGCATAAAATTACGCCAGATTTCACGAGAACCCATGCTGCCTAAAAATGTGATCATTACGCCGGGATTATTTTCCTGTGATTCGATCTCTTCGGACATCATGTTAAAAGTGTCGCGCACAGAAGCATCAGCCCAAAAAGGCATCGGCATAAATCCTGCACGATCCAAAAAGTCATAACAGATTTTAGCTTCCCGCTCCTGATTTAATGTAAATCTCCCGGCTGCTAATGCAACACGAGCATCAGGCTTAAAAATTTTTTTGGCGTATTTCGCAAACGTCGAGCACCTGTAATCCCGATATAAATCAAGAGCAAAAATATTTTTTATTGGCGGACCGTTTTCATCAAGTAAAATATCTTCGCCACCGGATAAAATTAAAGGGATTTGATTTCCGCTTAAACGTTCAACTAAAATTTTATCGGTCTCATAATCTGCAAAACTCATAACGGCAATTGATGCAGAATTTAAATTAAACGATAAATTTTTTATATTTGCTCCTTCTGGAATTGCGAAACGTATAAAATTAATATCATGTCCTCCGACTCCTGAACCGCTCGCTGAAATTTCTTTTTCACACCATGCGAGAGCGTTACTGATTGATCTGCCCGGCTCATTATCCCAGCCCGATTTTGGCGGAATTACTAAAATTTGCCATTGCCAAGAATGTTCGGGTGAATTTCTGTTTATTTTGTCTTGAGAAAATAATATTTTTTCGGACGTAAACAGAACTAAAAATAATATTAATATTCCTGTTGAGAATAAAAATTTTTTGCGCATTACTTTTATTTTTTGCGTGCCAGCTGTTGAATTACATCCTGAGTTATATCGACTCCGCCAATTAAGACGACCATTTTATCGAGAACGAGCGTAATTTTTTTACGTGCTGCAACTTCTCTGACTGCTTGTTCACAATCTGCATAAATTGGGGTCATTAATCTTTCTTCTTCGCGCACTAATTCCATGCGTTTTTCTTGTGCGATTTTAGCTTTTTTATTATTGTCGCTTTCCTTTTCGACTGCTGTTTTTGCTTCTTTGCCCTTAACTTCTGCGAAATCTGCGAGCTGTTTTTGAACTTTTTCGAGATCGGGGTGATTGCGTAAAATTTCTGCGCGGTCTACTATTCCGACGGAATTTCCTCCGACTGATGTAACGGCTGTATTAGTTGTGCGGGGTTGGGCATTAGTATTATTTGATTTTTTAGCTGCAGCATATGAAGTACTAGAAAAAATTATTAAACTTAAAATGATTAAAGCCATAAAAAAAATTTTTTTACTCAATTTAAAAATTCCTCCCTAAATATAAAAAAACAGCGCAACATTTAATCACGCTGGGTAAAATTCTAACATTTGAACAAAAATTTAAACAGACTAAAAATACATAATGCAAACTCATCAAATAAATTCAAATTAAATAATTTTTCTGGCGTTTAAAATTTTCATCAATGGAATTCCCAAAACGTAACACGCTCCAGCTTCACCTAATGCAACGTAAATTATTGTCGCTATCAATGGCGAATTTATTAGAACATGAAGCATTACGCCGATTATTATCATATTAAATAACACCGGGTAAAATGCTCCAATATAAATATTTTTTGCCCGCCTCGTAAATATCGCTGCCAATAACGTAGCAAGTGAACCGGTTATCACATCAATAAGTCCGAAACCTCCGTGAAAATTTGAAATTACGCAACCTATAAATAAACCCGGAATCGCTTCAGGCATGTAAAACGGCAATAACGTTAAAGCTTCAGAAATTCTAAATTGTATAGGACCGTATGAAATTGGTGCAAGCAAAATCGTAAGCGCAGAATATAAAGCAGCTATTAAAGCCCCTTTAACGATGGATTTAAATTTTATTTTGAACAACTCCCAAAATTATTTTACATGTCATATATTTTAACATCTGGAGCGTTTGAAATGTTTTTTATATAAAAATATTTTGCCAGAACATCGTAAATTAAATTTAATTCTTCATGTTCGATATTTATAAACAACGGAGAATTTTCATCTTGATAGCTCACAAATATTCCGGCCATCTTTAAATCGTTTATGAGTTCAGCGCGAATTTCATTTTTACACGTTATCTCTATCATTAAACCGAACGGAGGCAAAATAAATTCTTCACGTAACTTTAATTCATTGTCCCAAAAATATTTAAATCCGGAATAAAATTTACTGGCGAATTTAATGCCGTTATGTCCAGCTTGAATTAAAATTTTTCTGTCAGAATCTTCATTACTTTTATTTCCGCGCCAATATGATTCACTTAAATTTCTAAACGCCTTAAATTCCGTTATATATTCCTGCCTGAATAATTCCGCGTCAAAATTTAACCATGAAATTAACCCGGGCTTTAATTTTTCAGCTTGATTTAATAAACCAAATGTCCCAAGTATTAACGATGGGTATTTTAATTTTTTTAAATTTTTGCCTTTGTATAAAATTAAATTTTCAGCTGGGAAATATTTTTTTGCTACTTCAAACAGCGATCCTAAACCCAAAATTTTGCCCTTTAAAATTCCAATATTGCAAATTGGACAAGTATCAGGAATTTTTTTAACATCTCCGCATTCCGGGCATTCTGATTTTTCGCCGGAATCTGTAACGCGTAATTTTGCACCGCATTTTTTACAGGTTAAAATATTTCCGCAATTGTCGCATTTAATTTCAGCTGCTTCGCCATAACGGTTTAAAATCCAGAATACATTTTTACCGGAAATAATATTTTTTATGCTGCGTTTCAAAATCGAACGTGTTATTTTTAAATTTCCTTCGATGCCCTTAATATTTTCGTTAAAAATTTTTTTATCGTTGACATCTGCCAAAATAATATTTTTTCGTTCCGGCTTTAAAATTTCATCTGGAGCATATTTTTTATAAATATATCCGCTCGGCATTCGGCCTCCTGTTATAAATTCGGCGTTTAAAATTTCAGCGCGTTTTTCTGCGATTCGAATTAAATTAATTTTTGGTGAACGAGGCATTTTATAAAACGGGCATGAATCATCTTCAATAATAATTCTATCCGGCTTAATCGGGGCAAAAATTCCGCCTGGAGCTGATATAACATTTTTAAATTTATTATTATGAACGTCCTGCCAAATCTGCCAAATATTTCCCGACCATAAAACAGAATTATTTTTTAAATCGTCCGGCAGATCGTTATAAAATTCTTTTGCGGATTCCTTCAACGGAAAAATTAATAAATTTTGTCCCGGCTTGTTCAATTGTTCGAGATAAAATTTATATCGCACATTTTCAAACGGATTATAAAACCCGGTGTATTTAAATTCTGACTGCAACGCCTTTTTAAACCCATCTGAAATTTTCCAGCCGTCTAAAATCGGTTTTGGCAAAATAGTTTGAAGAGCTGCACCAGTTCCGCATAAACTTTCATGGCCGGCCCATATTGCTAAATTCCATAAGTCGCGATCAATTTTGCATTTGTCGTCCAGAACTTGAATTATATTATTAATTCTGCTGCCCTTGTAAATAATTTCATTTGGAACGACAAACCCGACGCGCTCCGAATTACGCAATTTAATTTTTACTCGAACACCCGGAATTAAATCAGATTCGGCTCTATATGTTAAAGCGTTCCACCAGAGATCGCCGGGAATTATGACGCTAACGAGATGCGATAACATTCCAAATTTGGGAGGCTATATCAATTTTTAAGCCTGTAAAATTTTGTTCCGGGAAATTTTCATCGCGCGAAATTAATTTTAAAGTATTTGTATCAGTTCCGAACCCTGAATTTTTTTCAAGAACATCATTAACGAGAATGTAATTTAAATTTTTGCTCAATAATTTTTTACGAGCGTTATTTATTAATTCATCAGTTTCGGCGGCAAAACCTATTAAAATTTGGTCATCGCGTTTTAATTTTCCAACTTCTGAAGCTATATCGGGATTCTGAATTAAATTAATTTGAATATTATTTTTATTTTCGCGTTTAATTTTTTTCCCGCTGATATTTTCGGCTCGATAATCTCCAACTGCAGCAGCCTTCACAATATAATCAGCCCAGCTCAAATTATTTAAAACGGCCTGAAGCATGTCGCGAGCGGAAATAATTTTTATAACATCGAAGCCGTAAAAATTTAAACTTGAATCAACCGGCCCGGCAATTAATTTAATTTCAGCACCTTTCATCCAGGCAGCGCGAGCCATAGCGATACCCATTTTACCCGTACTTGGATTTGAAATAAATCTGACTGGGTCTAAATATTCGAGAGTTGGCCCGGCTGTGATTAAAATTTTTTTGCCGGATAAAATATTTTTTTCGAGAGCGCGTAAAATTTCCAGCATAATAATTTCAGGTTCGGGCATTCTGCCTTTACCGGAAGTACCGCAAGCCAATTCGCCGGAGTCGGGTTCAATTAATTTATAGCCGGCATTTTTTAGATTCAATAAATTTTTTTGCGTAAAATAATTTTCGTACATGTTGCTATTCATGGCCGGGAAAATCAGAACGGGGCATTTTGCTGCGATAACGGTCGATGTTAATAAATTATCTGCGATGCCGTTAGAAATTTTTGCGAGAGTATTTGCGCTGCACGGAGCTATTACGATCAGGTCTGCCCACTCGGATAATTTTATATGCGGAATGCCTGAGCCGTAATCCTCTGATAATAAATCTTTATCGTGCCAGATTTTATTTTCTGAGAGGGTAGCGAGCACCATAGGACTAACGAAATTTTCCGCAGAACTGGTCATAATAATTTTACACTCGCAATTATTTTTTTTAATCAATCTCACGAGCGCGGGAATTTTATAAGCTGCAATACCTCCAGTGATGCAAATTAAAATTTTATGCTGGTTGTTCATCTTGTTGGATTTGTTCGGAGTCCGAATGAGAATTAATTTCGCTTTTACCCTGTTCGATTTCGAGTAAAACATTAGAGATATAACGTTCACTCGATGGGTTAGAATGATCAGCGGTTTCCTGTTCGCTTTTTTTTCTAGCTTCGGACGCGATTTTAACGGTAATTTCGTATTTATTATCAGTTCCGCATTTTTCTGAGAGCCATTCGAGGTCATAAAATTTCATTTTGAGAAACCTCCATAATTTAATAATTTAAAATTTCTGTATAATATTTTAACGCATGAAAAAATTTTTTTGTGTCATAAAACGCAAGTAAAATAATTTGAAAGGCGGTTGTAAAATTTCATGTATAATTTTAAAATGGCCGGGATTCAGGATTCAGGATTCAGGATTCAGGATTCAGGAGAAAATGAAAATGTAAATGTAAATATTGCGTTCTCGATCATTATCCCTCATAAAAATATCCCGGATTTATTGATCCGTTGTGTAAATTCAATTCCAAAGCGTGACGACCTCGAAATAATTATAATTGATGATAACAGTTCCCCCGAAATTGTAGACTTTGAAAATTTTCCGTTTAATGACGGTTCGCGGGAAAACTTAAAAATTATTTTTGACAAATCAAATAAAGGTGCCGGCCATGCCAGAAATTTAGGGCTTGAAGTTGCTCAGGGTAAATTTTTAATTTTTGCGGATGCTGATGACTTTTTCTTATTCACGTTTAATAATATTCTCGATAAATATAAAAATTCCAATTACGACATAATTTATTGTAATGCCTGCAGTTTGGATTCAGAATTTTATACAAATGCGCAACGACTTGGTGGATATTTAGAAAGATTTATTAATGATTATTTTTCTAATGATAAGCACGAGCTAGGAGAATTAGAATTGAGGTATTTATTTGGTGCTCCTTGGTGCAAAATAGTGAGTCACGACATTGTGAAAAATAATAAGATAAAGTTTGATGAAATATTTGTAATAGATGATGTAACATTCTCGTATTTAGCCGGTTATTATGCAAAAAATATATTTGTGGAGCAAATAGCCGTATATTGTTACGTTTATAGAGATAATTCTCAAGTTATGGATACTACAGATGAAATAAACTTTTTGAGGTTAAAAACATATGCCAGGCGCAGAAAATTTCTCGATTCGCACAATATTAAATTTAAAACTGTAGACTGGGGCATATACCTTTATAGAATGCGTCTCAAAAATAAAGATATTTACAAAAAAGGCTATGAAATTTTAATTAATCTCGGTTTTACTCCGGATGAAATAAAATCAGAACTGCGCAAAATATCTCGCCAAAATTTTAAGGCTTCCGCAAAACGAAAAATTAAAAAGCTCGCAAAAATATTTTTTAAACCTCTGAAATTAATTTTAAGGCCGTTCGGTTTTTAATCTGCTAAAATTTGCACATAATAATTTAAAAGGGGTTTAACAAATGGAATCAGGTGAAAATAAAAATTTTATGTTCTCGATAATTATTCCGCACAAAAATACACCGGATTTATTAGAACGTTGCGTGAATTCTATACCAAAACGCGATGATTTAGAAATAATAATAATTGACGATAACAGCTCGCCGGAAATTGTGAATTTTGAAAATTTTCCGTTAAAAAATGATGATTCGCGGAATTTAAAAATTATTTTCGACAAATCTAATAAAGGCGCAGGACACGCGAGAAATTTAGGTGTTGAAAATGCTGGGGGTAAATTTTTAATTTTTGCTGATTCCGACGACTTTTTTATTTTAACGTTTAATAATATTCTCGATAAATATAAAAATTCAAATTACGACATAATTTATTTAAATGCTTGTAGTCTTGATTCAGAATATTACACGAATACTGACCGCTTAAAAAATTATTTATATAAATTGATGGGCGATTACATGTCAAAAGAGCATCACGAACTTGGAGAACTGGAATTAAAATATTTATTTGCTTCTCCGTGGTGCAAAATTGTGCGTAAAAGCATCATCGAAAATAATAATATAAAATTCGATGAAACACCCGTATCAAATGATTTAACGTTCTCGTATTTAATTGGACATTATGCAAAAAATATTTTTGTTGATCCGACCGCTGTATATTGCGTTACTGTCAGAAATAATTCTCTGAGCAAAAATAAAACTGATGAAATGAATTTAATAAGAATTGGAATTTATGCCAGGCGCGATAAATTTTTAAAATCGCATAATATTCCATTGCCAGAAATGATGCATTTTACTTTGCTTTACGGAATGCGCAATAATAAAAATTCTTTTGATAAAGGTTGCAAAATTTTAATTGAATTAGGTTACACGCAAAAAGAAATTAAATCGGGTCTGAAAAAAATATTTTACGGAAAATTGAGAATGTATGCACATAATGTAAAAGCATTTTTAAAACTTGTTTTACACCCGAACCTAAAATAAAAAAAATTTTCCCGGATACAAATTTCATCCGGGATTTATAAAAGTTTATTTTATTCCATTCTTAATGCGTCAATCGGATCTAAATTCGAAGCCTTCCACGCCGGCCAAAATCCGAAAAATATCCCAACCAGTGCCGAAAATCCTACAGCAATAATAATCGATTCACTAGAAATAACAGTCGGCCATGATAAAAATTCCGTTATAATCTTTGAGATTCCTACACCGCTGGAAATTCCGATCGCTCCTCCCAAAAGTGATAAGGTTACAGCTTCCGTTAAAAATTGCACTCGAATATTTGACGGCCTCGCACCGACTGACATCCTGATGCCTATTTCACGCGTCCTTTCGCTTACTGAAACTAGCATAATATTCATTATTCCGATGCCCCCGACCAATAACGAAATCGAAGCTACAGCCCCAAGCAATAAACTCATGACATTAGCCGTACTCGCTGCATTTTCCATAGCCTGCGTTAAATCTCTGATGTCAAAATCATCGTTGTCTTCTTCCGTTAATCTGTGACGCTGCCGCAAAATTGATCGTACTTCTTCTTTTGCTGTGTCAACTGAATCGCGATCTTTTGCTTGAACATTTAAACGCCTTATAGCATTAACTTTTGTTCCAAATCTTACGAGCCTGCGTTGAGCCGTTGTTACTGGAACTAAAATAAAATCGTCCTGATCTTGTCCCCAAGAGTTTGCGCCCTTAGCTTTCATAACGCCGATAACTCTAAACGGAATATTGCGGATTCTTATATTTGCATCGAGCGGGTCGGAATATCCAAATAATTCTTTTGCTACGGTCTGACCTATTACGCAGACTTTTGCCGCCGATCTTATGTCCGATTCAGTAAAACATATTCCGGAAGCTAGTTCCCAAGTTCTTACGGGTAAAATATTTTCTGTGCTACCTAAAATGCTCGTGTTCCAGTTTGTATTACCGTAAATTACTTGAGTGGTGGCATTGACTTCAGGTGCTACCCTTTCAATTGAAAAACTTTCTGAAGCTATAGCGTTCGCATCTTCAAGCGTTAAACTATCTCCCGAACCTGCTGCGCCTCTTGCTCCTGTAGTATTTGGCGGAGCTGGCATAACTATAACCAAATTTGCACCGAAGCCCGACATAAATCCCTCAACCTGTTGCGAAGCTCCCCGACCAATTGCGACCATAGTTATAACCGCACCGACACCGATTATAATTCCGAGCATCGTTAAAATTGATCTGGTTCTATTACCCATTAGGGAGCGCAGAGCCGTTTTTATTATTTCCAAATTTATGCACCTCGTTTAAATAAAATAAAATATTAATTTGAGCATATCAAAATTTTAAGGATAAAAAATTATAATTTGTTATAATTCAGCCGAATATTTTTTAATTTCGCAGGGAGGATTTTTCTAAAATGGAGAGAACTGATTTAACTTACAGACCAGCATGGCGGAGTTATTGCGGACATTTATTTTTAATGCTCGTGATTTTAATTTTTACATGTATCGGAAGTTTTAAAGGTCCATTCGCTAAGGGATCGGGCTGGATGTTTTATGCGATGTTAATTGTTATGTGCCTGGCGTTTTTAGGTTTATTTTTTCACATGTTTATAAAAAGATTTTCGATCGCCTTAAAATTACGCGATTACCCGGACGATTTGTCAAAACAGGAAATAGCATTTGAAAGCGGAATAATGAAAAATCGTTCAATTGAGATCGGACTCTCAAAAATTCAACATATGGAAGTAACCCGCACAATTTTTCAGAGGATGCTCGGACTTGGAACGCTCGTAATAACTTCGGCCGGAACTGATGACAAAGAAGTTGAAGTGGCCGACCTTTATGATCCTTATACGGTTCGTGATTTGATTCAGATTCACGCCAGGAAATACACGATGAATCAAAATGCTAATAAAGCCGCCATGAAAGAAAATTCAGCACCAGCAGAAAATAATAAAACTGAATAAATAAAATATTAAAATTTTAATTTCTAAATTCTAAATTCAAATTGATAGTGAATGAAAATTATTTTTAACGGGAACAGGAGAAATATAAAAAATTCTGAACCCGTTTTATTTTTGAGAGTTAAAAATTAAAAATTAAAAATTAAATTTCCAGCTTCCATTTTAAAAATTTTTTTGCCGTATTTCAGTGTTTCCAAATCATGCGAGACTAATATTATAGTAATTCCGTCTGAATTTAAATTATTGAAGATTTCCATAACATTTTTTGATGATTCAGCATCGAGGCTTGAAGTCGGTTCATCTGCAATAATTATTTTAGGGTTATTTATCATGGCACGGGCAATTAAAACGCGTCGCAATTCTCCGCCGGATAATTCATCGGGATAAGATTTAAATAATTTTTCGATCCCAAATTTTTCAAGCAAAATCCTCGCATAACCTTCACCATCTCCAGCATGTTTATATAAATAGAACGGCAATAAAACATTTTCGATTACGTTCAAATTTTCTAGAGCCTGAGCATTTTGCGGAATATAACCGATTTGATTATTACGAATATAAGAGAGTTCGTCATCAGATTTTAAATTTAAATTTTCGCCGTTAAATTCGATATTTCCAGCAGAAGGAGTTAAAAGACCTGCGCATAATTTTAACAGTGTAGATTTTCCGCTTCCAGATTTGCCAATTATATTTACAAAGTCGCCGGGATTTATTTCAAGACTAATATTATTTACGGCGTTAAAAGCTTCATGGCCTCTAAAATATTTTTTATAAACTGAATTTAATTTTAATATTGACATTTTGAATTACGCCTCAATTAAATTTTTGTGCATTCTTAAACTTAAAACTAAAACCGAAATTATTACGCTAAAAACCGAAAGCGCGAAAGCTCCAAAACTCGAATATAAAATAACTTTCCACGATGAAATTAATAAAGGCATGTGCAAAACTTCGGAAATATATGAGCTTGAAAATAAAATTAAGATTCCGCCTAAAATTAACCCCAAAAATGAACCTAATGCGCTCATTATTAGGGATTCGGATAAAATTATTTTTAAAATTTTTGCTCTGGATGCTCCGATTACGCGTAAATTTATAAATTCGTTTTTGCGTTCAGTTAAGCTCACTGCGAATAATAAGCCGGTTATAATTATTACTAAAATCCAGACTGAAAATAAAATTATTTTTATGACGAGCGAAATTAAATTTAAAGTGCCGCCGATATTCCCGACGAATTTTTTACCGGAAAGCGCGTAAATTCCTTTATCGTTCAAATTATTATTTATATTTCGTGCTACATCCTGCGCTAAATATCCCGGTTTTAATTTGATCATTACAATTGAATTAATGCTCCCGTCCTTTGATAATTTCCGGTTCATGATTTTTTCTGCTTCGTGAAATAAAATTTCTGCTGTATATCTGTTCATAAAAACGCTATTATCGAAATTAAACCCAGTAGCTTCGAGACGGCCAGCGATTTTAAGAGGGATATTAAAAAATTCTAATTCGCCGGATAAATTTCCGTTTACATTTGCGCCCAAAATAATTTCATTGTTCATTAATTCACGTCCGAACGGTAAAGATTTTTGAAGCCAAGATTTAATTATAAAATCCGTGTCGTAATCGATGCCAATTAATTGGACTTTAGCGGAGCAGCATGAAGCATTTAACGAGGCTAAAAACATTTGGGGTGAAGCGTTTTGAATTGCGTCAAAAATTTTTAATTCGCTTAAAATATCATTTGGCAAATAAGCCCGTGATGGCTTCCCAGTTAAAATAATATTATCCGTATGAGGGTCGTAACCTTCCGGGATGATTATAATATCTGCGCCTAATCTGTCGGCCATGCTCTTAGCTCCAGCAGATAACCCCGAAATAAAAAACGTTCCGACGAACAACAATAAAGCCAAAATCATAACGACAAGAATTATAAAAAAACTTCTTGATGAATTACGTTTAATATTTTTTCTTGCAAATTGAAATAATGTCATTTAAATAAATTTCTCCGTTATTTTCTGTTATCGCTCAATAAAAAATATTTAATGTACAAAATAAAATCACTAATTGAGATAATCAGCGCTAAAATTAAAATTATTTTGATGGTCGTATTACACGGGTGAGATTTGTCCGCGCATAAACCAAATTTCCAGACTGTAATAACTTTATTTGAGATTGTTGCGCTTAAAGTTCCTGATGTTATGGAAATTAATGAACGCAAATTATTAAAGCCCTTAAAAAAATTAAGTACTTCGCAAAAAGTTATGACGATGCCAGCACATAAAAACAAAACTCCAGAATAATAACAGCCCATGTGAGTCCCATCAGGTTTCAAAAAATCGCAAACTGGAAATAAAATAAACGGTGTCATTATAAAAATAATTCCTGCTAAAACATTTAAGCCCGATAAAAATTTAAAAAATCTCATGCAAAATTTCTCCGATTTTATATAAAAGTTTGATTAACGAAATATATTAACATGATTAACGAAACATATTAACACGAATTAAATATGCTAAAATCTCAACAAATTTATTTCCGATAATAATAAAAAATAAAAAAGCGGTGTTCAAAATCTAAAATGACAAATAACGAAGGACAGCAAAATTTACAAAAAAATATTGGTTTTACAGAATTATTAATATTTTCGTTCAGCACAATGATAGGCTGGGGATGGGTAGCATTAACAGGTGATTGGATTTCTTCGGGTGGAGTGTTAGGTGCGGTAATAGCGTTTTTTCTTGGTGGTTTGTCATGCATATTCGTGGGGATGGTGTATTCTGAACTAACTCCGATGTTTCCGAATGCAGGCGGAGAAATAATATTTTCATATAATGCATTAGGTTATTACCCTGCGTTGTTTACAGGTTGGGTTTTATTATTTGCTTATTTAGGAATAGTAGCATTTGAAGGACCTGCATTAATTACGGCACTGGATTATTTAATTCCGCTTCCTAAAATTGGATATTTGTATACTGTAGCAGGGTTTGATGTTTATTTCTCGTGGTTAGTGATGTGCTGGTTAGCTGGGGCTTGTATAATTTTTGTAAATTTTATTGGCATGATGTCTTCATCTTTATTTCAGTTGGCTGCAACAATTATAATGCTCATCGGAGGAGCCATTATTTTAGCATTAGGTTTGACTCGCGGAGATTCGGAAAATTTTACGCCATTATTCACGGATTTAAAGGGATTTGCTTCGGTTGTTTTGGCTGTTCCGGCGATGTTTGTAGGGTTTGATATAATTTCAAAATTAACAGAAGAAACGAGCGTAAACATAAAAAAAATTCCCAGAGCAATAATTTTATCGATAATACTTGTTGCGGTCTGGTACATTTTAATAATAATTTGCGCCGGAGTATTGGCACCTGTTGAAGTCTATAAACATGATGGGATTTCAGTTGTCAATATAGTAAATTATGCCACTGGTAATATAAGATCAGGCAGAACAATAATAATTACTGCGATAATGGGAATTTTAACCAGCTGGAACGGTTTTATAATTGGTTCAACGAGGCTATTATATTCAATGGGACGCGAAGAAATGTTACCTAAAATTTTTTGCAGACTCCACAGTAAATATAATTCTACATATGTAGCATTATTATTTATCGTAGTTATAATTTTTATTGCTCCTTTACTTGGTAGAAATTCGCTCAATTGGTTTATTAATGCGAGTGGGTTTGGCACGGTTATAGCGTATTTTATGACGGCATTGTCATTCATAGTTCTAAGAAAAAAGCATCAAGAATTAAACAGACCTTATAAAATTTCACACGGAATATTTTGGGGTTATGGAGCGTTGATAAGCGCAGTATTATTTATGCTTATCTATCTGCCTATAGGTTACGGCTCATTAAATAAAACTGAGTGGCTAATAATTTTAGGCTGGTTAATTTTGGGCGTAATCTTATGTAAAAAGACTCCACCGAAAGAATAAACGTATAAAAAAAATGCGGAAGAGAATTTTATTATATTAATTAAAAACGCTCCTCCGCAAAAATTTTTATTTAAAATCAAATCAAATCAAGTTAAATTAATTATTTTATTTTCCTGCTAAATATTCGTTAATGCTAGCTGCAGCACGACGGCCTTCACCCATTGCCAAAATTACCGTAGCAGCTCCGAGCACTATGTCTCCGCCCGCCCAAACTTTTGGGATGCTGGTTTTTTGATTTTCATCAACGATAATATTTCCGCGTTTAGTTACGTTTAATCCTGCTGTAGTTTGAGCCATTAAGGGATTTGATTCATTTCCTAAAGCTACAACGGCAGCATCAATTTCTAAAATATGTTCAGTTCCTGGAATCGCTACGGGTTTACGACGGCCGGAAGCATCAGGCTCACCAAGTTCATAATTTAATAATTCAACGCCCGTTAATTTTCCTTTTTCGTCGCCTATAAATCTCGTTGGGTTTTCCAAGAAATGAAAATCTACACCCTCTTCAATTGCGTGGGCAACTTCTTCAGCACGAGCCGGCATCTCTGCACGAGTTCTGCGGTAAACGCAATAAACTTTTTCTGCTCCTAATCTTAAAGCCATCCTCGCACCGTCCATCGCAACATTTCCGCCACCAAATACCGCAACTCTTTTAGCTTCATATAATGGCGTGTCTGCGTGTTCACGGTCATAAGCCTTCATTAAATTTGCTCTGGTTAAATATTCGTTCGCGCTGAATACTCCGATTAAATTTTCACCGTCGATCCCCAAAAATTTCGGGAGTCCTGCACCAGTTCCTATAAATGCAGCGTCATAACCTTCACGATCTAATAATTGTTCTAGAGTTTCAGTTCTGCCAACTAAAAAACTCGTTTTAAATTCAACGCCCATTTTTTTCAGATTCTCAACTTCTTTTGCTACGATCTCCTTTGGGAGCCTGAACTCTGGAATACCGTAAACCATAACTCCGCCAGTTTTTTGGAACGCTTCAAACACCGTAACACTATGACCAGCGCGACGAGTATCAGCAGCAACCGTTAAACCTGCAGGACCAGAACCAACTACAGCAACTTTTTTGCCAGTGTCCGGAGCAGTCTTCGGAACAGTGATTAAATTATTATTTCTCTCCCAATCTGCTACAAATCTTTCAAGCCTTCCAATTGCTACAGCTTTTTCAGGAGACCTTAACATTTTTCCGACTGTGCATTGTGATTGGCACTGTTTCTCCTGAGGACATACACGACCACAAATAGCCGGTAATAAATTCGTTTGTTTGATCGTATCGACTGCGCCTTTAAAATCGCCCTTCTGAATATGTGAAATAAATTCAGGGATCGGAACTCCAACGGGACAACCTTTTTTACAAGGAGCTGCGCCACATTTCATACAACGTTCAGCTTCTACACGAGCTTGAGTTTCAGTGTAACCGAGTGCAACTTCTCCCATTTCGTGCGCCCTTTGAATTGGATCGCGTGACGGCATTTCCTGCGGGGGAATTTTAGGACGATCTGCCGGCTTTAATTCTTTGCCTTCAAGTTCACTCCAAATTTTTTCTGCTTCACTCTGTAACATTTCTTTAGTTTTATGTTCTGACATTATTAAGCACCAACCTTCCCGGCATCAAGTCCAATTCTGCATTTATGATCCGCTTCGCGTTCTCTGTCACGGAATGATGTCATTCTCTGCATCATGTTATCGAAATCAACTTTATAGCCGTCAAATTCCGGGCCGTCAACGCATACAAATTTTGTTTCGCCACCAACTTTTACGCGACAACATCCGCACATTCCAGTCCCATCGATCATAATAGTATTTAATGATGTAGTAATCGGAACATTAAACGGCCTCGCTGCTTCGACACAGAATTTCATCATAATAGCCGGACCGATCGCAATAATTTCATCAACTTTTTCACGCTCGCAAATTTCTTTTAACGGCATCGTTACGACACCTTTATGGCCGTAGCTTCCGTCGTCAGTGACGATTATTAATTCATCTGAAGCATCTTTCATCATGTCCTCTAAAATTAATAAATCTTTTGTGCGCGCGCCTATAATTGAAATTACGTGATTGCCTATATTATGATTTGCCTGAGCTATTGGGTGTAATGGTGCTACTCCGATACCTCCGCCGACGCATAAAATTGTGTTTTCTGTTTTTTCGATTTTCGTCGGGCTTCCCAAAGGTCCAACTAATACGGGAACCTCATCGCCAACTTTGAAACGCGAAAATTTCCGGGTCGTTGCTCCAACCGTCTGAAAAACTAAAGCGATCCAACCTTCTTCAGCATTAGCATCGGCTATCGTTAAAGGAATTCTTTCGCCGTAAGTTTCATCGATTTGAAAAATTATAAATTGTCCTGCTTTTCTGTTACGCGCAATCTCAGGAGCAGTAACCTTAAAATAAAAAACGTCCTGTTCGCGTTCTGCATCGTGAGATAAACGCCTCGTCTCTAAAATTTTATGCAAAATATTTCCCCCTCATTGAATTTAAAATATTTAATAGTAGAATGATAAGCTAAATTTAAATTTTAAACAAGTTTTGCAACGTTCACAGATTTTTTTAACCCATGACCATATAAATTATTTATTTATTTATTCGTTATCGCCGTCAAAAATAATATAATCATCGAAATTTAAATATATTTCAGAATCAGCGTTTATTTTTCCGTAAGTATTTCCCGGCAAAAACACCCGCAAAATATTATTATTATTATTATCATTATTATTTTCATTGCCTATATTTATCCTGCAGTCGTTTATGTCGCCCAAATAATACGAATTAATTAATTTTCCGCGCAACATTCCGGAATTATTATTAATTTCTATATTTTCCGGCCGAACAGCTAAAATTATTTTTCCAGATTTAAATTTATTTTTATCACCAGAATATTTTATAAATTGTCCATCTGCAAATTTTATTATTCCGTTTTCGGCTTCAGCGGTTGCGTTTAAAAAATTTACTCTTCCGACAAAATCAGCAACAAATTTATTTACAGGCTTATTATAAATATTTAATGGGGTGCCGACCTGTTGAACTTTACCGGCATTTAAAACGATTATTCGGTCGCTCATGGCCATAGCTTCATTTTGATCATGTGTAACATATATAACGGTGATGCCAAATTTTTTTTGCATTTCCTTAATTTCGAATCTCATGAACTCGCGTAATTTTGCGTCAAGATTGCTCAAAGGTTCGTCAAGCAATAACACTCCAGGTTCACTCACCAATGCACGAGCTAATGCTACACGCTGCTGCTGACCTCCTGAAAGTTCATTCGGCATTCTGTTAATATATTCTAGTAAATGTACAGCCTCCAAAATATTTTTTACGCGATCATTAATTTCATTCTTGGAAAATTTTTTTATTCTCAATGGATATGCAACATTTTCAAAAACATTCATATGAGGCCAAACGGCATAAGACTGGAAGACCATTCCGATCCCGCGATCTTCAGGAGGAATAAATTTATTTTTGCTGTTTACGATTTTTTCGCCGATTTTTATTTCACCTGATGAAGGTTTCTCAAAGCCTGCGACCATTCGCAATAAAGTAGTTTTCCCGCAACCTGAAGGCCCTAACAGCGTTATAAATTCGTGATCATTAAAGACATTGCTAAAATTATAAATTATCTGGATATTTCCGTAAAATTTTGTAATATCGTTTAAAATTACTGATGACATTTATTATTTTGACCATCCTTCGCATAAAAAATTTAAATTGAAAATTCGCCCTTAGTTAATTTATTTAAAATCCAGTTTATAATTATTACGAGCAATAAAATTCCTGTAGCTATAGCGCTGGCTGTCTGCTGACTGTGATAGGTTTGGTAAGTAAATAATTCATAACCGATCGTTTTAGTATCAGTCGAATATAACAGCGTTGACATTGTTAACTCGTAAAAACTGGGCATAAATATTAAAAACCATCCGGCAACAACTGAAGGAGCTATTAACGGAAGAGTAATATTTTTAAAACTTTGAAACCATCCAGCACCAGAAATTAAAGAGGCTTCCTCAAGTGAAAAATGTATTTGATTCATCGCTGAAGTTATTGTGCGCATTCCCATTAATAAATATTTTATGATATATGCCACTATCATTATAAAAAGAGTGTTATAAATATTTATTCCAAATTTCCCGGACATCGTCATAATTAATCCTAATGCTATTACTATGCTGGGAGTACCGCTCCCTAAAGTTATCAGAAAATCCGGGACGCTTTTAAATTTATTATTTGTTCTGGTCAACAGCCATGCCATTACGCACGAAATTATTACGCCGGCAGTCGCAGCCACCGAAGCAGAAATTAAACTGTTTACAGCCGTCTCTAAAATTCCTTTACGAGTAAATAATATATTCCAATATCGCCAAGTAAAATTTGAAGCTGTTAAAGGTTTGCCTAAATTTTTCGTGAATGATGTCATTATTACACTTGCGAACGGAATCACTATTACTATTAATGCAAAAATGAAAACCAAAACCGTAAAAAATATTCGCCATTTACCCAAGTCGATTATATTCGGTCTGACTGATTTCCCTGAAACTGTAATATAATTTTTTTTAGCGCAAACAAAATTTGAAAAATATAAAACTAAATTCGCTATTATCATGAGTGAAACTGCCAGCGTCGTGGCATCTGTTAAGCCTTCAGCAGAACCGACGTATACATAATCTATAATTCTGGTCGTTACGGTGTCGATATGTCCAGGCGCTCCTATAATTGAAGGAATTCCATAACATGAAGCAGCAGAAATAAATACTAATAATCCAGCAGCAACTATTGAAGGCAGCATAATCGGCAGAGTGATATTTAATAAAGTTTTTAAGGGTGATGCCCCGCTGATTCTCGAAGCTTCCTCAAATGAAGGATCCATTTTTTCCATTGCCCGCGAAATAGTTATAAACGCATAAGGATAATAAAACGTCGTCAACACCCAAATTAATCCGCTTAAACTATAAATATTAAACGGGTTTTCTGACAAATTAAAAATTTTTGCGAGAAATAAATTCAATGTCCCAACCTTCGGGTTTAATAATCTTAACCAGGCCATTGCACCAACATAAGGAGGAACCATATATGTCATAACAAAAAGAGTTCTGAAAAATTTTTTAAAATATAAATTCGTCCTGCCGATTAACCACGCTAAGGGAAATGCGATAATTAAACCGAACACCATCGAAAAAAATGCAGTTATTAAAGTGTTTGTTAACGCGTTCCAATTTAATGAATAATTATAAATCCGTTTAAATGCATCGAACGAAAACGAAAAATTATTACTGTCAAAAAACGACCTGAAAATTAAATAACTCATTGGAAAAACATTAAAAATTATTAAAAAGCTGACGATCAAAAAAATTAATATAAATTTCAAGTTAAAAAATTTCCGCATGATGCCTCCGAAATAAAAAATATAAATAAAAAAAATACTCCGCCAAAAATTTAATTTAAACTTTCAACGGAGCAAATATTAACATTTTGAATTTAAATAAAATTAATTTTTCACTATCTCATCAAAATTTTTTCTCAATTCCGAACGCTCATTTAAACATTTTTGCCAATCGACCGGCATTGAATTTTTCACGATATTTTCCGTATTAATTGAATCGTAAGGGATCGCGGGTGGATTTTTTCTGACTGAATGCATCCAGCCTTTTACTATATATTTTTGTCCTTCTTCAGATAAAAACCAGTCTGTTAATTTTTCGCAAATTTTTGAATTTCCGTGCGCGCTCCATTTATCGTTTATTGTCATTATTGGGGATGGAACGCAAATTACACCGTCTTCAGGGTAAATTACTTCGAGAGAGCTGTCTTCTTCTTCGCGTTTTTTTAATATTGATTCTTCGAGGATCATTATAATTTTACATTCGCCTGTTTCGAGTTTAGTTAAAGCAACAGAACCAGATTCAACCATTACGTTATTTTCAGCCAATTTATTAAAATATTCGTAGCCGTATTTATTTTTTAATGCAGAAATTGCAACGAGAGCAGTCCCGGCCGTTAAAGGATTTGGCATCGAAATAAAATTTTTAACTGAACTGTTATAAGCGAAACCTTTAAAACTTTTAGGCAGATCATTTTTATTAAATTTTTCCGGGTTATATGCCAGTATCATATTTAAATTACGGACCGGATACCAATATCCTTCGGGATCAAATTCTAAATCAGATAAAATATTTTTTGCTTCACTTGAGATATATGCATGTAAAAGGCCATCCGCTTTTAATTCGAGAGCATACGATGGATCAGCGACCATTAACATATCACAGCCCAATTTTCCAGAATCTCTTTCAGCTGCTATTTTTGCCTGAAGAGTTCCAGTTCCGCCGTAAAAAAATTTTATGTCATAATCCGGAAATTTTTCGCTTAAAGTTTCGGTCATTGATTCAATAATGTCTTCATACATTGATGTATAAATCATAATTTTGGGTTTATTTGCTGCACCGAACGCGCTACTACATAAAAAAATCATGATCACAACTGAAATAAAAATAAAAAATTTCTTCAAAATATAAAACTCCTTTCAAATTGAATTTAAAATATTTAGCCGTAAAATGATAAGCTGAATTTAAGTTTTAAACAAGTTTATAAAGTTATGCACAATAAAAAAAGAGCTTCATAATTTCAGAAGCTCCCAATTTAAAATTTTTACGTTAGAAATTTAATTCAATTTAATTCACATTTGGAATTGATGCAAATCCCTTTTGTAATTCTTCATCTGTCGGAATATGATCGCTCATAGTTTTGTCATTAAATTGTTCATATGCCTTCATGTCAAAATATCCTGTTCCTGTTAAGCCGAATATAATAGTTTTTTCTTCGCCAGTTTCACGGCATTTTATAGCTTCATCGATCGCGACTCGTATAGCGTGGCTGGACTCTGGAGCGGGTAAAATTCCTTCGGTGCGCGCAAACTGTTCAGCGGCTTCAAAAACTTTTGTTTGTTCAACTGAACGGGCCTCCATAAATCCATCGTGATATAACTGCGATAAAATTGAACTCATTCCATGATAACGCAAACCTCCGGCGTGATTAGCAGACGGGATAAAATCATGACCAAGCGTATACATTTTAGCCATCGGGCAAATTTTCCCGGTATCGCAAAAATCATAAACAAATTTTCCGCGAGTAAAACTCGGACAGCTTGCAGGCTCGACAGCTATAAATTTATAATCTTTTTCTCCGCGTAATTTTTCGCCCATGAACGGAGAAATTAATCCGCCTAAATTTGAACCACCGCCAGCACAGCCGATTATTATATCTGGTTGAATATTATATTTTTCGCATGCCTTTTTTGTTTCGAGGCCGATAACTGATTGATGTAATAAAACTTGATTCAAAACGCTTCCGAGAACATATCTGTAACCTTCGGATTTGATGGCGCATTCTACAGCTTCGGAAATTGCACAGCCAAGCGATCCAGTTGTACCGGGATGAGCTTCATTAATTTTTCTTCCTGCTTCTGTTTCCATTGAAGGCGAAGGCGTAACAGTTGCTCCGTAAGTTCTCATAACTTCGCGTCTAAATGGTTTTTGTTCGTACGAAACTTTTACCATGAACACTTTGCAATCAAGTTTAAAAAACGCGCATGCCATAGCTAAAGCCGTACCCCATTGGCCTGCACCTGTTTCGGTTGTTACACCTTTTAAGCCTTGTTTTTTGGCGTAATATGCTTGTGCTATAGCAGAATTTAATTTGTGAGAACCTGAAGTGTTATTCCCCTCGAATTTATAAAATATGTGCGCCGGAGTTTTTAGGGCTTTCTCCAAAAATACCGCGTGAATTAACGGCGAAGGTCTGTACATCATGTAAAAATTTTTAATCTCGTCTGGAATTTTTATATAAGCTGTATCGTTGTCGAATTCCTGTTTAATTAATTCATCGCAGAACACCGGGCGCAATTCATCAAATTTCATCGGCTGCAAAGTTCCGGGATTTAATAGCGGAGCTGGTTTATTTTTCATGTCGGCTCTAACGTTGTACCAGGAGTCCGGGACATCATCTTCAGACAAATAAATTTTATACGGCACTTCAATATTGCTCATGAGAATTTTTCACTCTCCTTAAAAAATAATTCTGGTATTATATTGCAAGAATATTTAAAATTTAAGTTAATATTATTTTGCATGAAAGTTTTATAATTATTTCACACGTAATTTACTTTGAAAGGCGGTTGACAAATGTACGGTAACATATTTTTATATTTACTGCGTTTATTTTCACAGGAAAAATTATTTTAAACAGGGAAAAATTTAAATTTCAAACTAGGATCAAAAGATTATTAATCCCTCATATTTTATGGGCGTTTATATATTTTGTGTTTTATTTAGCATTGGCAAAAATTTTTAACGCAGGAATATTTTCGGACAAAAATATTTTTTACATGCTATTGAGCTTATTAGGTCAAATATTTATCGGACACACTTTTAACGCAACAATGTGGTTTCAAATAGATTTAATTTTAATCACGATATTATTTTATATTGTGTATTCAAAATTTGATGACGAACGAGCAACGAAAATAATAATATTTTTATGTATATTCGGATTTTTCATGCAGTACAGTAAATTAAATTTAAAGTTATTTGGAAATTTAAACGGCTATTTTAGATGGACTCCGGGAAGATTTTGCGAAATGTTGCCAATTGCTTCAGCTGGATTATTATTCGTAAAATTTGACGTTATAAATAAATTATCTAGACATAAAAATTTTATATTATTAATTTTAATTGCCTTCATGCCGTTAATATTTAAATTGCGGAGATTTACGCCGGTAGGTTTTCAATATTCGGGAATATTTTTATTTAGCGTTGCGATCGTGATGAGTATAATATTTTGCTTTCTGCCGTTTGATAAATTTCCGGATTATATAAAGATTTCAATTAAAAATATTTCAAGATTTACGCCGGGAATATATTATATGCATAGATTAACCGCGAATTTTATAATTTTTAAAAAAGGCTCGTTTATAAATTGCGCAATAATTTTCATGACGTGTTTAATAATAGGCTTTTTGATCTCGAAAATTTCAAATAAATTAAGTAAATTCCTAGTCGAATAATTAAATTTAAAAAACGCGCTTTGCTAAAAATGTAACATTCTCACCAGAAATAATATAAAATTTACCCAGATTAAAATATTTTTTTCGAGGTGTCTTAATGTCAATTACTCCGCAAGAAAAAGCAGCTTTAAATTTACGCGAGCTTTACGAAAAATTCGGGTATAAATATTACAGAATGAACAAATTTGAAGAGTACGATTTTTACGCAAAAAATAAACAGTCTTTAATTTCAAACGGGATTATTACTTTTACAGATGTCAACGGGAAATTAATGGCTCTTAAACCTGATGTAACTCTATCGATTATTAAAAATTTACACGATGTAAACGGCTTGACTCAAAAATTTTATTATGACGAAAAAGTTTACAGAGTCTCAAAAAATCATAATTCGTTCAGAGAAATTAATCAGGTCGGAATAGAAACAGTCGGCAAAATCGATAATTATTTTATATGCGAAGTCATTAATTTAGCTCTCGAAAGTTTAAATTTAATTTCAAATGGACGCAAATTTATTCTTGATGTTTCGGATTTGGATGCTCTGAAAAATCTTTTACCCGAAAATAACCGCGAATATATTTTAAATTTAATTGCTGAAAAAAATTCTCACGAGTTAAAAAAAATTTTAGGCGAAGACCACGCGCTAACAAAAAATAATTTTAATAATTTGAAATCCGAAAAGTTAAATAATATTCTCGAAATTTTTAAGAATGAAAATAATATTAATCTCGATTTCTCAACAGTTAACGATCCAAATTATTATAACGGCATTGTCTTCAAAGGTTATATTGAAGGTGTTCCGGAATGTATTTTGTCGGGCGGCCAATATGATAAATTAATGTCCAGAATGCATAATAATTTAAATTTAAATGCTATAGGCTTCGCAATTTATACGGATCTATTAGCCGGCATCAATGACGAAAATGAAATTTATGACGCAGATATTTTAATTTTATATGACGATAACACGCCAATTAATAAAATTTTGGAGTGCGTTAAAAATTATACTGGCTCAAATATGCGAGTAAACGTCCAAAAAAATATTATTCCTGAAAATTTTAAATATAAAAAGCTGGTGAATTTAAATGCTTAATATTGCACTTCCAAAGGGCAGACTCGGCAATAAAGTTTGTAAATTATTTGAGGAATCCGGTTTTAAATTTCCCGGAATGTTAGAGCCGGGACGTAAATTAATTTTTGAGAACGAGAATTTAAATTTAAAATGTTTTTGGGTTAAGCCTTTTGATGTTCCTGTATATGTCGAAAGAGGTGCGGCAGATATAGGCGTGTCGGGAAAAGATATTTTAATGGAACGCGAACCGGATATTTACGAATTAATGGACCTAAATGTAGGAATTTGTAAAATGTGCGTCGCTGCGTTAAATAATTTTCATGACAACCCTGCCAGAACTTTAAGGGTGGCGACAGAATTCCCGAACATTGCACAAAAATATTATTCTCAAACTGGTCGCGATATTGATATTATTTGCCTGCGCGGGTCGTTGGAATTAGCTCCGGTGTTGGGATTATCTGATGTAATAGTCGATATTGTTGAGACCGGCACGACTTTACGCGAAAATAATTTAAAGGTCATAAATAATATTGCGGATTTGAGCGCGCGTTTAATTGCGAATAAATCAGCATATAAATTTAAATCTGAAATTATTAATAAAATTCTGAAAGGATTAAGCGAGTATAAAAAATTATGATAAAAATCACTAAAAATTTTATTCGGCCTGAAATTAATACGCCTGATGTTGCTAATATCGTAACTGAAATTTTAAATGACGTTAAATTAAATGGAGATTCGGCCATTTTAAAATACGAAAATAAATTTGATCACGTTAATTTAAATAATTTAATTGTGAGTGAAAATGAAATAAATTCAGCGTTAAAATCAGTCGGAAGCGATTATATAAAAATTCTGGAACATTCAGCAGAAAATATAAAAACATTCCATGAAAAACAAATGCGACAGAGCTTTATTATTTCTGATAAACCCGGCATTATTTTAGGCCAGAAAATTATACCGCTCGAAAAAGTTGGCTTATATGTTCCCGGTGGTACTGCTTCATATCCTTCAAGTGTTTTAATGAATGCTATACCGGCTAAAATTGCGGGCTGTAAAAAAATTTATATGGCGACTCCACCGGAAATTAACCCGGAAATTATAGCGGCCGCTCATGTTGCAGGAGTAAATAAAATTTTTAAAATGGGTGGTGCTCAAGCTGTTGGGGCATTTGCTTACGGAACTGAAAGCGTGCCAAAAGTTGATAAGATCGTCGGACCTGGAAATATTTATGTTGCAGAGGCAAAACGTCAGGTATTCGGAAGGGTTGCGATTGACATGGTAGCAGGGCCAAGTGAAATTTTAATAATTGCTGATGAAAACAACGACCCTAAATTTTTAGCTTCCGACATGTTAGCCCAATCCGAACACGATAAACTAGCGAGCGCAATTTTAATAACAAATTCTGAAACTTTAGCGCAAAATGTTAAAGACGAGATCGAAACGCAAATTAAAAATTTAAAACGTTACGAGATTGCGAGGGCTTCAATTGATAACAACGGCGCAATAATTTTAATAAACGATATCACCGAAGCCGTAAAACTTGCTAACGAAATAGCTCCGGAACATTTAGAATTATGCGTAAAAAATCCGTTTGAACTTTTGAGCGAAATTAAAAACGCTGGTTCTATATTTTTGGGAAGTTATTCGCCGGAAGCATTAGGGGATTATTACGCCGGGCCAAATCACACGCTGCCGACAATGGGAACGGCAAAATTTTCGAGTCCTTTATCGGTCGATGACTTCATAAAAAAATCGCAGTTTATATATTATTCCGAAGAAGCTTTAAAAAATTTTTCTGATGACATTATTAAATTTGCAAATTCCGAAGGTTTAACCGGCCATGCGGAAAGCATTTCAATCAGAACGAAATAAATAAAATTATAAAAAATCATAAAAAAAACTCCCTCGCTAAAATTTCAGGAGGGAGAATTATATTTAATTTAGACTCAATAAAATAATTATTTCTTCTTTACGACTTTGCTTCTTGCGGTTTTGCTTGTTGTCTTTTTGGTAGTAGCAGCTTTTTTGGTTGTGGTTGTTGTCGTTTGAGGTTTGCCGAGTGCATAATTAGAAGCTTTCTGAGGCATTCCGGTTACTGCAGCAAAAGTTTTTTGTTTATCATCGCTTGAGCCATCGTAAACTGTTCCATGAATTTCATTTCCGAGCATGTCATAATGTCTCAAATAAGTTAATGCGAACTGTTTCCCATCCGGCGTAAATTCATAACCGTATTCGGTGAAATAAAGTTCTCCGGCTTTTTCTGCTGGGATATTAAATTTTGACATGAGAAGATCAACAGTTTCTTTTTTAACGGTGTCGCTTGTGTAATATTTTCTGGCGATTGCGTAGGGTACTCCGTTATCATCCGTGCCGTACTCGGTTAAATACCAAGTCATTTTGCTGCTATCCTGTCCGAGATTCTGAAGTTTTTTCGTTACTGCTCCTGATGCAACTGATGCGAACATCATCACAAGTAAAGCACATGCTAAAAGTTTTTTCATGATTTAAATCAGCTTCCTTCATAAATAAAATTATCATCGTAAATTTTCAACGATTAAAAACCTGCGCTGTATTTTAGCACATTAAATTTTTATTCTATACAAAAATTTTTATTTATTTAATTTTTATTGCTCCGATTCCGTAACTTATTTTGCGCTCATAACCGTCCGAAGGCATATTATAAAATTTTCCGTTCACCATTATTTCAGTTGAGCCGCCTCCGTCTAAATTTAGAGCGTTAGAAATTCCTGCAGCTTTCATAACGTCCGCCAATTCCGAAATTGTTGCGCCAGATGAATGCAAACCGTTTCGGCCGTCAAAAATTAAAAATACCCATCTGCCGTCATCAGTCAAACCTATAACCGAACGCGGATGCCTTGTTGAAGTAAAAGCGCTGTTAAATTTTTCATCAACTTCTGAAATTTTTCCGTCATTTAAAATTAACGGCCCGCCCTGAATAATATAATTCATATCGTCCCAAGAATTTTCTATTAAATCTCGTGATGGAATTCCGAATTTTGCCTCGCCGTTATCGTTCCAACCTAAACAGCCCCGGCCACTGATTGCAAAATTAAAATCTGTATTGTTAATTCTTAAAGCTCCAATCGGGTAACCTCTTCCGGCCGTTGTAACTGCAAAAAATCCTGCGTTAATGGCAGTCAATGAGTAATTTGATTTTGCAATTTTCGAGAGAACATCGAGACTTCTAGGACCTTCGGGCGATGAAATTGGTCTAATGTTCCAGAACGTTGGATCAATTACTAACATGACCCAATATTTTGGGACAATGCTTGTATTTAAATTTGAAATTGACGGCATAATTTTATAACTTATTCCTCGATTGATGAGCATATCTCTTAAATTTCTGACGATATTAAAATTATCAATTTTGCCGGTTCGTATGCTGAAATCTCCTGAACCTGAAATACTTGCGTTAATTCCATGATCTTTAAAAAAATTTTTTATTGATTCGGCAGCTGCTTTTGTTCTTATTCCGCCTGCTGAAACTCTCCAAGACGGTATACCTGTCGGAACTCCTTCGCGGTGTATAAATAATTCTAGTCCTTCGAGCGGATGCCGAACAACGTCCAAATTAAAATTTTTGCTGGCATTCCTCACGCGTTCTAAAATAGCATTCATTTCGTTTACTGTTAATCCGTCATGGCCTCTGAAAAAATCTGCCTGAGCAACTATGGGCGGATTCATGTGCGAAGCTACAAATAAACATCCACGTTCGACAATGCTTAAATTTTTTGCGTCCTTAAAAGTCATGGGCATATCATTAAAAATTTTTGCTTCAAATTCCAGCCCGAACGATTGAATACACCATCTTATAATTTCGCGTCTTGTAACATTTTCGTTTAAATTATTTACAGAGTCAGTGACATAACCTGAACGCAAAATAAATCCGGCCGGGTCATTATTTAAATATTCTTCTGAGTTGCTCCAGTCGATGCCGCGAGCAAATAATAAGCCTGCTAAAAATTCGCCTCTAGTTACGGCCTGCGAGCTTGA
>ERZ842401.2017-NODE-2017-length-27738-cov-20.795037_pt1 | contig 27738 bp, 25 predicted proteins | sample MGYA00521270_ERZ842401 | MGnify/ENA primary metagenome ERZ842401 (study PRJEB31892, sample SAMEA3878208) | bioreactor metagenome | biome: Moose rumen | place: Sweden | collected 2011-10 | study: EMG produced TPA metagenomics assembly of the PRJEB12797 data set... | reverse complement strand
TTTGCGTGACGCGCTCCACGACGCCAGTCGCCAAAACATCCTTGTTGTCCCAGTCATAGACCTGATACTTTGCGGAAGAAGAGCCGCAGTTCAAAGTAAGAATAACCATAAAATTCCTCGATAAAATGAAAATTTATTCCGATTATAGACCGAAAAATTCCATTTTGCAACGAAATACCATTTTCAAAAAATGAGCGGAGTTCAATTTACAAAAAAAAGACAGGCTAAAAACCTGTCTTTTTATTGCATTTACGCATTACTTATTTTCGAGTAAACGTTACCACTCCAAGAGAGAATTTTCCATTTGTGATAGTAATCGGTAATGTTTTTGAAGAAGTACTTGCTGTCATCTCGGTGTAATCAGCATTTGGCGTATACTGTTTTGTAACAGACGCAACAATGTTACCATCAGTTGTTGCATCGCCTGTGTATGTTCCAGAATACTGCGTTAGATACAGCGTTACACCACTCGATTCACCGAATGAATCATATTTAAAGTTCTTGTCAGAATAAAAATAAAACGTATGCACTTGATTTACGCCACCAGAAGTAATGCTCCCTTCATACGTTGCTACAACATTTGCAGACGAAACGGAAACACGCAAATCGCGAGAATTTTCGTCGTCGTCATCGTCAGAACACGCGGCAAGACCAAAACCCGTAGCAGCAAGAGCCGTCAAAACCGCAACCAATTTGAAAAATTTTTTCATTGTAGAACTCCTATGCCCAAAAAGGCGAGAAAATAGTTCCAAAACGTACATTTTGGAAATTCCACAATACAAAAAAAAAGTATTTATACAAGTGGTTGGGCAATAAAAAATCCCGTGCGCATAACACGGGATTTTTGTTTTTTCAATGCTAAAAACTTACGCTTGCAACGCCGTTACCGCAACTGTGTCAACGATTTCGTCAACATTGCAGCCGCGGCTCAAGTCGTTGAGCGGTTTTGCAAAGCCCTGGCAGATAGGACCGATTGCCTTCCAGCCGCCCATGCGCGCCGCAATCTTGTAGCCAATGTTGCCAGCGTTGATGTTGGGGAAGATAAAGGTGTTTGCATGACCCGCAACCTTGCTTCCCGGCGCTTTCAGTTCGCCCACTTCGGGAGCGATTGCCGCGTCAAACTGGAATTCGCCGTCAAGAGCCAAATCGGGGGCTTTTTCGTGCGCAATGTTGGTTGCGTGAACGACTTTTTCCACCGTGTTGCCGTCTTTTGGGTCTGCGCCGCTACCTTTGGTAGAGAATGAAAGCATGGCGATTCTGGGTTCAATGCCGCCGATTTTCTTTGCCGTGTCCGCAGACGCAATCGCAATGTCCGCAAGCTGATTTTCATCGGGGTTGATATTGATTGCGCAGTCGCCAAAGACCGCAATGCCGTCAGAAAGGTATTTGTTTCCGCCTTCGGGCGCAACCATGATAAAGCAAGAAGAAACGGTGCTCACGCCGGGCGCGGTCTTAATCACCTGTAAGCCGGGGCGCAGCGTGTTTGCCGTTGAATGGCACGCGCCAGAAACAAATCCGTCCGCGTCGCCCGCCTTTAGAATGAGCGCGCCGTACATGGTGTAATCTTTGAGCGCGGCGGCTTTTGCGGCGGCAACATCAGCATATTCAGGCTGTCCCGTCTTTTTGTTCAGTTTGCCTTCGCGCGCCTTGTACAAAATTTCGGCGTATTTGTCCGCGTTTGCATCGGTGGTGGGGTCTACGATGTTCACGCCGCTCACATCAAAGCCGAATTTTTCAATTTCAGCCTTGTTTCCAAGCAGGGTAATTTTTGCGATTCCCTCTTTTACGATGACGGAAGCCGCCTCCACAACGCGCTTGTCCTCGCCTTCACACAGAACGATTCTTTTGCCAGCGGCTTTCGCCTTAGCCCGAAGTTCTTTTACAAAATCCATGTTTAACTCCTTAAAAATAAAATCATTAACACAAGCAGAATACCACGAAAAGTGCCAAATCGCAACTTTTCTAAAAATCGCCCTCGCCTCTTTTCCGATTTTTCAAAAAGGTGGATTTTTTTCGCACAATTCCGCTATGATATTTTTATGCGAAGATTTTTGTTGGCGTTCGCGCTTCTTTTTTTGACAAAAGCGTGGGCAAAGGATTATTCACAAAAAATCTACCTTTGGCGCGGAATTTCTGGCATGGAAACGCAACTGCGAGATTCGATTTTGTACGTTTGCGGAGACACCTCTAAAACGCAAAAACCCGCCGTCATCATTTGTCCAGGCGGAAGTTATCATCATCTTGGTATGTCGCACGAAGGATTTGCTACGGCGCGGTGGTTCGTTTCAAAAGGATTTGTTGCGTTCGTGCTTCGCTATCGAGTGGCGTACAACGAGCATCATTACCCCGACCAACTGCAAGATTTTCAGCGAGCGATTCAGATACTTCGAGAAAACGCAACGCAATTTGGCATTGACAAACAAAAAATCGGAGCGATTGGATTTAGCGCGGGCGGTCATCTTGTAACAATGGCGGGCGAATTTGGAAAAAGCGTAAACGAACTCAAAAATCTTGGAATCGAAACGACCGAAAGTCTTTGTCCCGATTTTATAATGCCGATTTATCCCGTTGTTTCAATGCAAGACGACATCGCGCACAAATGGAGTCGAACGAGCCTTTTAGGACACAAATATTCCCCGCCCGAAGCGGAAAAAGGCTTTTCGCTTTTTAATATACGCGGATTCAAATATTCCCAAGGATTAAAAGACAAATTTTCGATGGAAAACGAGCAAAATATTCCAGACGATATGCCGAGCGTGTTTTTGCTTGCATGCGAAGACGACCCCGTGGTTCTTTTTGAAAACTCGGTTCGACTAGACGCGGCGTTGACGGTGCGCGGGATTCCGCACGTTTTTGTTCATTACAAAAAAGGCGGACACGGATTTGGAATGAAAGAAAAATCTTCGATAATGCGCGAAACGCATTGGAACGACGAAACATTGCTTCCGTGGCTCGTTGAAATCGGCGTTCTAAATCAAAATTCTCCAGAGGAAGAAAAATGAGAAAATGGGCAAAAATCCTTGAATGGGTCGGCGCGACGATTTTAGTTAGCGGCGCGGCATTTTTTTCGTTCGTGTATTTTCGGAAAATCGGAATGAGCGTTTTTTATCGCGCCGTTCTTTTGTGGATAATTGGAGCGGGACTTTTGTGCTACGCGCCGATTGGATTTTTTCGTTACAGCGAAAGCCGCGCCAAAGCCGACGAAACGCACGACGCGGAAGACATAAAAATCGCAAAATCTCGAAAAAGGTCGCTTTCGCTCAAAATAATCTGCGGAATCGTTTTAATCGGAAACGGATTTTTGATTTTATGGAAAGCGTCGCAACTGAATTAACCGTTTTTTATTTCCGAACAAGTCTATTTATATAATCAGATTTTTACGCTAGAATCGACTGCAAAATACAGGAGGTTCTTTTGACATTTCCACAAGACAAATACGCAATTTGCAAAACGCTCAACGGAAATCAAACGTATTTTTTTCGGTGCGTGGGATTTTGCAATTATCACAAAGTGTACGTTACGGCAAAGCAAGCGCGTTTCAAACAATGCGCGGCAAAGCACTGCAACGCACTCATAAAAACCGACCATCCCTATTGGAGAGAACGAGAACTCAAAAAGCAACTGCGAAAACTCAGAAAAGAAAGCGGGCGACTTTCCGTAAAGCAAGATTCTCAAACGGAAGAACAGACGGAAGCGAATTCTGAAGTGAGTTTTGAGTTAAAATGCGTGGAATTATACGCATCTGCTACAAATAGAAGCCTTACTTCTGTATACGAGATGTTTTTTACGACGGGTCTTCACGAAAAATTGACCGCCGAAAAAGAGCGACTTTCCACGATAAATTCGGCAGAGTTGATAGGATTTTGCGACGATTTTATTCAAAATTACGCAAGAAATATCCGCTAGAGCGGCAAACGAACAAGTAAAATATGGATTTTACAAAAAACAAACTCCACCTATTATCAGACCTATGGGGAAATGTATGCTGATGAGAAGAAGAACAAATAGACTCAGAGCGTATCTTGGAACGCGCAACTCAGGCTGGACGATTCAGACGATTTCAGAAGAAGAATGTCTTTCTACCGCATATTATCTATACGGAATATGCTCTTATATAATTGATTTTGACGAATTTAGAAACATCGATTATTTGATTGATGTAATACAAAAACTTGTGAAGCGACTTTCACTGCAACAGCATTTTGGAAACGTTCTCAAAAAACTCATCAGCACACTTGAAAAAAACGGCTCGCTCACGCTGATAACGCTTTCCGAAGATTCAGAAATTCCAATTCCAACGTTCCGAGGAACAAATACCGCATACAAATACAACGAAGATGCAGACATTGACGTTTCATTTCCGCGCGATTTGATTATACATCGCCCCGAAATAATCGACGTGTATCGATACGTGTACGCTTCAAACTCTCCAGACAAATTGCTCATTTTGCTTTCAAAAACGTTTCTCTCTGGACGCTCGTTTGATACGCTGCCCGCAAAAATCCAAAAAATCGTAAACGACGTGTCTTCGATTCAATTCATCATTGACGCGGTTGGACTTTCGATAAACGAAGCGCGCGTTCTTCTTTTAATTTTTCGCACAACGGTTCTCGCGGAACTTTCAAATTTGATGCGCGAAGTTTTTTCCGACAACCGCGACAGTTTTTGCGGGCGAATCTTAAAAATCGAGCAATCCGAAATCAACACCATTTTTAGAAGCGACCAAAAACTCCGCTCGTTTGGATTTCTTGATAGCGAATACGAATTGACTCCCGAAGCGATTGATTGCATAAAAACGGGAAGCATCGACACGTTTTTTTCAGAAATTCTAAAAGAAGAGGACACAAAAAGCGCGTTTGACATTTCTTCTTATGCCGTTGAAAAAGAATCGGTGGAAATTGCGCGAAAATTGTTGTCCGCCGACGCACCGCTTAACATTCTTTTGTATGGAGCGCCCGGCGCGGGCAAAACCGAGTTTGCAAAATCAATCGCCCGCGATTGCGCACTCCGCGTTTTTACGTTTCAAAACGACACGGAACTCAACAAACGTGAAAATATCCTTTGCAGATTAAATTGTCTTCTTTCAATTAACAAGGCGGATTCCGTAATCGTAATTGACGAAGCGGACACGATTCTTGAAACAACGGCGGCTTCGTTTGCGTCTTTTTTTGGGGGAAACAATCGCTCGTCGGCAAAAAAAGGCACGGTAAACAAGATTTTTGAAAATTGTAACAATCGCGTTATTTGGATTGTCAATCACACAAATCAAATCGAAGAATCCACAAAGCGACGGTTCACCTATTCGATTTTTTTCAACGAAATGCCAGAGCAGACGCTTCGTTCAATCGCGTTCACGCGGCTCAAAAAAGTCGGCGACCGCCTAAATCCAGCCACCGTTCAAAAAATTCTCGATTTGTGCAGCCAATTTCACGTGACTGGCTCTTCCGTGGAAAATATTGAGCGCGTGATTGCGTGTTCGCCTGTTTCCAAAAACAAAAAATCCGACGAAGAATCGCTCCTCCGCGACATTCGGAACGTTTTGGAAGCGAATTCGACGTTGCTTTTTGGAAAAGCAAAAATGCGCCAATTCGTTTCTTCGTCTTATGACGAGGCGGTTCTCAACACGAGTTTTCCTGCAGAAGAAATTATTTCGATGGTGAGAAACGCGCTTTTGTTTAGCGAACACGAAAAATCCGCGCAAAACGGAATTCGATTGCTTTTTTACGGCGAAAGCGGAACGGGAAAAACGGAATTTGCGCGGTACATTGCGCAAAAACTCGGTCGAAAAATCCTGCTAAAACGTGCGTCGGACATTTTGGGAATGTTTGTGGGCGAAAACGAGCGGCACATAAAAGAAGCGTTTTCCGAGGCGGAGCAAAGCGGACAGATTTTGCTTTTTGACGAAGCGGATTCGTTTTTTTATTCGCGCGAAAGCGCGTCGCGGAGTTGGGAGCGTACGCTCGTAAACGAATTTCTTACGCAAATGGAAGAATTTTCGGGGATTTTAATTTGCACAACGAACCTCAAAAGTATCATGGACGCGGCGATGAATCGGCGATTTCACATTAGCGTGGAGTTCAAAGCGATGAACGAACAAGGAATCAAAACGCTCCTTGACCGCTACTTTCCAAAAATCGATTTTTCCAAAGAGGACGTGCGGCTTCTTTCCCGTCGCTCAACCGTAACGCCCGGCGATTTTGGCGCACTTTCAAGCAGAATTCGATTTATGAACAAAGACGAAATAAAACACGATTTTATAATCTCGGAACTTTTGAAAATCCAAGACGAAAAAAACGGCGGGAAATCAATCGGCTTTGGCGTTTGAAGAAAAATAACGGTGCGCTATTCCGTTACACGCGAGGCTTTTTTGTCTAAATGCTTTTCGATTTTGGGGCGCAGCGACAAGAAAATCTCCACGAGCAAAGGGTCAAAATGCGTTCCCGCTTCTTCACAAATGAGTTTGAATGCTTCATCGCGCGGAAGAGCGGGTTTGTAGCACCGCTCTGACACGAGCGCGTCAAAGCAATCGGCAACGGCAAGAATCCGCGCAGCAAGCGGAATTTCCTCGCCCTTGATGTTGAGCGGATAGCCACGCCCGTCCCAGCGTTCGTGATGATACAACGCAACGTCAATCGCCATTTGCACGGCTTGCCTGTCAACCACGTTGTTAAAAATCCGCCGAATGATTGCCCCGCCAAAGCGCGTGTGGTTTTTCATCGTTTCGTATTCAAAATCCGTGAGTTTTCCGCGTTTCAAAAGTACGCTGTCGGGAATCGTGATTTTTCCAATATCGTGAAGCGGAGCCGCCGCACCCAAATCCGAGATGAATTTTTTGTCCACCTCGTCAGAATACAATTTTTTCACATAGAGTTTTTCTGCAATCATTATGGAATACACTTTTGTATTTTTGACGTGTTCGCCCGTATTCGCGTCCCGCGCTTCAATCAGCGTCGCAAGTTCCTCGATTATATTCGTTTGCATATCGAGCATGAGTTTACTCTGCTCGCGGATTTTTTCAGTCTGCTCCCAGACTTGTTTTTCGAGTTCCAATCGCCGCCGAAACGCCTGCGTCAGTTGGAAAAACAAAAACGCAATGACGAGCAAAAAAAGCAACATGATTCTTCCGACCGAAACTTGCATTCGCTTCAAAATCGCGTGTTTTGGAAGAACCAAAACGACCGTCCAATCGTCAAGAATGCGATTAGAAAACGCCACCACGTCTTCGCCGCCAAGTTTTGTCTTAAAGCGCGTTGCATTTGTGGACAATATTGAGCCGACGAGTTCGGAAAATCCTTCAGAAAGACTTGCATCGCGAAGGGCAATTTTTCCGCGCTGCCTTGAATCGGCGTGAGCTAAAATCAGCGAATTTTTATCGATGATAAAACCAAAACCTTCGCCAGAAAGCGAAAGCGAATCAACGTATTCTTGAAGCCCGTCGAGTGCCAAATCCACGCTCACCACGCTCGAATAATCAGAAAGAAGGCGCGACATTGAAAGAACCGACTTGTTTGTTCGGCTTGAATCGTATGGCGGAATAATCGCCACGTTTCCTTGCGAGCGGAGCGCGTCTATGTACCAATCTTGCGCTTTTGGAACAAAATTCACCACGTCTTTTTGATTTGCGCCATCAACGTATCGTCCGCGAATCCAACCGTAAACGCCCGCAAAATTGTGTATGCTTTCAGAAGAATCGTTATTCGAGGCTGCGGAAAAATATCGCTCGATTACGTCGTCGCTCTCGTCGTTTTTGAGCAAAAAATCCACCGTTTCACTCATCACAAAAAGAGATTCCGTGCCTTGCACCAAAAATCCTTTTATCCGCTCAGAAACCTCGTAAACGGTGCGAACGCCAATCGTTTCCGCGTCTTCCCGCGAAAGTTGATAAAACGAGTGGAACATATAAGAAGCCGCCGACGCGAACACGACTGTGGCAACGACTTGCACCGCTACAAAGTGTTTTACGTCCGAACTGAACAATTTATTGACGATTTTTTTTACAAGGAATACTCGCATACGCTTATTTTACAACTTTATACACTATAAAAACAACTACATCATTTGACTTGTTTTTGAAACATTAGCGCAAAAGCGAAACCGCATTTCTGCGCCACCAACGCTCGGTGAAAAAATCAGGCATAGAAAGCCGTGCCGTCTGCCCGATGTACGGCGTAACGACCGTAATGTTTTCCTTTTCGGCGGCGAGCAAAAAGCGTTCAACAGAATCGTCCCAGCCGTGGCGAGAGAGAATGATTGCGCCCCAGTGAATCGGCAACGCGACTTTTGCACCAAGCGTCTTTACTGCCGCAACGGATTGCTCGGGGAACGAGTGGACTTTTGGCCACTGCACATCGTACTGCCCGCACTCCATCATCACAAAGTCAAAATCGCCGTATTTTTCGTGAATGCGCTCCCAGTGCGAGTTGAATCCAGAGTCGCCGCTTTCAAAAATCTGATGATATTCGTCTTTAAAAACCCAACTTGCCCACAGCGTCGCCATATTGTCCACAAGTTTTCGCCCCGAAAAATGCTGCGCGGGCGTACAGACAATCGTCAGCCCCGAAATTTCAGTTTCTTCCCACCACGCCATGTTCGTGATTTTTTCCGCCTTAACCTTCCACCGTTTCAAATGATTTTCAACTCCGAGCGGAACGACATATTTTTTCACTTTTTTGTCAATTTCGCGAATCACATCGTAATCAAGATGGTCATAATGGTCGTGCGAAAGAAGCAGAATGTCGATTTCGGGCAAATCGGCGACGGTGACAGGCGGATGAGAAAATCGCTTGCCTCCCACCCAAGAAACCGGCGAAATCACCTCAGAAAAAACGGGGTCAATCAGAATCCGAAGAGAATGCATTTCAAGAAAAAGCGACGAATGACCGAACCAAGTGACTTTGACTTCATTAATCGCGGGCGATTCTTCGGGATTTTGGGCAAAATCAGGCTTTTTCGTCGGAAATTCAAAATCGGGCCGCGGGTCTTTTTTGGAAAAAGTGAGCGGGTCTGGCGCGGGATTTTTTTGCATCGCCATGACCGAAAAATCTTCTTCGTTGTGAAATTTCTTTCCGTCAAAATTCACCGCCCGCTCGGCATAATTCTTTCGGTCGGCACGGCTCGCTTTTCCGCCGAACGGCTTCCAGGCTTTCAAAAACACAAACGCAAAAAGCGACACGACGGCAACAACGCCCACAATCACAATTCCGATAATCGCAAGAATATGAAGAAATTTACTCATGGTTTTAGTATACAAAAAATGTCTAGCAGACGGCAAGATTTCCCGCGTCCATTCGCCACACTTCGTCCGCATACTGCGCCGCGCTCGCTTCGTGCGTTACGAGCAGCACGGCTTTTCCGCTGTGCGCCGTTTTTTGCAGAAGTTCCAGCACGCTTCGTGTGTTTTCATCGTCCAAGTCGTCGGTTGGCTCGTCGGCAAAGATGATTTCAGGATTCATAATGAGGGCGCGGGCAATCGCCATTCTGCGCATTTCGCCGCCGCTTAATTCGCTCATCTTTGCGTCGGCAAGCGGTGCGATTCCAACGCTTTCAAGCAGTTCACGCGCTCGGCTTTCAAATGTCGCCGTGTCGCCGTAGAGCGCGGCGGGTGCAAGCACATTTTGCAGCACGGTGAGTGCGAACAAGCCCGTCTGCCCTTGCGGAATCACGCCAATTTTTTTGTTTCGGAAGCGCGAAAGCGCGTCATCTTTGAGCGAATACAAATCTGTGCCGTCGCACAAAACCCGTCCAGCAGTCGGCTTTAAAATCCCCGCAAGCATATAAAGGAGCGTGGACTTTCCGCTTCCGCTCCTGCCCGTAATTTCAACAAGTTTTCCGCTTTCAAGCACAAAATCAAGCGGCTTTACCGCTTCAAAGTGACTCGCGTTCTTCGTCGGTCGAAAATATTTTTTACTGATTTGTTCGGCTTTTAGTGTCATGCTAATTCCTGCTTATCTCGTATATTATTAAAAGCATTTTCTAAATCAGAAATAAGTTTATCAAACATTTTCACTTTTGCACCTGTTTCGATATTTGTTTCTGATAAAACATAACCGCCGTCTAAATCACATTCAACAATCGCTCGTCCCTTTTTAGCTGGCTTTTTTGTTGTGAGCGTTCCGTCTTCATCTGGTGTTACGAAAAATACCTTAATATGCTTTGTGTTTTTGTCAGCGGCAAGTTTTAATTTCCAATAACCAGTTTGAGCAATTCGTTCTCGCAAGGTAACTTTGATTGACAAAACCGCAATTACATCAGCATTTTTGGGATTAAAAACAATAATATCAACATCAGGAAGGTGGCAACCAAATTCCCCATAATCAATAAGCACGTTTCTTTTTACTTTTCCAAGCAACTCAGGTAGATTTTTTCCTTCAGTTCGTTCAAGTTTATTGCCATTGATAACATCAAGACCAATTTCTTTGATTTCATCAACGATTATATATTCAATCAATTTTTCAAGATTTTTCCCTTTAAAAGCACGCCAGGATTGTTCATGGTCATCACCTTCAAAATCTTTTTTGTGAAGTTCTTTGGCTTCTGTAAGTAATTCGGAAATATGTTTATAAGCCTCTTTTCCAAATTTTTTTTGTTTTGACTTATACAATTCTAGTAAATCTTCAAATGTCATAGTTTCTCCATAATCAAAATAAATTCCGTTGGATAAGCTAATTTTATATTTTCATCTGAAACTTTTCCAAATCTTCCAGTTTCTGGGTCGCGCGTAGAGGGTAGCATTTTTGATGGAATTTCGCGTTTTATTATATTGTGTGTTTTAAAACCGATGTTTTCAAATTGTTCTTGAAACACTTCTGCATTTTTGATTTTTACACCTTGAAATTCTGTATCGCCAATGACAACACAGGCTCTTCCGCCTTTTTTGAGAACCCGTTTTGTTTCTTTAAAAGTTTCGAGCATATCGGCATAATAATTTTTGACTTCCGTCTGTTTTTTGTTTTTTAATTGTGAAATTATTTCAAGAGCAATTTGACTTTTTAACTCAATAGTATCGCGCTTTTTGTAGGAACTACCAATGAATTTTTGGCGAAACTCTGATAGTTCATTCATAAAACCAAACCAAAGAGAAGGAAGTTGATGCAAATCGGCGTACTCATAAGATGTAACATAAGGAGGAGAGGTAACAATCAAACTCGCTTTTTCATTTTCGCAAGGAATATGACGGGAATCGCCACACTGAACAGTTCTGTAAGAATCGATATTTTTTTGCATTTCAGGCGAGAGCAAACTATTAAATTCTCCATGCTGTTTTATCATTTTTTTTGATTGAGTCAAAAATAGCTCGATTGGGTCATATATTTTTTTGCGCATATCGCGAGTTGGCTTTACGCTTTTTTGAAGCCAAATTGAAGCCGTTTTTAAAATTTGAGCAAAAGCAACAAAATAAAAATTACGGATTTTTTGATTCTCGATTTTTTTTAATCTTGTTAAAATAATTGCCAATTTTTCTTTTTGTTGTGGCAAAAACCAATAATCAATTCTTTCGTTTTCCGTAATTTGTTCCAAAGCATCTTTTACAGAATCAGCATAATTCCAATTAAGCGCATAATCTAAATCTGCTAAAATAGCATCGTATTCTCGTTGTAATTCATTTACATCCAATGGAGTTGATTTTACATCAGCAATAAGATACGCAATTTCATTTATATCAGTGCCGATTCCGACACGATTATTTACGATAGATTCAACTATTGTTGTGCCACTCCCCATAAATGGGTCAACAATTATATCGCCTTCCGTTGAATTTTCAATTATCAACCTTTGAGCAACTTGCGGAATAAACTTTGCAGGATACGTGTAATAGCCGTGCGTTATGTATGCTGTATCTTTTATCGTTTTGTCAGCAAATGACCAAGAATAGTCAATTGGCACAGAGGACAAATCCATCACAATAGTTTCTCCAAATCTGAAATCAAATATTCAAGAAACATTTTGCATATTTGAGCGATTTTTCCGTATGGTTTCATAATTTCACTCTATACTTTTTTTCTATAATTTTCAACGATTCCCTAAAATGGCATTTCGGCTTTCAGTGTCAATTTAGCCCTCCCTCAAAATTACGCCCGTATCGATTTTTGAAATGCTACGCGACGCGCACCTTGCAGTAAGGCAACCACACAAAATCGAAATCAAAAGGCTCAAAATCACCAAAGAAAAAATCACGGTCGCGCTTGGAAGCAAAAACGGAAGTCCGAGCGCATTTTTGAGCAGCGTGTGAAATGGAACTATACACAAAAAAGCAAGGGCAATGCCACAAATTCCGCCCGATGCGTTCACAAGAAGCGACTCTGCCATGACTATGTGCGACAATTTTTTTTGACTTGCGCCCATCACGCGCAAAACGGCAAATTCTTTTTTGCGCTCGCCGATGATGAGCGTTGAAATCACAGAAAGAATGATGACGCATAAAAACCAGACGATGCCCGTCAAAATCGCGATGACTTTTGAAACGCCCGCAAGACTGTTTGAAATCCCGCTCGTCATTGATTTTGTTTTGACTGCCTGCGTTTTTCGCACTTTTCGCTGAATCGCGCCTGCAACCGAGTCGATGTCGTAGCCGTCGGCGACTTTGACGAGAATCGTGGAAATCATTTTGTTGGAATATTTTTTGTCGGTAAACGACCACCCGATTTTGTCTGCCGCCGCCATGAGCATTTGAATCGTGTTCAGATTTGCGAATACCGCGTTGTCAAGTCCCGTTCCCGTTTCTTCAAGTTGAGCAGCGATGTTCCAATCCTCGTTAAAAAATTTGAGTTTTCGATTTGCGGAAAGCGTCACTTTGCTCCCAACAAGAATGTCGCCGTCTTTGAGCGAATCTGAAAAACTTTCACGCACCCAAGGCTGAATCGTAAAATCGCTTTCTGGCACAAACCCGATGAGTTGCAAACTCACCGAACAACAGCCCGAATTCATCGAGCACATATAGACTTGCGGAGAAATCTTTTCAACGCCCTCAATCTGCGCGACTTTTGCAAGATTCGCGCTGTTCATGTAAAAATACGTGCGGTTTCCCTGATTCAAAATCGTGTCCGCGCTCACTTTTGTGCGCGCTTCATACGGAACGACGATAATATCCGCGCCGAGCCTGAGTTCAAGACTTTCAAGTCCGCTCCGAAGACTCGTCAAAATAAGAACGCCGCCAAAAATCGAAAAGGCAAGAATGAGCGCGAACAAAAACAAAGCGAAACTCCGCCCTTTTTTTCCGAGAAGATTGAGAATAGGAAGCGAAGAAAAAGTCATTTGAAAAATCCTTTGCAATGCAATGCGGTGGTTGAGAGTGTCGAAACCGCCAGTACAGGAACAGTCATTTCGACACGCGCAATGACCGAATTATTTTTTCTTTTCACTTTTCAACAAAACGATTGAATCAATCACAGAAACGGCGGCAAGCAGCACGCACAGCACCAAAACGGAGGGACGCATGACGGTGTGGCAGCGCATTTCCTTCATCATGCAAAGCGGAATGAGCGTGTTTGGAATAAAAGCCACCAGAATCGAAAGAGGAACAAACGAAATCGAAATCCCCGCCTTGATTTTGGAATCTTTCAAAAAAAATCGAGCAAGCGACAAAAGAGAGAACACCGCGCCAACGGAAAAAACGACCTGCTCCGCCCAATGACAAAGCATCCACGAGCCGTCGTCTTTTGGCGCACAAGCGTGAAACGCGAATTTCACACCCGCGCAAAGCAAAATCGACAGAACGAGCAGTATCACATTAACCAAAGCACCTTTTTTCATAACATGACTCCTTGTTAGTTTATGCTAACAAAAAATATAATATTGACTCCGCGTCCGCTTTGTCAATTATGCGTCGTTCTTGATTTCTCGCGCAAATTTTCCGTGTTCAAGCACAATCGTGCGCTCTGCAAAAGAAGCGACTTCCGGCGCGTGCGTGACAACGATAATCGTGCGTCCTTCGGCGTGAAGTTGCTTAAAAATGTCGATGACCATATTTTCGTTCGCTTCGTCCAAGTTGCCCGTAGGCTCATCGGCAAGAATCAGCTGCGGATAGTTGATGAGCGCGCGGGCAATGCACACGCGTTGCTGCTCACCGCCGGAAAGCTGACTGGGAAGATGTTTTGCGCGCTCCGCCAACCCCACCCGCGCGAGTGCGTCCATCGCTTCTTTTTCATCGGGCAGGCTGTGATAATACTGCGCCACCATCACATTTTCAAGCGCGGTCAGGTAGTTCACCAAATGGAACTGCTGAAAAATCAGCCCGATTTTGTCGCGGCGAATGCGCGTTAGACTGCGGCTGGATTCGTGCGCAATGTCCGCGCCGTCCAAAATCACTTGCCCGCTCGTGGGCTTATCCATGCAGCCGATAATGTTCATCATCGTGCTTTTTCCGCTGCCGCTCGGTCCCATAATGGCAACCCATTCGCCTTTTTCCACGGAAAGACTCACGTTCTGCAACGCCTTGACCGTTCCGCCCGAATATATCTTTGAAATGTCCTTTAATTCCAACAATGCCATACTATTCTCCTTGTACTGCAACAGATGTCATTGTCGGGCTTGACCCGACAATCTTTCTCCATACCATGAAGATTCCCGCGTCTAGCGCGGGAATGACAACAACAGCCCGTAATTTTATTCCCCTTTCAGCACCAGCGCAGGGTCTACTTCGGTCGCGCTCCGCACGGGCAATAAACACGCCAAGCCGGTAATCGCCACGCTTACCACAATCGTAATCGGTACCAACAGCGGCTGAAACGAAATGCTCCGGGTAAATACATTCAGGCTTACCGCCTGCGCAAAGGCAAAGCCCAGCACCACGCCGAGTAGCCCGCCGAGTGCGCCCAAAAATAAGCCTTCGCCCAAAAACTCGCCGACAATGCTCTGGTTTGACGCGCCGAGCGATTTTTTAAGACCGATTTCCTTTCGCCGCTCCGCAACGACCGCCATCATCGTGGTTGCCACGCACACCATCGTCAAAACCAAGACGACGAGCGTAACGATGTAGACGAGCGACTGCAATTTGGTAAGCACCGTGCCTTCCGACTGCGTGACGCGCTTTACAAGACGCGGGCTTACACCGTCCACATTTAAGCGGATAGTGTTCACAAGGTTTTCTAGTTCCGCGCCGCTTGCGCTGATAGAACATTCTGCAACATCAAGCGTACCGCTACTTGCCATTAGCCTTTCCAAATCGGAAAGCGACATATAGATGCATTCTTCTTCGCTGCCGCCTGTTTGTAAAATTCCCGCCACGGTACAATTTTCGCTGAACGCCGTGCCGTTTGCATCCACGCCCGCAATCGCCACTTTTGCACCCACACTCAGTGCGACCTTTGCTGCCACCGTTTGCCCCAAAAGCACCTCGCCGTCGCGCTCCGGAAATCTACCAGAAACATACCAGTACGGGCTGGATTTTTTCACTTCCGCAAAGTCCGTACCCGCCACCATAAACGGCTGATTGTTGATTTTCATCGTTTCATAGCGGAACGGGGTTAGCCCCACGAGTTTGCCGCTCGGCAAAATCGCGCGCGCGTTCTCCACATCGCTTGCCGTAAGCGGCTCGGTAGTCGCCGAAACCAACAGCACATTCGCGCCATACGAGCGGAACTCCTGCCCCATCTGCCGCGGCACATCGTAGTAAATCGTCACCAGCCCGCTTAAAATCGTCGCGCCAATCGCCACCGCAAGCAACGCCACCAACATGCGCGACCTGCGCCGCACGAGCGAACTCGTTATCATTTTGAAGTACATTCTCTGTCGTGTCATTTTCGTTACCACAGACAGTATAGCAAAAAATAGAAATAAGTAACAGTGGTTATCGTATGATAACGAGCGGAGAAAATTAAATCAGAAGTATTTTTGGTAAATATCTTTCAAAACATCAATATAATTTTGGGGGGCTTTGATTAGGTTCAAAATCTCTTCTTTTGAAAAAATATCAAAAATTCTTTCACCCATCATATATGCAATTGTATAGCAATGCTCAACGCTATAAAAATCTGTTACAAATTTCTCCCAAGTTACTTTTATAAAGTTCTTTGGGATTCTGTTAGATTGATTTGAAAGATAACAAGCGACAATTTCATAGAGCCAAACATATTTTTTAGGCGGAATCCTAGAAAAATATCCTTGAAAAACATGAACGAACTCATGCACAAGCAAAGAAATATAAGCATCGACTGAAATTACATTTTTTATTTCTTCATAATCAAGAATACAAATTTTATCTCCATCAAAAGTAAACGAAAACAGATTCTGAGAAAATCCAATTTTGTTGTCTTCTTTATATTTTTTCATTTGAGTGTCAGAAAAAATATGCAATTTTATCTTAAATTCTTCTGGCAGTGTGTCGAAATTGAAGAAATGTGCAACAAAAATGATTTTCTGATTTAGAATTTCAATTTGTTCTGTTCCAATATGCAAATCTCCAAAAACGATTTCATACAATCCGTTTGCTTTTAGTCTAGCACCCATATCGTATTATTTTCCTTCATTTGAATTGCCATTTCTTCAATTGCAATTTTTTCCTTAATTGGCAGATTGTCCATGTTTTTTAGTATTATCCCCGTTCCGTACACCCTGTTGAAAAACAATGACAAAAATTTGATTTTCTGCGCAATCACCGCATTTAAATTACAAATTTTTTCACTCAGCGATAAATCACCCAAATTCAGTTTTATCGCATCAAAAAAATATGCTTTTATTTTTTGTACAAAATGATTGTCAGAATCATGGATACTTTCAAAAAGCTTTGCAATAGGATGTGTCTGCCATTCTTTATATGTCAGATTTTCAAAGCGAGTATCAGTATAGTTTTCTTTTAGCATTTTTCCTTTGCACACAGGGCAAACTATTTTTTTACGGGAGTCAAAAATTTTCTCGCTTGTTTTTTTTATCATAATACTTATGATATTCAATAAAATTTTGAATGATTCCTTTCCAACAATAAATTTTATCTTCAATAAAATATTTTCTATCGCTGCCCCAAAATAGCATCTTATACTCATTTTCGGTTATGTCAGCAATACTTTTTGTCATATCAAGCCCTTCTTTTTTCATAGTTTTTGCAATGGAATAAAAATCTGTACTGTTGCGAAGAAATTTTTTGCAATCTGCCGTGAGATTTCCATTTTCTAAAAAATAATTTTCATCAATACCAAAAACAGTTCCTTTTCCCACGCAACAATTGCATTTTCCTGTTTTGCTATTGCTATCAAAAACATACTGAAGGATTTTGCTGTTTGACTGTGCCAAAATATATTTCTTATGCAAGTCATTGATTCCGAGCGCATCCATAATAGAAATTTCGTAATCAATTTTTTTCGAAAAATCGATAATCTGAGTCAATGGCGCGTCTGAATGAATCTCGCCTTCTTTTGACTTGGAAAACATCGCATTATTTGGGATTATCACAGAAAGAAAATTCTGACTCGTTGCTTTAGCATAATCGATCAAAATTTCAGGATTTTCAAAATTTTTGTAAACGGTAAATGGCACGAAATTCAGCTCTTTGTTAGGAATTTTAATTTTTATCGGAAGAGAAGCCTGCTTTTTTTCTGATTTTTCCAAGAAACAATTCTCTATCGGATGCAGCATTTTTGCAGTCGGTGTGTCCTCTAGCAATTTCGGTCTCCCTTGAAACAATAGTTTTCCGCCAGAATTTCCCGTTCCGCCAAATTCAACAATATAATCGGCATTTTTTATCAAATCTGCATTATGCTCAATAGCGATTATGGTGTTTCCCTCTTGAATTATACTTCGTATGGCTGATAATAATTTTTTTGCATCAGAAGCATGCAACCCTTTCGACGGCTCATCCAAAAGAAGCAATGTATTTTTCGCTTTTTCTGAAAGGATTTTTACAAGCGTGACTCTTTGCAATTCACCTTTGGAAAGCGTCTTTGAATTTCTTGCGAGCGTTACATATCCGAGTCCCAACTTTTTTGCCGCGTTTGCATAATTAGAAATTTTCTTATCACCAAATTTTAAAGCAAGCGTTTCAAAATCTGTATTATAAAAATCATAAATCGTAAAATCAGAAATTTTCACTTGCATCACTTCGTCAGAAAAACCAGTGCCGTTGCATTGCTCGCAGATTCCAAGAAGTTCATTTTCGTCAGAATACAAAATCCCTGAGCCTTGGCAATTAGCGCATTTTCCTTGAGCTGAGCCTGGCAAAAAATAATTGCACGGCAACGAGGATTTTTTTGCGAAGATTTTTGAAATGTGATTACCCAAATTTAAAATAGTTGCAACGGTCGAGTTTTTTGTTGCAGTTCGAGAAGACTGAGCCAAAAATTCCACAGAAGAAAAATCAAACAAGCCAGAAGTTCGTAAAATTGTGTTTAAAACTCCTTCTTTTACAAAAGTTGATTTTCCGCTTCCTGAAACACCGCATACGACACTAAAAGCATTTTTAGGAATTTTCACTGATATATTTTTCAAATTGTGCGCCGTGATATTCTTAAATTCCATAAAATCGGTTAATTCCACCTTTTCTAAATCATAGTCTTTATCTTCTTGATTCTTTAGCACTTCTGCCGTCACAGTGTCATATTTTTTGATTTCTGAAACTTTGTCTGCGAATAAAATACTTCCGCCAGCTTTTCCGCCAGCAGGACCCATATCAACAATATAATCACAATATGAAAGGAGTTTTTTGTTATGCTCGACAAGTATTATTGTATTTCCAGCATTTTTGATTCTTTCAAAAAGAATCGCAAGGTTTTCTATATCGCTATAATGCAATCCGCTCGACGGCTCATCAAGTAAAAAGCATATATTTTGAAAGCCAGAATTTAAAAGTGAGCAAATACGAATCCTCTGAATTTCGCCGCCACTTAAAGTATTAGTTGCTCGAAACATACCGAGATGGGAACACGAAACGATTTCAAAATTTTCGCACATGTCCAATATTTTTCTGAGGTATGGTTTTGAAAGCGTTGGAGCAGTTTCCCATTTTTCATGCGCCCAAATTCCCAAATCCTTCAGCGAAAACTGCAAAATGTCAGCAAACGTCATTCCCATAAAAGAAAATGCCTTTATGCGCTCATCAAAACGAGTTCCGTTACATTTTTGACAATCACATTCTGAAAAAATTGATTGCAATGAAGCGTTTCCTCTTCCTGTTGCGTAGACTTCTGTCAAATAATTTGCAATTCCTTTGAACACAATTTTCTTTTTTCCGCCAACTCTGTCTGTAAAAGAAATTTCTTCTTCAATTCCGTACAGAATTTTTTTAAGTTTTTCATCTTCTATTTCATGTATTGGAGTTTCAACAGGTATTTTCAAGGTTTTATAGACTGCAAAAATACATTTTTCAGTTACAGTTGTGTATTTCAGCCCCTTTTGGTTTATCCACGGCGATGACCCCGAAATTATTCCTTTTGATGTATCCGAAAACAAATCATTGATAGAAATTGAACAAGTCTTTCCGCTTCCGCCACATCCTGTGCACGCTCCGCCACCGTCATTATAATCTGTGATGAATGAAAATCTGCTTCGTATTAAATTCGGCATTATAAAGCCGCATGAATCGCATTCGATTTCGCGCAAAAAATCGTAGGTTTTGCCATTTTGCCTTACAACGTGAACACGACAAGCATAAGTATTGTTAAAAGAAGTAATTTGCTTTTCGTTGATTTTTGACAAAGAAAAGTCAACCGTCGCATACGCTTTTCTTTTTTCGATTTCTGTCGGATTTTTTTCACTATCAAAATATGCAAGACTGTAAATTCTTCCGTTCTCATTTATATACTCAAGCGCGGTGTTCAGTTCGTCGCCTATTTTAAAATCTGCTCTTAGCTGATTTATGAGCGAATAATTTCTTTTTATTTTTGAAGTGCAGTTTATGCAAGTAATTTCGCCAGAATCAAGAAAAAGATTTCGAAGCATTTCGTGAAGCCCTGAAACCGTAGAAACTGTTGAAAAGGGAGTTTTCACAGAATTTTTTACATCAATAAAAATGACGGCGGGCAAATTCCGTATTTCTTCAACTTCCGCATTTGCTTTTTGATGCAGCTCATTTTGAATTGTCTTAGAAGCAATTCTTGAAAAATTTTTATACCCATAGGTTGCCAATATATTTTTTAACAAAGTGCTTTTCCCAGAGCCAGAGACACCTGTTATTGCTGTGATTTTTCCAATCGGAATATCAACGGAGATATGCTTTAAATTGTTTGCATAGGCATTTACTATTTTAATGTTTTCCATATATCTTTTCCTTTTGTGAAGCAAACGGTAAAGGCTTTGATTTTCTCTTTCGTGTGGTTTTGTGCACCAATCGATTCTGGTTCAATAAAATCAGAGACACGAAACTGCTCTCCAAAATCGTACATTTTGGCTTTTTCGCTTACATATTCTGGATTATCCAAATCAATCGTACAAAATGTGATTATTATTTTTCCATTCTCTGTTAAATTCTTCTGACCTATTTCAAAAATAAAATCAAGGAAATCCCGCCCATCTGATGAGTGCCAAGAATTTGTAAGATATGAAAAGGTCTCGTCATCGAGATTAAAAAAATCAGTATTTGAAAATCGGTTTATTTCATTTTCGCTTATTTTTGTGTCTATCGGAGGATTTGCAACAATCAAATCAAAATTCGCTCCAGAATATGAATTTACGAGTTTTGAAAAATCTCCTTCAAGAATTTTCGCTTTGTTTTCTATACCGTGAGTTTTTATGTTTTCTCTTGCTAATTTACATGCGAGATGATTTAGTTCCACTCCCGTAACATAACAATCATATTGAGAAGCAAAAAAAATTCCTAATGGAAAAACACCACAGCCTGCATCTAAAACGGAAATCCCTTTTTTTAAATTGAGTTTCTCACACGAAAGTGCAAAAAATTCCGCGAGACCAAATTTATTGCAGACATATTTATCTGTTTTGAGGAAATATGTTTTTTTAGGTGTTTTAAACTCCGAATACATAATGTCTAACAAATCGGTCTGATTTTCATTTTGGAAAATTCATCAAAGTGTTCTTTCCAAACTCCCGTGCATATCTCATTAAAAATACACTTTCCGCATATATCAAGTTTCTGTCTCATACCATAATCAAGCTGATTAAAGTCCTTGATGTAATTCTCATTTTTATTGTATAAATCGAGAACAGACGGCCAAAAACTTTCGCCAACGCATTTTTCCATTCCATGCAAAAGACAATAAGGCATACCTTCTGTTTTTAAAATCTCTTCGTTTACGCGACCTTTCAATTTTTTTACCGCAAGGACAGAATCTAAAAGCGATACGGTCAAATCATTCGGATTTTTTAAATGAAGCATAGAAAATTGCATGATTTCAGGACTGTACTGCAATACAAATTGCGCTATGTCTTCCAAATAATTGATATTCAATGAAGTAATGACAGTGTTTGTATATATTTTGCAATCCGTTTCTTTTATTTTTTCTAGGGCGGATTTTACACTTTTAAATGCACCTGTTTTCCTGCTCATCGTATCATGGAGTATTGCATTATGACCATGAACCGAAAACGAAATACACACTTCTTTGTTTTTAGATACTAAATCTACAAAATTAACGAGTTCAGAATTATGCGCAAAACCGAAACCATTCGTTTGAATTATGTATTTTTTGTATTCTAGTGTTTCAGCAAGTTTTATAAGTGAAATCAGCGTTTCTATTTCAGTAGTTGGTTCTCCGCCAGAAAGCACAAGTTCGTTGCAACCTGCATTTGTTCCCTGAATAATTGCGTTTTTTAAGTTTTCTTTATTGACATTTGATTTTTTAAGATACGAGGAAAAGCAGAAATTGCAATTATTTGTGCAATCATAGGTCACTTTTAAATTAAGGCAATGCAAAATCAACACCCCGCTTTATGTGATTTATCAAAAGCCTCTTCGCTTCGCAATATTCATCAAAAAGTGCCGACGATTTTTTTGCCATTTCATGCCTTGTTGGAATGCAGCCACCCTTGCAAAAACTAAAAACATCGCAATCATAGCAACCTTTCATTAATTTTTTATAAAAACTCTCAAAATCACATATTTTTTCGGGAGTCAGGAGAATTTCCTTCAATTCAGAATTAGAGACCTCAAAGATATTTTTGACATAAGCCGTATTTTTCATGCTTTCGTGCATAAAATTATCACAAAGCCACATCTCTCCATTCGGATACACACAAGTAAAATTTGAACATTTTTCTTCACGATACTCGCACCATGTAACGACACTTCCAGATACATTGCAAATTATCGAGGCAATCGGCTCAATAACAATTCTATTTTCTTCACTTTGATACGGCAAATTGTGCATCCACAAGTCAAAAATCTCGCACATAAAATGGGCAAATTCCAAAGGTCTGATTCCATATTTTTCCGAATCGCCTTTTTTATCCGAATTGTAGCAAGGAACAAATTTGCAGAGATTAGAACCGATTTCTTTTATAAAAGCAAAAATCTCATTTGCTTTTTTGACATTATGGCTTCCAATTACACTGATAGTCGAAAAGGCAAGCGAAGAATTTTTCACCATTTCAATTGATTTTATGATTTTCTCAAATGATGGTTCACCAGTAATACAATGGCGTGTCATATCATTAATTTCTTTCGGTCCGTCGATACTAATACTTATAATTCGTTCACTGAGCAAATCTGCATTTTTTTCAAGAATTTTTATATATTCTTCCGTAAGAAGAGTGGCATTTGTCTGAAGGGCAATTTTATATTCAACAGGAAATGTATTGTTTAGATTTCGTATGCAAGAGGTGAAAGTTTCAAAAAAAGCAGGATTTTTTAATAATGGCTCGCCACCATGAAACATCCACAGAATCTTTGAGTTAGGAAACAATCTTGCAGTTCGTTCAGCGATTTTTATCAATTGTTCGCTGGTCATTGAATCTTTGCAATATGTCGTCCCATTTCTTAAAAATTCATAACAATACCCACAGCGAAGATTGCAGTTCATTGTGGGTTTTATGACGATAGTTTTAGCCAAATTCATTTTTGAATTTTCCAAGAAAAATCCTTAATAACCATGGCTATAGTCACTATGGTCGCCCCAACAGGCAAGCGCGGAGCGGGCATCATCATTTTTTACAATCTCGATAAATTCTCGAAGTTTATCAAGTTCTTCCTCCGTGTATTCTTGAACCTGAAGGTTTTCTCGTTCTGAGTCGATTGTTTTTTCCATAATTTGCTCCCATAAAAAGTCAAGAAGGTTGTTTCAACAACCAATTGAGTTTTTAAGTCGCTTCTCAAGTTACATACCGAAGGTATGATAAATGAGAAGCGATAGTTGATAAGCAAGTTTGCAACGCAAACTCGTCAGGATAAAAAGCAGACGATATTTCAGGCTGCTTTTTATCCTGTTTCCTTGAAAAACATCAAAAGAATACTGTTTTTTTTTATAGTGTCAACCTTTCCATTCAGTTTTGCATAAAATTTGCAATGCGTTTTTTATCGTAGTGTGAAAGAAGCATTATTCGTGGAAACTTGACAGAACGGTGCTGTATCACGGAAACGGCTGACCGTGCAACTCTAAAAACTCGCCTATACCGATTTTTCGGATTCTTAGCTCCCTTTCTCCAGCAAAAACTCATACATCGGCACAACATGGATTTCCGCCTTGTCCGTCCGTATGACTTCTTTTTCTTCCTTCGTCACGATGAAAAACTGTTTTGCTTCGGGAAAGTGCTTTGCCAGTTTTTCCAGGTTCGCCACTTCACGCCCACGGGCTGCGCCTTCAATCGAATAGGCGACTTGATAGGCGGTCTGCGTTTGAGGAACATAAAAATCCACATCAATGCCCGACTTGGCGGATTTAAAGTAATATAGTTCTTCGCCGTAGCGTTTTGAAAGCGTGACCGCGACCACATTTTCAAGAGCCGCCGTATCGCCTTTCATCAAAAACAGGTTCAGAATGCCGTTGTCGTTAAAATAATACTTGGGATTGCTTTCTTTTTCGGCAAAAGCGGCAACATAGTTTTTTATCGTAAAAAGCAGATACGCGTCTTTTACATAGTCGATGTAGTCGATGAGCGTGTCTTTGCCGAGCGTCACGCCGATTGCTTTGAGGATGCCGTGCAATTTTGAGTAGGAAATTTCCGAGCAGACCGACTCCGCGATTTTTTTGACGAGCAAGCGGAGTGCCTTGTCGTTCCGGATGCCGTTTCTGAGCGCGACATCGCCGAGCAGGATTTTTTGGTACACGCCCGTCAGGTAGCCGCGCTTGTCCGTGTGCAAAAAAAGTTCGGGAAAGCCGCCGTGCGCAAGGTACTCGTCACAGGCGGCGGTGATTTTTCCGCGTGATTTTGTGGCAGAAAGAGCGTTTTTATCGCAGGGAATGTCTTTTGCCCGCAAGAATTCCGCAAAACTGTAAGGATAGATTTTTTTTGCCATGTAGCGCGCGCCGAGCGTTGTTTCAATTTCGCGGCTCAACATGCGCGCGTTGCTTCCAGTAATGTAGACGCGCTCCTTTGCGTCCGCCATGCGCCGCGCAAATTTTTCCCAGCCGTCTATGTTCTGAATTTCATCAAAAAAATAACAGGGCTTTTCATCGGTCAGTTCGCTCGCCACTTGCACAATGTCGTTGCAGTCAGAAAGCGCAAATTCAGCAAGCCGTTCGTCCTCAAAATTGATGTAGACAATCTGATTCCACGAAACGCCGTTTTTCACCAGTTCCTGCACGCGCCCGTACAGCAAGGTTGATTTTCCCGCCCGCCGCAGCCCGACGAGCACATAATTCACCCTGTCGTCAAACTGACAGTCGCGGTACACAATCTGCTCGTTCTGAATAAAAGTGCGGTTATCAAAAATGACTTCGCGGATTTTGTCGTGATTCATACTCGCCTCGTTCTTACGATTGTCGAGTATATCCTACAAAATTATGTTGCTTTTGTCCAGTATATAAGACAAATTTTAGTTTATTTTGTCCTCCATACTGGACAAAATAAACTAATGACCGCCGTGCAAGACTTCCGCGGGGCGCAGACTGAGCAAGAGCCGAATCGAGGGAATTGAGCCTGCCATCGTCACCACAAAAATCAGAATCGCGACCAGCGGAATGACGGTGGGCTTAATCGTAATCGCAGAACTGAACACGGAATGCCCGATGACCTGCGCAAATCCCAAGCCCGCAAAGTAGCCAAGCACGCCACCCACCACTGCCGTAATCAGAATTTCCGTCAGCACAAGCCATGAGATGGGGCTGTCGTACGCGCCAATCGCTTTGAGTAAGCCGATTTCCTTGCTGCGCTCCATGACGCTCGCCGTAACCAAGTTTGAAATGCCCAGAGCCGAGCCGATAAGACTCAAAATCGTGATGAGCAGCATGAGCAGTTGTGTTTTGTTCAGAATCGCGCCCTCGCTTTCCGCCACCTGTCGCACCGCCTTTGCCACCGAGTTTGAAATGACTTCCTGAATCTGATAGCAAATGGAACTGACATACGCGGTGCAGTACCAAGTGTCCCAGTCCACGCGGTTCAGGCTTTCGGGGTCTTGCGCCGCCTTGCGCGCCAAATCATTGTCGGGCGTGGTGAGCGCGCTCACTTCTATTGAAGAAATCAGATTGTCCTTGCCAAAAAGCCACTGTGCGTCATCAAGCGTCAGGTACACGCACTCGTCTTCGTCACCGCCAGCCTCAAAAATGCCGCGCACGCTAAACTGCCAGTGCTTGTCCTGCCAATTCGCCGTGGAAAGCGTAATCGTATCGCCCACCTGCAAGCCGTATTTTTGCGCCAAATCCGCGCCGACCATCGCCTTCATCGGAACAAGGTCGTTTTTGGCTGTCATTTCGGTAGTTGAGCGCGTCGAAACCACCGCTTCTGAAGTGGTCATTTCGACAGGCTCAATGACCGTTTCATCGTCAGAAAGCCAGTCGCCCGTGACCGTCCACCACTTTTTCATCGCGACCATGCCCGTGTCAAGTTCCTCGCCCGTGGGAAGCGCAAGATGATGGTTGAACCAAGTGCCCGTCACTTTGACTTCACCGAGTTCGGTAAAATCGCTGTCGGCTGTCGGCGTTTTGGGAACGCGCGCAAGATTCGCCTTGCCGTCAAGATACGGCGCAAAATCTACTATATTAAACGCCCAGAAAATCGTTTTGAGCCGCCCCAGCTCGTCCTCGCGCAGATACTGAATCGACTCGCTTTCAAGCCCGTACATGTCGTTCATAATGCTTGCCGTCTGCGGCACCACGCAGATATTCGCGCCGTAGGTCTTCAGCTCCTGATTCACCTTGTCGCCCACATCGAACATCACATTGAGCATCGCCGTAGCCAGCGACGCGCCCAGCGCAATCGTAAAAGCAATCATCAGCATTTTTTTCCACTGCCTGATTAACGCCCTAAAAACCATTCGCCAATACATAGTCTTAACTTCCTGTTGTTAGCATATTATAACGAAAAACGCAGGCGGTGGGAATATGGGGGAAATTTTATCGAAGTTTTTTTACATCTTGCAAGAATAAGTCAAAATCGCTTTTCAGATTTGCAAGCTCTTTCTGACGGAACAGTTCATACTCTTTTTCTGCTTTTTCCATCGCCTGCTCATGCGAAATCTTTCCCTTACCTTCAAGGATTTTTCGCTGATGAGCAATAATCTGATTATCCAACGCAGTTATCCAGTCCTGCATCTTCATCGGTTTTTCTTCCAACGCCTGAAATTCCGCAAAGTCCAAAAACTCCGAAACAAGCAGATTAAGTCGTTGCAATTCAATTTCTGAAAGATAGTTTTTTGCAATTCTGACATCATCTTTGGTAACATAATCGCCTTTAAAATTTGTCATGCCGACAAACGGCTTTTCGCTGTCTACTCTCTCATAAATCAGTTCCGCAGCGGTGTGCTCATGAACCGCATAATGAAGTTTATTCTGCACAGTCGCAAAAAAGTTCAGCGTTGTTTTTGAGCGCGGGTCGTAATCAGTTGCCGTTGCGTAAATATCCGTTACCTGCTGATAAAAATTGCGCTCACTTGAACGGATGTCGCGGATTCTTTGCAACAGTTCTTTGAAATACCGATTTCTGCCCTGCTTAAGCCGCTCATCGTCCATCGTAAAGCCTTTCTGGATATATTCGTGAAGCCGCTGAGTAGCCCAACGACGAAAACGAACAGCCACATCAGACTGAACGCGATAGCCGATGGCAATAATCACATCAAGGTTGTAATGCGCAACATTCCTTTTTACATTTCGTTTTCCCTCTTTTTGAACTAACAAGAAATCCTTGTGAGTTGCCTCTTTCGGAAGCTCATTATCCTTGTAAATATTATCAATATGAAGACTGATATTTTGCTGCGTTGTATTGTATATTTCTGCAAGCTGATTTTGCGTTACCCACACATCTTCATCCGCAAAGCGCACAGAAACATTTGTTTTTCCGTTTTCGTCGGTGTATAAAATGATTTCGTTTTGCATGACTACCCCTCCACGACTTCCTTTGTTGCCGCAATCCGCGTGTCCGCGTATTTTACCACATCCTTGATGACCAGTTTTTGCACGGCAACGATGAAAGCGTCCATTGCGTCAAAATCGGGCTTGCCGTGTTGCAGAAAAAGGTGCTACAGCGTCTGGTACATAAAAATGCAGCCCTCATCGTATTTGGGCTTGACGTGGCACTGCACGAACCGCTCCTGTTCGCTCGGCAGCCGCGAGAATCCCATCTTGCCGTAGTGCTTGATGAGTTTTTCTTCGGGGAGCGCGTAGATGTACAGCGAATTAACGCCGACGTACTTCGCCATGCACCGCGCCAGCGGGATAATGAAATTGTCGAACATATACGCTCCCAGCCGCACAACGTCGGGATGCGAAT
>ERZ842401.2015-NODE-2015-length-27763-cov-13.776166_pt1 | contig 27763 bp, 22 predicted proteins | sample MGYA00521270_ERZ842401 | MGnify/ENA primary metagenome ERZ842401 (study PRJEB31892, sample SAMEA3878208) | bioreactor metagenome | biome: Moose rumen | place: Sweden | collected 2011-10 | study: EMG produced TPA metagenomics assembly of the PRJEB12797 data set... | reverse complement strand
GCCATCGCCGATGGTACTGCAATGCAATGCGGGAGAGTAGGTAGCCGCCTTTTTTTGAATGAGCCTCGTTCCTGACTCAGGAGCGAGGCTTTTTTTGTGTCTATTTGGTTTATTCGCTTATTGAATTCTTGAAATACGTTTATTAAATTCTTGAAATACGTTTATTGAATTCTTGAAATACGTTTATTGTATTCTTTAAAAGAAGCTATTTGATAGGGAATAAACCGTATAGTTCTGCATCAATTGTATCTGTGATGCGGCGGAAATCTTGTGGGTTATTTTCAAATTTAGTTGTGTCGCCGTCAACAATAATAAGGTTGCCTTTATAGGTGCTGATCCAGTCTTCATAAAGTTTGTTCAATCCGGTGAGGTAGTCGATACGTATGGACTTCTCGTATTCGCGACCTCGTTTCTGAATCTGTGCCACCAGATTAGGTATCGTGGAGCGGATGTAAATCATGAGGTCGGGCAGTTTAACGAGCGAGATCATCAGGTCGAAGAGGTCAGAGTAGTTGTCGAAGTCGCGCTTCGACATCATTCCCTGGTTGTAAAGATTGGGTGCGAAGATGCGTGCATCTTCGAAGATGGTGCGATCCTGGATGATGGTATCGTCGGATTTGCTGATTTCCACTACCTCTTTAAAGCGTTTGTTGAGGAAGTAGATCTGTAGGTTGAACGACCAGCGGGCCATGTCTTCGTAGAAGTCGGCGAGGTAAGGGTTGTTGTCAACTGGTTCGAATCTTGGAGTCCAACCATATCTTTTGGCAAGCATTTTGGTTAGTGTCGTTTTGCCGCTTCCGATGTTTCCTGCTATGGCGATATGCATAATTATTGGGTTTTATAGTTTATTGCTTTTGATGATGCTGCTGTGGTACATCAGCTTCCTCAACCTTGGGGGAGTTTTTTATTGTGCTGAGATACATCAGCTTACTCAATCTTGGGACGTAGTGCTTACTGAACATGGGGGTATGACGACGAATTAAGGGGGGAACAGACCGAAGAGCGTGGAGTCAATTCGATCGACAATCTGAGCAAAATCATGTTTGTTGTTGAGGAAGTCGATGTTGTCTACCTCTATCGTCAGCACTTTTCCCTTATATTTATTGTAGATGAAGTCGTCGTAGCGTTTGTTCAGACCTTGAAGATATTCCAGTTGGATTGTTTGCTCATAATCCCGTCCGCGCTTTTGAATGTTAGAGACAAGATGCGGGACTGAAGCTTTCAGATAGATGAGCAGTTCAGGCAGCTTAGCCACAGCGACCATCTGTTCAAAGAGTTCCATATATGTCTGATAATCACGCTCATCGAGGTTTCCCATGTCCCTGTTATTGGCTGTAAACACGTAAACCCCTTCAAAGATAGACCTGTCTTGAATAATGGTATTCTCTGCTTTGGCTATCTCCAGCAGGTCACGGAAGCGATGTTTCAGATAGTACACCTCTAAGTTAAACGACCACCGATGGATATCTTTATAGTAATCTTCGAGGTAGGGGTTGAACTCCACATCCTCGAAACGTGGTGTCCATCCGTAGTGTTTGGCTAAGAGCTGAGTGAGCGTTGTCTTTCCGCTACCGATATTTCCTGCTATGGCAATGTACACGTGATAAAAATGTTTAGGTTGTTCTACCGTTGGCAAAATTACAAAAAATCAGTCGAAGCACAAAATAAAATCCTTTCTTTTTTATGGAATAACGGAAAAACCATGTTGTGACAGCATCAGAAAAAAGCGTGAAAGGCATGTTTGAAAGTTAATCTTCCGTAATCTTGCGCTGTTTTCGATATTTCTTCGTACTTTTGCACCACCATAAACAGTTTACATATGAGCGATTTTAAGGATTTGGTAGGTGGGCGGAGGAGCCACCGGCTTTATAAAGAAGAAGAGATAAGTGAGGACGACGTGCAACTCATCTTGCGAGCTGCCCTCTATTCTCCGTCGTCAAGAGCACGCCGCGACTGGCAATTCGTTGTTGTAGACGACAAGGCCGACTTGGAGAAACTGTCTGATTGCAAGGAGCAGGGAGCTGCCTTCTTGAAAGGAGCCCCATTGACCGTTGTTGTTTTAGGCAATCCTCAAGAAAACGATTGTTGGCGCGAAGACGGTTCGATAGCAGCCGTCACCATGCAGTATCAGGCCGAAGACTTGGGCGTTGGTTCGTGTTGGGTTCAGTTGGCCGACCGCTATTTGAGCGACGGAACATCAGCCGAGCAGGTGGTACGTGGCATTCTGGATATCCCGGAGCAGATGCGCTGCCTTTGCATCGTAGCCTTTGGCAAGAAGAAACTCAATCTCCTGCCTAACGAAGAAGATGCGTTGAAATGGGAGAATGTGCATATTGGAAAGTATTAAGCATCAGGATTTTACGATGAAGATAACGTTGATAGGTGCCGGCAATCTGGCAACCAATCTGGGCAAAGCATTGGTTTCGGCAGGTCATGAGATGGTGGAGGTGTACAGTCGTACGCAGGAATCGGCTGATGCACTGGCCGCTTGCTTGGGCTCACATGCCACTACAGCCTTGACGTCCCTGAGCGATACAGCCGACGCATATATCATCGCCGTGAAGGATAGTGCGTTGCAAACAGTAGTGACCACGTTGTCTGAGCAAAAAACTCTCCGTGAAAAAGTCTTCTTCCATACGGCTGGAAGTGTGCCAATGGCTATCTTCGAAGGCCGGCTGCATCATTACGGCGTGTTCTATCCGATGCAAACATTCTCCAAAGATAAAGCGGTGAATTTCAGGGAGATACCTGTTTTCGTTGAGGGAAGCGACGAATATACCTGTACGTTGCTCCATCAGTTGGCGGCAAGTGTATCAGCGCATGTACACAACTGCAGTTCCGAGCAACGCAAGCAGTTGCATCTGGCAGCCGTCTTTGCCTGCAACTTTGTGAACCATTGCTACGCATTGTCGGAGGAACTCCTTCATCGCCAGGGGCTGGACTTCAGCGTGATGCTCCCCCTGATCGATGAAACGGCCCGGAAAGTGCATGCCCTGTCACCACAGCAAGCCCAGACAGGTCCCGCTGTACGCTACGACGAGAACATCATTTCGATGCAGTTGGCCATGCTCGACGAACTGCCAGCTGTGCGCGAACTCTATCAGAAAATGAGTGAGAGCATCCATCGAATGGCAACAGAACAGCGTGCTGGATGATTCTCTTGCCAGACAATGGAGAAGAATCCGCACATCATGATTATCCAAAACAGACAAGATAGTGATTCATTACGACTTACAGAAAATCAAGGCCATCATCTTCGATGTCGATGGTGTGCTCAGTTGCGAGACCGTCGTGCTCAATAGCGACGGCGAACCCCTTCGCACCGTGAACATCAAAGATGGATATGCCATACAGCTGGCCCAGAAAATGGGGCTCCGCATCGTGATTATGACAGGCGGATATACCGAGGCTGTGCGCTTGCGCTATGAGCGATTGGGTGTGCAGGACATCTATATGCGCTGCTCGGTGAAGGTGAAAAGCTACGAGGAGTTCAAGCAAAACACCGGTTTGAGCGACGAAGAAATCCTCTATATGGGCGACGACATCCCCGACTACGAGGTGATGAGCCGTTGCGGATGCCCCTGTTGTCCGGCCGATGCCTGTCCAGACATCAAGGAAGTGAGCATCTATGTCAGCGGCCGAAGGGGCGGACAGGGGTGCGGACGCGATGTCATCGAGCAGGTTTTGCGCGCTCAGGGCAAGTGGCTCGCCGATGAACACGCCTTCGGGTGGTGATGATAAATGCCGAAAAAGTAACAGAATTGAAAACCCTACAATAAGCATGAAGATTATTCTTGCATCCAACAGCCCCCGGCGAAGAGAGCTCCTGTCGGGACTGGATATCGACTATGAGATACGCGTGTTGCCCGGAATTGCTGAAGACTATCCCGATACGCTTCCCGCAGAAGAGGTTCCCGAGTATATTGCCCGCGAGAAAGCCGCAGCCTATCTGTCGGCTCTGACCGACGAAGAGCTGGTGATTACTGCCGACACCGTGGTGATTCTCGACGGCGAAATCATCGAAAAGCCCCATTCGCTGGCCGAAGCCAAGCAGATGTTGCGCCGTTTGAGCGGACAGAAGCACCGCGTGGTGACCGGCGTATGCCTCACTACGCCCCGTCAGCAGCGAACCTTCTCCGCCAAAACCGACGTCACTTTTTCTGAGTTGAGCGACGAGGAAATCGAGTATTACGTAGAGAAATACAAACCCTTGGACAAGGCCGGAGCCTATGGCGTGCAAGAGTGGATAGGCTATGTGGCCGTCACCGCCTTGGAGGGAAGCTATTATAACGTGATGGGCTTCCCCGTTCAGCGGGTCTATCAAGAATTGAAGAAGTTGGGAGTCAGCCACTTAGGTTAGTCCCCGCTCAGCGACTCCTCCTCCTGAATTCGGCACATGTGATGGCCGTAGCAATGGCTACATTCAGACTGTCGGCGGTTTCTCGTCCCCGAGGATAATTGGGAATGAGCATCCGCCGATTGATGTGTCGGGCCACTTCGGCTGAAATGCCGTTGCCCTCGTTGCCCATCACGATGATGCCATGTGCCGATAGCGGTTGGGCATAGATGTCCTCGCCATCGAGAAACGTTCCATAGACGGGCACATCCTCGGGCAATCGGTCGAACAAGTCGGGCAGGGGAGTGTACAAAACCCTGACCCGCGCAATGCTTCCCATGGTGGCCTGTATCACTTTCGGGTTGTACACATCGGCCGAATCCATGCTGCAGATGATGGACTTGATGCCAAACCAGTCGGCTATGCGGATGATGGTGCCGAGATTGCCCGGGTCTTGCACACCGTCGAGAGCCAAAGCAAGACTCTCTGAGTTGTGATGGTTTATCTGTTCTATAAATTCTTGAATATCAGGAGAATCCATCCCGTTGCTAAACATTTTAAATAGTGCCATTACCTGCTGCGGATGCTGCAGGAAACTCACCTTTCTGAGTTCCTCGTCGGTGACGACGACATCCTGCTGGCGCGGCAGAAAGTTCTGACTGCCAAACCATTCGGATGTGGCCACCAACCTCTCTGGCAAGCTGATTTGCATCAGGTCGCCCACCACTTTGGGGCCTTCAGCCACGAAGAGTCCCTCTTTTTTCCGTCCTTTCTTGCTTTCGAGCGACCGGATGAGCTTGGATAGATTCTTGCTTATAGCCATGTTCAATGAAGCTTGTTGACAGACAGTTCTCTACGGGATTTGTCTGATGATTGTTAGTTCGAGGGCAAAGTTACAACATTATAGGCAGATGCGGCTCGTTGTTTTTGTTTTCTTAACAAAATAATTATTCGTAGATATTTTTCTGGGCTTGTTTTTCGCGGTTCGTAAACACGTCATTTGCGGGTGCTAAATGACGTGTTTACGACTCATAAATGACGCTTTTACGACTTGCAAACGACGTGTTTGGAAATCGTCGATGAATGTAATACTGCCCCCACCTCTAACCCCTCCCCTACGAAGGGAGGGTAAAAGGCTGCGTCCTTTAACAGGGGAGAGTTGGAAAAACTTGCATTCAAACCAATAAGTTTTTACTTATTCTTTCTTCACTTAATCGATTTTTTTGTACCTTTGCAGCATGATAAGGAGGCTATCCTGCGGGATGCACTCGACTGAACGATAAGAATCATTTAAAAATACGTAAGATGAAAAAGTTTCAATGGATTGCCATGGTGCTGCTCACCTCCATCTTGGTGAGCTGTGGCACAACAAGCACAGTGCCCATTACGGGGCGTAAACACAGACTGAGTGTCGACGATGCTACGATGCTGAGCCTGAGTACACAACAGTATCAGGAGTATCTGAGCCAGTCGAAGCTCTCTACCAATGCCACCAACACCGCCTTGGTGAAGAAGGTGGGACAGCGTTTGGCCAATGCCGTAGAGTCTTATCTGACCAACAACGGCTTTGCCAGCGAGGTGCAAAACTTCCAGTGGGAGTTCAATCTGGTACAAGACGATCAGGTGAACGCCTTCTGTATGCCCGGCGGAAAGATTGTCGTGCTCGAAGGACTGCTCCCCGTGACGCAGGACGAAGGCTCTCTGGCCATCGTGTTAGGCCATGAAATAGCCCATGCAGTGGCAAAACACTCGGCCGAGCAGATGACCAAGGCCAACAATTCCAACGTGTTGCTGCAGATAGGTGCCGTGGCTGCTGCTGCCGCAGGTGCCAGTTCCGAGGCCGTTCAGACGGGTGCCGCCATCGCCGGACAGGGTCTGACGCTCCTGAACCTGAAGTATTCGCGTTCGAACGAGAGCGAAGCCGACTACATGGGACTGATTTTTGCAGCTATGGCAGGCTACGATCCCAACGTGGCCGTCACGTTCTGGCAGCGCATGGCCGCTCAGTCTACCCAGCAGGTGGCCACTTGGATGAGCAGTCACCCAAGCGATGCGCAGCGCATTGCCGACATCCAGAAGCATCTGCCCGAGGCTATGCAGTACTACAATGCGTCGAAAGGAACTGCCAATACCAGCACGACCACAACGAAATCTACCAAGAAGTCCTCAACCACTTCTACGAAGAAAGGCTCAACAGCCAAGGGATTCACCATCGGTAAGTAAATGAAACCGTCGAAGACTACGGACATGCGCGCCACAGTCAGCCGGCTGTGGTGCCGCAAAGGCTATCAGGCCATCACCTTGTTCGGGCGCATCTACACCCGCGAACAGTCGATGGCCGATAGCTTAAACCGTAGGTTCGACACGCTGAAGAACCATGAGATGATTCATCTGCGCCAGGCTCAGAGCACGCGCAACTCGTGGCTTCTCTTCTATACCTTATATATATATTACTCCGTCGGCGCCCTTCGCTATTGGCGAAAGATGCGCAACGCGCCTTACTACCTCAACCCTTTCGAGATGGAAGCCTATCGCCACATGAACAATCTGCACTATCTCGACGACAAGAACCGGGGAACCGACGAGTGGCGACGCTATGCACGGATGACGCTCAGCGAGCGTTTGCGCCTGTTGCAGGATAGCAGGAAGGCAGCAAGAACCTAAAAAAGCCCTGAAAAATGGGTGTTTGCAAACTTTTGCAAACCACGGCGACACTTGCAAACAAAAGCGAACCCAAAAGTTTGGTAGGTTCGTTTTTTTATCGTAACTTTGCGGCATGAATCAGATAGCATTGACCATCGTAACCCAGAGAGAGCTGTTTCTCATCGTGCTCTTCACCGTCACCTATGCGGCTTTGTTCGTGGTGACGGCCCAAAACAGCCGTCGGAAGATCCTGCTCTTAGAGGAACGCCTGCGCAAAGTGGATGCCATGCGTGAGCATCAGCAGGCCCTGACTGCCCAGAGCATCAGCGACAACGAGCGGAAGATCAGCGAACTGGAGCAGCTGCTGGAACAGATGGGCGACGAGAACTCGATGCTCCGACTGGAGCTTGAAGAGAAAAAGGAGCACCTGCAATATAATAATAAGGTGGCAACCATCGACAACGAGAAGCGCAGCCAGGCCGAAACCACCATCTTCAGTTCGGACATCTACCGGCGTATGCAGCGCTATTTAGACGAAGGACGCATCATGACGCAGGACGACTGGGCACAGCTGGTGCAGCTCATCGACGGCATCTACACCGGTTTCACCGAGAAACTCTACAGCTTGTATAAGCTCACGCCGCAAGACTATTACGTGAGCCTGCTCATCAAAGCGCGGATGCAGCCCAAGGAAATAGCCCAGCTGACAGCCCATTCGAAGGAGAGCGTGGCCTCTACCCGAAGCCGACTCTATCAGAAAGTGTTCGGAAAGAAAGGCTCTTCGCGGCAGTGGGACGACTTCATCCTGTCGCTCTGACCGGGCATCTTTCCTTCCAGCAGCAAAATACCGAAATCCCGAAATAACGGAATCTATCATAAATAAACATCAAATAGTAAAGACTATGGAGTATTTATCGCAACACCTTTGGCAGATGTGGGCCGTCGTTGCCGTGATTTGCCTGATTTTGGAACTGACAGCAGGTGATTTCTTCATCATGTGCTTCTCCATTGGAGCCGTCTTTGCCACCATCGCAGCGGCATTCGGCATCGGATTCTATTGGCAGTTGGCAGTCTTTGCCCTGTTCACCCTCATCAGTTTGTTCCTCGTGCGCCCTGTTGTGCTGCGCTATTTCCATCGCAACGACCAGTACCGCGAAAGCAATGCCGACGCTTTGTTAGGCCGACGCGGTAGGGTAGTAGAGGCTATCGAGGCCGGAGGCTATGGCCGCGTGGCTATTGATGGCGATGTATGGAAGGCCGTAGCCCATGGCGATGAGCCCATCAGCGAGGGAACTTTCGTCAAGGTGATAGGTCGCGAAAGCACCATTATCACTGTTGAACGGATGGAAAACTGAAAACCGAGAAACGAATACAGAAGTAAAAGCATTATTAATCATTAAACAATAAGAAGAATTATGGACATTATGAGTTATGTTTTGATAGCCATTGTGGTTCTCGTGGTTATCTTTGCCAAGATGGCATTAGTGATTATCCCGCAGTCGGAAACCCGTATCATCGAGCGTCTCGGCCGCTATTACGACACCCTGAAGCCGGGTATCAACATCATCATCCCCTTCATCGACAGGGCCAAGGAGATTGTTGTGCTCAGTCGTGGCCGCTATACTTACTCCAGCTGCATCGATCTGCGCGAACAGGTCTACGACTTCCCCTCGCAAAATGTGATTACCAAGGATAATATCCAGATGGAAATCAATGCGTTGCTGTATTTCCAGATTGTGGACCCCTTTAAGGCTGTCTACGAAATCAACAATCTTCCCAACGCCATTGAGAAGCTCACGCAGACCACATTGCGTAACATCATCGGCGAACTGGAACTGGATGAGACGCTGACTTCGCGCGACACCATCAACACCAAGCTGCGCGCCGTGCTCGACGATGCCACGGATAAGTGGGGCGTGAAGGTGAATCGAGTGGAACTTCAGGATATTATCCCGCCGTCGACCGTGCTCAATGCCATGGAGAAGCAGATGCAGGCCGAGCGTAACAAGCGTGCCCAGATCCTGACATCCGAGGGTGAAAAGGCCGCCGAAATCCTGGCTTCTGAAGGTGAGAAGACGGCTATGATCAACCGAGCCGAGGCAGCTAAGCAGCAGGCCATCCTGCATGCCGAGGGTGAAGCACAGGCTCGCATCCGCAAAGCCGAGGCCGAAGCCATCGCCATCGAGAAGATTACGGAGGCTGTTGGCAAGAGTACCAACCCGGCCAACTATCTGCTGGCCCAGAAGTATATCCAGATGATGGAAGAGCTTGCCAAGGGCGACAAGACCAAGACTGTCTACCTGCCCTACGAAGCCACTAACGTGATGGGCAGCATCGGAGGCATCAAGGAACTGTTTAAGGCAGATTAACTGATTGGAAATCATTGAATATTTTCAGTTTGCAACGAAAATAAATCAGAAAAAGTTTTGTCAATTCATTTTATTGTCGTACCTTTGCAGCCGATTTTGAAATAAGTTGAATTAAACACAGTTAATGAAGAACGACAAAAAAGGTAATCAGCACCGAATCAACGAGCAGATTCGTGTTCGTGAGGTGCGTATCGTGGGCGACGACGGATCGATGGTTGTCCCCACCAGACACGCTCTGGACATGGCCCGGCAGCAAGGTGTAGACCTTGTGGAGATATCGCCCAACGCCAATCCGCCTGTGTGCCGTATCATTGACTATAGCAAGTTCCTCTATCAGCAAAAGAAGAGAGCCAAGGAAATGAAGGCTAAGCAGGTGAAGCAGGAAGTGAAAGAAATCCGCTTCGGACCTCAGACCGATGACCATGACTACAACTTCAAGCTGAAGCATGCCAAGGAATTCCTCTCCGAAGGCAACAAAGTCAGGGCATACGTCTTCTTCCGCGGACGTAGCATCCTGTTCAAAGAGCAGGGCGAAGTGTTGCTCCTGCGATTTGCCAACGACCTGGAAGAGTATGGCAAAGTAGAGCAGATGCCCAGTCTGGAAGGAAAGAAAATGTTCCTCTATCTTGCCCCCAAGAAAGCCGGTGTGGCCAAGAAAAGCCAGCAGAAGATGGATCGCGAGAAGCGTGAAGCCGAGGCTAAGGATGGCAATAAGCAGGCAAAGGCAGAGCCCAAGCAGGCAGAGGTGGATGTGGAAATGCCCGCAAAGGGAGGTCTCTTTGCCAACATCAAGGGCGGCGAGGACATCCTGAACAAGCTCAACCAGCAGGTTTCTGAGAAGAAATCGTAGCAAGCGGATGAACCCGGCCTGTGCGTAACGTTCGGTATATGCGTTGCCACGGCCCCTAATAATAACAATTTAAACATTTAAAAAAACATGCCAAAAGTTAAGACTAACTCCGGTGCGAAGAAGAGATTCCGTTTCACCGGTACTGGTAAGATCAAGCGTCATCACGCTTATCACAGCCACATTCTGACAAAGAAGACCAAGAAGCAGAAGAGAAACCTGGTACACCAGGCTATCGTAGACAAAAGCAACATGAAGCAGGTACGCGATTTGCTCTGCCTCCGTTAATTCATTAACTTAAAGTAGAAAGGACAAAATTATGCCAAGATCAGTAAATCACGTTGCTTCAAGAGCAAGAAGAAAGAGAATTCTGAAACTTACGCGCGGTTATTTTGGAGCTCGTAAGAATGTTTGGACCGTAGCCAAGAACACCTGGGAGAAGGGTTTGACCTACGCCTATCGCGATCGTAAGAACAAGAAGCGCAACTTCCGCGCACTGTGGATTCAGCGTATCAATGCTGCCGCTCGCATGGAGGGTATGACATATTCTACACTGATGGGTGCTCTGCACAAGGCAGGTATCGAGATCAACCGTAAGGTGCTGGCCGACCTGGCAGTGAACAATCCCGCTGCTTTCAAGGCTATCGTCGACAAGGTGAAGTAAGAATTGTCAAGCTATTCTTGAGACATCAGACAAAGAAATCTGTGCGTGGCCACAGAGAAGAAATAAAAAGGGAACCGCCGAATATTTATATGTTTCGGCGGTTCTTTTGGTGATTTTAGCAATTTATTTGCAATAAATGTCTAAAATATTTTGCAGAACAGATTATTATTCGTATCTTTGCACGGCAAATAGTACACTTAGTACTTGAATGATAGTGAAGTATTGTGTATTGTGAGATTGCAGTAGTCGTCTATAAAGGGAATCTGGACAGTTCCAAAAGGTTCAACGATGATTGGCAAAAGCTCGCTTTGCAGTGGTCATAGAATCACAAACGTAAAGGCGTGAGCGTTGCTTGTCAGTTGTAACGGGTAGTCCAGAACCTCCATTATGTGATAAGCGATAGCTCACGCTTCCTTTATCCCTCTTTTTTGAACGTTTCTGGAATTCCCCATTTCAACATTTATTCAAGGTCAACCACCGTGATGCCTGCTCCGCCAAACTGCACGTGCTCGTCGCGGAAGCCTGTTACGTTGGGCACTGTAGAGAGATATTGACGAATAAGCTGGCGCAGGATGCCTGTTCCCGTGCCATGCAGGATTCTCACTCGGCTCATTCCCACGAGGATGGCATCATCGATGAAGTAGGTGACGGCATGGATGGCCTCGTCGCCGCGCATTCCCCTCACATCCAAGTCTTGTTTGAAGTTCAGTTTTCTGTCGTCGATAGCCTCGCGAGTCTGTCTGCCCACCGACGCAAACGTTCTGGTTTCTTCCTTCTTGGGTTGCACTTCCGCACGTTCCAGACGTTCTACCCGCATCTTTGTGCGCATATCTCCGAAGATGACCGTGGCCATTTTCCCATCCAGAGTCTCTATCTTTCCAATCGAAGTCAAGCCCTTGATGCGCACGGTGTCGCCTTTCTGCAGGCTCTTTGTCTCTTGTTGGCTCTTCGTAGCGTCCTTTCCGGCATTCTTTTCTTGTGCCATCCGCTCCGCCTTTTCCTTTCTGCGCTTGGCCTGTCGCTCCTTTCTTTCCTGAATCTGCTTGATTTTCCGCGCTATCAGTTTGTCGTTTTCCGAAGTGTCTACCTCCTCAATCTGCTGTTTAAAGGCATTCAGTTCCTCTCTGATACGCTTTGCCGCCTCTTTCTCTGCCTGGCTTTCGCGTATCTCGCGTATTGTGCTTTCTATCTTTTTATTGCTTTCCCTGAGCAGTTCCTCTGCCTGTTCCTTGGCCCTTCTCAGTATTTCGCGTCGCTGCTGTTCCACCTCTCTGACCTCCGTCTCGTAGCGTTCAATGGTCTGTTGCATTTTTTTCTCATGCTGATGGATGTTTTGTCGTTTGGCTTCCCAGTAGCGTTTGTCGCGAACAATGTCCTGCAAATACTTGTCGCTCTGTATGTAGTCGCTCCCAACAATGTCGCTGGCATCGCGTATCACCTCTTCGGGCAGGCCGATTTTGCGTGCAATCTCGATGGCGAACGACGAACCTGGCTGTCCGATTTGCAACTGAAACAGGGCCTGCATCTCTTTTCGGTCGTAGAGCATGGCACCGTTGGCAATGCCTTCATGGCTGTCGGCGAAGTGTTTCAGATTCTGATAGTGAGTGGTAATCACTCCGAAAGCCCTTCGCTGGCAGAATCTTTTCAGTACGCTCTCGGCGATAGCCCCACCGATGAGCGGTTCCGTGCCAGTGCCAAACTCGTCAATCAGAATCAGCGTCTGCTCATCGGCAGCCTTCATCATGTTTTTCATGTTGAGCAAATGGCTCGAATAGGTGCTCAGGTCGTTCTCAATGCTTTGTTCGTCGCCGATGTCTATCAGGATATTTCGGAAGATTCCCACCTTGCTATTCTCACGCATGGGTACAGAGAGACCGCATTGCAGCATGTATTGCAGTAGTCCAGTGGTCTTCAGACAAACCGATTTACCGCCCGCATTGGGTCCGGAAATAATCAGGATACGCTTGTCGCTGTTGATCAGAATGTCCAGTGGAACCACCTTCTTCCCCTGTTTGCTGAGCGACATCTGCAGCAAAGGATGGATAGCCTGCACCCAGTCGATGTGCGGTTTTGGGCTTACCGTGGGTTCCATCGCATTCATTTGTTTGGCCAGTTCGGCCTTGGCATGGATGAAATCCACGTTGGCCATGAACTGATAAGAGTCGAGAATCGCGGGCACATGCGGTCTGACGAGCTTGGCAAACTCGGTGAGGATGCGGATGATTTCTCTTCGCTCTTCAGCCTCAAGCTCCCGGATGCGGTTGTTGGCCTCTACAACTTCGGTAGGCTCAATGAAGAGTGTCTTGCCCGAAGCCGACTCATCGTGGACGATACCCTTGATTTTTCGCCTCATGGCAGGTGCCACGGGGATGACCAGACGCCCGTCGCGGATGGCCGGAGTCACGTCTTTCTCCACATGGCCTTCGCTCTGTGCGGCTTTCAGGATATTATATAAGGTGCGCGAAATGCTGCTTTCCGTGCGTGCCAAGTCGTGGCGTATCTGCGCCAAATCGGGCGATGCCGTGTCGCGAATCTTTCCGAACTTGTCCAAAATGCGGTCGATTTCCCGAATCAGGTTGGGGAAAGTGGCCACGCCGTCAGCCAGTCGGTGTAGGGCAGGGTAGGGGTAATGAATGGAAGAAGGTTCAAGAGCTTCCTCTTCACTTCCTCTGTTCAGGTATCTCACCATGCCGTCGATGGTGTCCAACGAGCGTCTCAGGTCGAACAGTTCGCCTTCCTCCAGATGCGTTCCCTCCATTCTTAGGCGCGAAACGGAGCTGCGCACATCATAGAAATACTGCATGGGGAAGTCGTCGGCCTCTTCTTGAAGCCTGCGAAACTCCCTTACCTGCGTGAGCCATTCATTGATGGTGTCGGCCTGTTCGCTGAACGCCATCTCGTCAACTTTCTCTTTCCCCAGCGTGCTGAGGCATTTTTCGCGCAGCAGTTGTCTGATGTCGTCAAATCCAATTTTCTCTTCGAAGCTGTTCGGGTAAATCATATGTCTTTCCTTGTCTGTTTCCTTTTAGTTCATGCAAAGGTACGAATAAGTGAGCGAAACTCCAAATTTATTTGAGAATTTCCGTGCGAGAGTGCCTTTTTCAAGGGTGCTTATGATGGTGGCCAGTGTTAGGCGCAAACCTTTGCGTGAGAATTACTTGGTAAAACTTGCTGTCTTCCATGGAATTTATGTATCTTTGCATCGCAATAAATTCAAACAATCATGAAAAGACTTCAAGCGTTAAGCAAGCGTACGGCACCTAAGAGCGTGATGCCAGAGAGAATTATCCAGTTTGGTGAGGGCAATTTCCTTCGTGCATTTGTAGACTGGATTGTGTGGAAGATGAATCAGCGTACCGATTTCAATGGTTCGGTGGTGGTGGTTCAGCCCATCGAGCGCGGTATGGCCGACTGGCTTAACGGTCAGGACTGTCTCTATCACGTCAACCTTCAAGGTCGTCTGAACGGCGAGGCCGTCAACTCTTTGGAGCGTGTCGACGTCATCAGCCGTGCCCTGAATCCCTATTCGCAGAATGCAGCCTTCATGGCACTGGCCGACCAGCCCGAGATTCGTTTCGTCATTTCGAATACCACGGAGGCCGGTATCGCCTTCGATCCCGAGTGCAAGTTCACCGATGCTCCCGCCTCTTCGTATCCCGGCAAGCTCGTTCAGCTGCTCTATCGCCGTTTCCAGACCTTCAATGGCGACCCGAAGAAGGGACTCATCATCATGCCTTGCGAGCTGATTTTCCTCAACGGACACCACCTCAAGGAGTGCATCTATCAGTATATTGAGCTTTGGAAAGCCGACTTCGGTCAGGACTACGAGGCTTTCAAGCAGTGGTTCACCAACTATTGCTATGTCTGCGCTACGCTCGTAGACCGCATCGTTCCGGGCTTTCCCCGCAAGGAGATTGCTGACATTCAGCAGAAAATCTGCTATGCCGACAACCTCGTCGTACAGGCAGAGATCTTCCATCTGTGGGTCATCGAGAAGGCCGAGAACATGACCTGCGACGAGCTGCGTGCCGAGTTCCCAGCCGACAAGGCCGGTCTGCATGTGCTCATTGCCGAGAGCGAGAAGCCTTACCACGAGCGTAAGGTCACGCTGCTCAATGGTCCGCACACCGTACTCTCGCCTGTTGCCTACCTCAGTGGCGTCGACATCGTACGCGATGCTTGCAACCACGAGGTCATCGGACGCTACATCCACAAGGTGCAGTTCGAGGAATTGATGGAAACGCTCAACCTCCCGATGGACGAGTTGAAGCAGTTTGCCACCGATGTGCTCGAGCGTTTCAACAACCCGTATGTCGATCATCAGGTGACGAGCATTATGCTCAACTCCTTCCCCAAGTTCTGCGCACGCGACCTGCCAGGCGTAAAGACTTATCTCGAGCGCAAGGGCGAGCTGCCCAAGGGTCTGGTATTCGGTCTGGCAGCCATTATCACTTACTACAAGGGTGGCAAACGGGCCGACGGAGCCGACATCGTTCCCAACGATGCTGAGGACATCATGCAGCTGCTGCGCGACCTCTGGGCAACGGGCGACACGCAGAAAGTGACCGACGGTGTGCTGAGCGCCACTGGTATCTGGGGCGAAGACTTGCATCAGGTGGCAGGTCTGGCTGACATGGTGAAGAGTTTCCTCGACCTGATTCATGAGAAAGGCATGCTCGAAGCCGTGAAGACGATCCTCTAATCATATCATGGATAGTCAGGAAAAGGCGAGCAGCTATCGGCAGATATTGAAGTATACCAGTCTGTTTGGTAGTATACAAGGCATCAACATTCTTATTGCGCTTGTGCGCAATAAGATTGTTGCTGTATTATTAGGTCCATCGGTCATGGGCTTGATGTCGCTCTTCAACAGTACGTTGCAGATGCTCAGCACGGCCACCAATCTGGGTATTGGAACCAGTGCCGTGAAGACGCTGTCGGAACTGATGGAGGAGAGCGAAGAAGAACGCCTCAAGCGCCATGTCAAGGTGATTCGCTCCTGGACGATGCTCACCGCAATCGTGGGTTTGCTGGTCAGCATTCTGCTCGTACCTTTGCTGAATGTGTCGATGTTCTCCTGGGGCGACCATCGGCTTCATTTCCTCTTCCTCGCCCCGGCAGTGCCCATGATGGCCATCTTCGGCGGTGAACTGGCTGTGCTGAAAGCCACTCGCCAACTGGCCAGTATCGCACGTATTTCGGTGCTCAACATGGCGTTCACGCTCGTGGCAGCCCTGCTCCTGTTTTCCTTCGTGGGCGCAAAGGCCATCGTTCCCTATCTGGTGAGCGTGGCTTTTGCACAGATGTTGTTCACCATCCTCCATTCCTATAGACTTTATCCGCTCAGGTTGTCGTTCCAAAGGCAGATGCTGAGAGAGGGGCTTCCAATGGTGAAGCTCGGTTTGGCTTTTGTTGCAGCCGGTATTTGCGGTACGGGTGCCGACTTCGCCATTCGTGCCATTCTCAACAAGATAGCATCGCTCGAGGTGGTGGGACTCTATAATTCAGGTTTTATGATGACCGTGGCCTATGCGGGAATGGTGTTTTCTGCCTTCGAGACCGAGTTCTATCCGCGGCTGGCGAAGGTGAACCACAATGTGGCGGAGTGCAACTTGCTGGTCAATAGGCAGATAGAAGTGACGATGCAACTGCTCTCTCCCATGCTCATTGTGTTTAGCATGGGCATGCCCATCTTCCTTCCGCTGCTCTTCAGTAGTCAGTTCCTGCCCGTGTTGAGCATGATTCAGGTGGCCACGTTGTCGATGTTCCTGCGTGGCATCAAGTTGCCTGCCGCCTATCTGATGTTGAGCAAGGGCGACTCGAAGTCTTATTTCTGGATGGAGCTCTATAGTGCCGTGGTGCTTGTCGGTTCGGTTGCCGGCGGCTATATGCTGTGGGGACTCATCGGAACGGGTATAGGCATTCTGTTTACAGAAGTGGTCGACCTCATCGTCATCAATGTTTTCACGCGTCTGAAGTATGGGTATCGTATTTCCCCGTTAGTCGTTCGCTCGGCCACGAAGCACTTGCCGCTTCAGATTGTTTGTCTGTTGTCAACGCTGGTTCTCACGGGGGTTGGCTACTGGGCAGTGGGCATCATTCTTTTCTCCATCAGTCTGAGCATCACCATCCGCTTCTTTATCAAGCAAAAGTAGCGATTTACTGAGTCTGTTTGTTTCAGAACTATTTTTTATCCCCATTATTATCCCCCGCTAACTCTCCCTTAAGAGGAGTTTGCGGGGGATAATAATGGGGGAATTAGAAAGGTTTCGACAAACAGCAGGTGGTATAATAGCGAATCATCTTTTTTACTGAATCATCTCCACGCTGCGCTTCAGGAAGGCATCGAGGGCAGCACCCTTGAGCATACCGTTCTGAAGCAGGGCCAAGTCGATGAGCTGGTGAATCACGTTGTTGCCCTTGGCATAGTCGCTAATCACCTGCTTGCGCATCTCCTTCTGCTTGTCGATGTCGCCTTGCGTCTTGGTCTTGTCGTCTTTTTCCTCCTGGGTAATCTCCTCAGGCTTCTTCTTCTCTTCCTCCTGACGGAGCACGGCCAGACGGGCTTCCAGCCCCTTAATCTCGCTGTCGATGGGCTTCAGTTGCTCGGCACAATGGGCAGTCTCGTCTTCCAGCACACGCTTGATGAGCGGGTGGTCGCTGTTGAGCATCAGCTGATAGCTGTCGGGCATCTGTGCATAGAACGACATGCCCGGCTGATAGCGGCTCATGTCCTTCATGCGTCGCATGTATTCGCTCTGCGTAATCATCACCGGACTGGCCGTTTCGCCCAAGGCTTTCACCTCCACGTAGAAGTCGGCCTTGTCTATCTGTGGCAGTTGTGAGCGGAAGGCTACTGACAAATTGTCACGTTCGGCTATTGGCAGTTCCTCCTTCTTGGCATCTTCCTTCAGGATCAGACGGTCTATCACGTCGGCATCCACGCGGGTGAAGCGGCTCTTCTCGAACTTCTGCTCGAACATCGACACGGTGGGAACGTCTAATTGTCCGTCGAACAGCAATACGCTGTAGCCCTTCTGGCGGGCACCTTCTATGAAGCTGTACTGCTCTTCCTTGTCGGTTGCATAGAGGTAGACCAGCTGTCCTTCCTTGTCGGTCTGGTTGTCCTTGATGAGCGTGCGATACTCGTCGTAGGTGAAGTGCTTGCCGTCTACGTCCTTGAAGAGGGCGAAGTCCTTGGCGCGGTCGTAGAAATCCTCCTGCGTCAGCATGCCATAGTGGATGAAGAGCTTCAGGTCGTCCCATTTCTCCTCATATTCCTTGCGGTTTTCCTTGAAGATGCTCTGCAACCGGTCGGCCACTTTCTTGGTGATATAGGTGGAAATCTTCTTCACGTCGCGGTCGCTTTGCAGATAGCTGCGGCTCACATTCAGCGGGATGTCGGGTGAGTCGATCACGCCATGCAGCAGCGTCAGGAAGTCGGGCACGATGCCTTCCACCTGGTCGGTGACGAACACCTGGTTGCAATAGAGCTGAATCTTGTTGCGTTGCAGTTCGATGTTCGACTTGATGCGCGGGAAGTAGAGGATACCCGTGAGGTTGAAGGGGTAGTCAACGTTCAGGTGAATCCAGAACAGCGGCTCGTCCTGCATGGGGTAGAGCGTGCGATAGAAACTCTTGTAGTCCTCGTCTTTCAGCGTCGAAGGGGTCTTTGTCCAGAGGGGGTCCACGTCGTTGATGACGTTGTCGGCATCGGTGTCCTGCATCTTGCCGTCTTTCCACTCCTGCTTCTTGCCGAACACCACCGGCACGGGCAGGAACTTGCAATACTTCTGCAACAGCTGCTCAATCTTCGGTTTCTCAAGAAATTCCTTGCAGTCGTCGTCGATATAGAGGATAATGTCAGAGCCGCGGTCGTCGCGAGTGGCATCCTCGATGGTGAACTCAGGGCTTCCGTCGCACGACCACTTCACGGCTTTGGCGCCGTCCTGATAGCTGCGAGTGACGATTTCTACCTTTTTCGACACCATGAACGACGAATAGAATCCCAGTCCGAAGTGGCCGATGATGGCATTGGCATTGTCCTTATACTTGTCGAGGAAGTCGGTGACGCCCGAGAAGGCTATCTGGTTGATATACTTGTTGATTTCCTCTTCGGTCATACCGATGCCCCGGTCGCTGATGGTCAGCGTTCCGGCCTTCTCGTCGAGCTTGATGCGCACGCTCAGGTCGCCCAGTTCGCCCTTGAAGTCGCCCCGGTCGGCCAGCGTCTTCAGCTTCTGCGTGGCATCAATGGCGTTGCTGACCATCTCGCGCAGGAAGATTTCATGATCCGAATACAAGAACTTTTTGATGACGGGGAATATGTTCTCGGTTGTAACCCCGATGTTTCCTTTTTGCATAGCTTCTTTCCTTTTTTTATATTGTTTTCAAAGATTCTGTCCATATACTATCAAATTTCGTGCCAGAGTCATCTGTGCGAGATAAACATGTCGTTTATGGTTCGTAAAGATGTCATTTACAGTTCATAAAGACGTCATTTGTGGTTACTGACCCCACCCCTAACCCCTCCCCTCGAGGGGAGGGGTTAGGGGTGGGGTCTGAATTACTTTTCCCGATTCCCGCTGAGCGCCTATCCGTAGCCTTTCTGCCAGCGACCGTGGTTCACTAATTCGTGATAAGAAAATGAATGACCGGAAAGGTATCGAAAAATGGCGAATCGATGTTTGTTGTGATAATTCATGAGAATTTCTCGACAAGTTCTGACAACCTCTGTCAACCTCAGGAGGTTGTCAGAGGTTGCAAACCCTTTGTATATCGGGGTTTTGTCAACCTGACAACCTATTTGAAGAAAATTTATATGTTTTGTATCTATTTCCGTTCTGTCTGTAAGAAAATCTTTTCTGTAATTCTTTGGAAAATCAGCCTTTTCCATCATTCCAAACCGATGGCGAGCATTATTCTGATGGAAAAGGTTGTGTTTCTCAAAGAAAATGCTTAACTTTGCAACCAGGAAAAGTAAATGGTTTCTGTGATGAGATATTTTGTATGGTTTGCCTACGATGGCACCAACTACCACGGATGGCAGGTTCAGCCCAGCGGAAACTCTGTGCAGGCTGAACTTCAGAGGGCTTTGAGTCTGCTGATGAGACAGGACATCGAGGTGGTGGGAGCAGGAAGAACAGATGCCGGCGTGCATGCCCGGCACATGGCTGCCCACTTCGATGTGGAGCAACAGCTCGATTGCCAGCAGACAGCCTATCGGCTGAATAGGTTGCTGCCCCGTGATATAGCCGTGAGCCGCGTGGAACCCGTGCCCGATGACATGCACGCACGTTTCAGTGCGCGCGCGCGCACGTACCATTATTATATATATATGCGTAAGGATCCCTTTGTGCGCCACTTCGCATGGCGAGTGCCTTACGACCTCGACTATGCCAAGATGAATGAGGCGGCGGCCATTCTCTTGCAGAACGATGACTTTGCGGCGTTCTGTAAGACGCACACCGACGTGAAGACAACGATATGCCACGTGACCGAAGCGCGATGGATTCAGACCTCCGACCATGAATGGTACTTCCGGATAACGGCCAATCGGTTTCTGCGAAACATGGTGCGCGCGGTGGTGGGCACACTGATAGATGTTGGCAGAGGGCGCACTTCACTTGACGAGTTCCGGCAGATTCTGAAAAGCGGAAACCGCAGTAGTGCGGGCGAGAGTATGCCTGCCCATGCGCTCTTCCTGGAGGATGTGGTTTATTAGGTTTGCTTCATGGTTTTCATAAACAATAAAAAGCCCCCTGAGTCTTGAGAGACGCAGGGGGCTTTTGGGTTGTCGTGCTCAATTTCGATTCTCCGAACGATTAGTAGCCGAAGATTTCCTCTGTGCTGATGCGGCGAATCGGACCAATCTTGCCCAGCGACTCCATGTCGAGCTCCTTCTCATCGCCGAGGATGATGTAGCGGTAAGGCTTGCGGGCCATGTTCTGATGCTCGAAGTTGACAATGTCCTGCAGCTTCAGCGTCGGGATGGCGTTGTAGATATTGCGGTTGATGTCGTAGTCGATACCCAGCTGCTGACATTGGATCCACTTGTTGATCAGACCGAATTTCGTGGTGCGCTGTGTAGCCAGACGCTTGGTCAGGGCGTCCTTCGCAATCTTGAAGGCCGTCTCGCTCTGCGGGATGGTGTCGAGAATCACGTGGAACTGGCGCACGCAATCCATCATCTTGTCGTTCTGCGTGATGATGTGCGTGAAGAAATACTCAGGATCGGCCTTGCGGCTGGGCTCCACGTAGGCGGCGTAAGCGTTGTAGGCCAGACCGCGAGCCTCGCGGAGTTCCTGGAACACGATGGTGTTCATGCCACCGCCATAGTATTCGTTGAAGAGCGCATTCACGGGTGCTTCCTCCGGATGCCAGGGGCGCAGCTCGTTGTGATACATGCGCATGTAGATGTTCTTGGCCTCGTAGGGAGTAATGAGAATCTCGTTCTGCGGAGTATTTGTCATCGTATAGTGCTTTCCCTCGGGTGCAGCCAGGAACTTCTTGCCCGTCTTATGAGCCTTCGTGACGGCTGCCGTCAGCTCGTTCATGGACATCGGGCCATAATATAATAAGGTATGCTCATACTTCGAGAGGTTTTTCAGCAGGTCGAGCAACTCCTGCGGGTTGGTTTGCTTCATCTGTTCGATGGAGAGCATGTTGCGGTAGGGGTTGTACGGACCATAGATGCCATACTGCACCAGGAACTGGAAGTTGGCCTGCTGGTTGAGTTTCTGGTCGGCACGCTGCTTCTCTTCGAGCTGTACGAACTGATCCCAAGCTTCTTGGTCCACCTGTGCGTTCTGCAGAAGATTCTCCAAGAGAGCCAGCGCCTGCGGCATGTTCTCGCTCAAACCCGAGAGCGACACATGGATGTTGCGCGGTCCGCACGAGATGTTGTAGTTGCAGGCCAGCTTATAGAACTGCTGCTTGATCTGTTCGTTGGTGAGCTTGTTGGTGCCGAGGAAGTCGAGATACTGTCCGGCGTAAGCATACTTCAGATTGCTTTCCTCGCCAAACTCATAGCGGAACGAGAGGTTGAAACGTCCGTTCTCGGTGTTCTGCACATAGATGACGGGGATGTTCTTCTTGGTCTTGCCGAAGGTGAGGTCTTCCGAGAAGTTGACGAAGCGCGGCTGGATAGGCTCCACGGGCGTAGCCTGAATGTCCTGGACATACTGGCTGACGAGGTCGCGGTTGGTGGGAATCGGCGTAATGGCAGGCTTGTCGATCTTCTTGAGCGACGTGTCCTCGCCTTGACGCTTGTAGACGGCCACATAGTTGTCGGCGCGCAGATGGCGACGCACGAAGTCCATAATCTCCTGCTTCGTGATGCCCGACAGACGGTCGAGCTTGCCCACTTGCTGTTCCCAGGGAATTTCGTTGATGAAGGTGTTGACATACATGCGGGCACGTTCCTGGTTGCTCTCCAATGCCTGATAATACGAAAGTTTTGCATTGTTGACGACCGAGGGGAGCAGGTCGTCGGAGAAGTTGCCGTTGGCCAGGTTGGTCAGTTCGCCCAGAAGCAAGGCTTTCACCTCGTCGAGTGTCTGGCCTTCTTTCGGCGTTCCGCCCATGATGAAGGCCGAATAGTCGCGCAGGGCCTCGCTGCCAGCCCATGCGCCGAGCATCTTCATCTGCTGGTTGATGTTCAGGTCGATGAGTCCGGCGGTGCCGTTGCTGAGCATTTCGCCGATGATATCGAGGGTGTCAACCTGCAATGAGTTGCCGCGATCGAAGCGCCATCCCAGCCAGAGCGTCTCGGCTTCGAGGCCTATGACGGTGGTGTCGCGGGGCTGGGTGAAGGGCTTCATGTCGGGGAACTCCGGCTGACGCACGTCGGCACCAGGCTTCCACTGGCCGAACTCGCGGTCGATGATGGCGATGGTCTTGTCGAAGTCGAGGTCGCCAGCCATGCAGATAGCCACATTGTTGGGCTTATACCAGTGGTTGAAGTAGTTCTTGATGTTCGTAATCGACGGGTTCTTCAGGTGCTCCTGCGTACCAATCGTGGTCTGCGTGCCGTAGGGGTGAGTGGGGAAGAGCATGGCGCTGATACCCTCCCAGAGCTTGCGAGAGTCTTGGGCGATGCCAATGTTGTACTCCTCATACACAGCTTCCAGCTCGGTGTGGAATCCGCGAATCACCATGTTTTGGAAGCGATCGGCCTGGATCTTGGCCCAGTTGGAAATCTCGTTCGAGGGGATGTTCTCCACATAGCACGTCACGTCGTTCGACGTGAAGGCATTGGTACCCTCGGCTCCGATGGCCGACATGAGCTTGTCGTACTCGTTGGGGATGAAATACTTGGCGGCCAACTGCGAGACGGAGTCAATCTCGTGGTACTTCTGGCGGCGCAGTTCGGGATCGGTGATGAGGCGATACTCCTCGTAGCGAGCCTGAATGTCGTTCAAGAGCGGAGCCTCGGCGGCGGGATCAGTGACACCAAACTTGTCGGTCCCCTTGAACATCAGGTGCTCCAGATAGTGAGCCAAGCCGGTAGTCTCAGCCGGATCGTTCTTCGAACCTGTGCGAACGGCGATGAACGTCTGGATTCTCGGCTTCTCTTTGTTCACGGAGAGATATACCTTCAGCCCATTGTCGAGGGTGTAGATGCGCGTCTGCGTCAGGTCGCCCTCGAAGGTCTGATACTTGTAATCTTTGGCCTGGGCGCTCATTCCGAGTGCCAATAGGCCGGCAATCATTAGTTTTAGCTTCATTTTGTTATTATTAGGGTTAATGATTTTAGAGGTGAGAGGGTGTTAGTCCTCGTAGTCGATTTCGTGGTCGAGCTGGCCTACGAAGTTCTTGAACACCTCTTCTTCCACATCGCCCATCTCGAACTCCTTGACAGCATCCTTGCGGATTTCGGCTATCCAGGCACGACGGGCGGCGATATAGTCTTGGCGAATGCGTTCGGCATCCTCGTCGGTAATCTGCTTCAGGCCATAGTAGTCGGTAATCATGTGGTAGGTCCACGCCCATTGATATTCGCGGTAGTGGCTGTTGATTTCCTCGAAGCGGTCGATCACCTCGAGGATGGTCGACAGCTGTCCGCTCTTGATGTCCTCGATGAGTCGCAGCTCTTCGCTCTCGGGCAGGAGCAGACCCGACAGGTCGGTCCAGTTGCCGCGACCAATCTTGGTGGTCGGCTCGGCAAAGTAGCCGCCCTTCAAGGCACGCTTCAGCACGGCACCCATATAGATGCGCAGGGCGATGTCGTAGTATTTGATGCCCTTGCGGAGCGACGATACGTTGATGATATATTCATGATAGTTGTAGCGCGAAACATTGTCGCCCGAAGCCAGACGCAGGCGTTCCAGGATGCGCTTGCCTCGCACAATCTCGCCAACGGTGTAGGGCGAGAGCCAGTCGAAGTTGACAATGCTCTTCTGCGAGCCTTGTGTTCGTTTGTCGCGCTTCGGCCATTTCTTGATGTCGCGATAGAGACCCACGGTCGTGATGTTGCGTCCCGGCACGAGATACATGTCGTCGTTGTACGAAATCAGGTAAGAGAAGGGCAGGTCGCGCGTGTCGGGATGGTGCATCAGTTTGCCGAAGCACACCGAGAAGGCGCCGATGTTGGCGGGCATCAGCACATAGGCACCGCTGGCCGTCTTTGTTCCGCGCTCTAAGAATCCGTAGTGGATAGGTCCCATCTTGTAGGCGTGGTTGGAGAAGTTGGTGGCCGAACCGGCGTTGTAGAACGAGAACTGACAACCGATGAGCAGGCTCGACTTGTGGTGGCTGGCCGAGAAAGGTCCGCAGAAGGCCGCACAAGCCTCACCGTTGGACATGAACGAGTTGGCGAAGAACACGCTCTGCGATGCCGTGAATCCATTAGCCAGCTGGCAGGCTTCGCCCACAAAGCAGTCTTGAATCTTCACGCTGTTGATGATGCTCGAACCATTGGAGACGATGGAGTTCTCGCAGATGACGCCCGTTCCGATATACACGCTATCGTTGGGCCCGCTCATGATGGAGCAGTCGCTGATGCGCGAAGCCCCACTGATTTCGCAATTGTCCATCACCACGGTGTTCGTTATCTCCTTCGTTCCCGTAATCTTCACGTTGTTGCCGATGATGCCCCGCTCGGGCATATTGCGCTCAATGTCCTCGTTGATGAGTCGGCGGATGCAGTCCTTGATGGCCTTGTCGTGGAAATGCTTCACCATGAAGGCGGCAAACTGGCTATTCAGGTTACTGAAGAGAATCGCATTGCCGTCGCCCGCCTCGTTCAGCACGCTAATCAGGTTGCCCTGTCCGTAGGTAGCTCCCTCGGTGGTCTCCATGATGGAGAGGTTCGAGATAAGGCAGTCGTCGCCGATGGTGTAGTTGTTGATATATCCCCCGACGTTCTCTATCAGGCAGTTGTCACCGATGGTCACGTTGCGCAATGTGGCATTGGTAATACCAGTATGCTTGTGGAAACCCTTTGTGATTTCTATGTTTTTCTCGAATACACCGAGATTCACCTCGCCGTAGAAGTTTGTGTTGCGTATATGTTCCGGGCGGAAGTCCTCGGCCACGTTGATAGCCGTCCAGTCCTCTGCCGTGCATCCGTGGTTCTCCAGGATGGCAATTTCGTCGTCTTTAAGAAGTCTGTAATCCATGTTGTACTAATTTATAATTCATTATTATTTAGGCACGCTCAATTCTCGATATCGTAGAGGAAGTCGTGGTAGGGATATTTCTGCACGTGCAACTGGCGCACTCGGTTGTAGAACGTCTGGCGGAGTCCCTCGATGTTGGTCTTTTCGCGGGCGGAGATGAAGATGCAGTCGTCGCCCATGCGGGCCATCCACGTCTTCTGCAATTCATCGAGCGTGATGTTCTCCTTCGTGGGTGGTGTCAGGTCGTCGGGTTCCTTCTCAATCCAAGTGTAGGCGTCTATCTTGTTGAACACCACCATCTGCGGCTTCTCGGCACAACCCAAGTCTTTCAGCGTGGCGTTCACCACCTGAATCTGCTCCTCGAAGTCGGGGTGCGATATGTCCACCACATGCACCAGCAGGTCGGCTTCGCGCACTTCGTCGAGCGTCGACTTAAACGAGTCCACCAGGTCGGTGGGCAACTTGCGGATGAATCCCACCGTGTCGGCCAGCAAGAAGGGCAGATTCTCGATGACCACCTTCCTGACCGTCGTGTCGAGCGTAGCGAAGAGCTTGTTCTCGGCAAACACGTCGCTCTTGGCTAAGAGGTTCATGATGGTAGACTTGCCCACGTTGGTATAGCCCACGAGCGCCACGCGGATGAGTCGGCCGCGGTTCTTCCGTTGGGTCGTCTTCTGCTGGTCAATCTCCTTCAGTCGTTGTTTCAGGAGCGTGATGCGTTGAAGAATGATACGGCGGTCCATCTCCAACTGGGTCTCACCCGGTCCGCGCAGGCCCACGCTTCCCTTTCCGCCGCCCGAGCCAGAGCCGCCACCCTGACGTTCGAGGTGCGTCCACAAGCGTTGCAGGCGGGGCAGCATGTAGCGATATTGCGCCAGTTCCACCTGCGTCTTGGCATTGGCCGTCTGTGCGCGCATGGCGAAGATGTCGAGAATGAGCGTCGTGCGGTCGAGAATCTTCACCTTCAGCTCGGCTTCGATATTGCGAATCTGCTTGGCAGAGAGCTCGTCGTCGAAGATCACCATACCCACCGGCTGGGGAGGATTGGCTTCTGCAAGACCATTCTCTCTCCTCTCTCCTCTCTCGTTGGAGGGGATTTGCAATCCCCGACTGCTCTCAGCATTGCTTTCTTCCTTCAGCCATTCGTCGTATTCCTTCTGGCAGTGCTCTATGTATTCCTTGATTTCCTGGAGCTTTCCCTTGCCCACGTAGCTCACCTGCGAAGGTCCGCCCGCGCGCTGGGTGAAGCGCTTCACCACCACAGCTCCCGCCGTGTCGGCCAGAAACTCCAGCTCGTCAAGATATTCTTTCGTCTTGGCCTCGTCTTGTTCCTTGGTGATGAGTCCCACTAGAACCGCCGTTTCGGCCTTGACTTCTGAGATAACAAATTCTTTCATTTATATAATATGTACGTGATGAGGGCGCAAAGTTACAAAAAAATGAGTGCTGAACAAAATAAATTCATTTATTTTTTATGCTGAGGCGGTTTAACTTATTTCAAGTCAAAAGAATCAACAAAACAATACGGCCAAATTTACTTCATTTCAAATGTCCTACTTCCTTCCTTGCAACCTTCAGTCAACTCACAAATTGAAAGAATAAAGCGATTTCTGAAAACGTTTACGTAATTTTTCACCAAATAAATGTTTGAAAGTGTCAATTATCTTCAAAATCTCACTAAATTTGCAACGCCTTAATAAGATTCCAAGAAACAAGAACTACATATGAACTAATTGAAAGAAAGCATATCAACTATTAGAAAAAATAGCATATCATAATGATTCAGTAACTACTCAGCACCCCTATTCATGAGAGGAACAGCAGGTCACGTTAATAATTTATAAACTTGATTTTGGTCAAAATCCAAGCCTCTGCCAATTCGGTTTCATCAAGATAGCCATGCCCACCAATCATCCAGACAGGCCATATTAGCGATTTTCTTCATCATCAGTTGCTTAGATGTGATTATTCTGGCAATCATTGAGTTCAGACGAGTTTTAGCCTCACTGTGTGGATTTCGTGTTTCCGGCAGATTCATGACAGCCGTTAAGGGATGTGAAATCGCATTTTGCCGTTTGGCAAAAGATGTCTATCTTTGCCGCAGAAATGGCAAAGCAGTATACTGACACTGACGAAGTCCTGCGCATGATTAACCAGCGTCTGCGTAAGCTTGAGAAGTCCGACTCCGAGAAGACCGAGGAGATTGGACGGCTCAACCGCATCATTAACCAGAAAGACAAGGAGATACACAGTCTGAAAGTGGAACTTGCCTCGACTAAGAAG
>ERZ842401.2014-NODE-2014-length-27766-cov-17.640648_pt1 | contig 27766 bp, 21 predicted proteins | sample MGYA00521270_ERZ842401 | MGnify/ENA primary metagenome ERZ842401 (study PRJEB31892, sample SAMEA3878208) | bioreactor metagenome | biome: Moose rumen | place: Sweden | collected 2011-10 | study: EMG produced TPA metagenomics assembly of the PRJEB12797 data set... | reverse complement strand
TTGGTTGAAGAGTACGATGTTCGGCAACAGCAAAAAGCACGGATAGCGGAAAACAATCGCCTTGCGGAAGAAAATCAGAAAAAATTATTCAATGCCGCAGTCGCATCAAAAAGCCTTTCAAAACTCACGGATTACATAAAAAAGAACTGGGACGAGCGGTATTTTCAACATTCCGCATTTGAAGAGATTGCAAAATTGCTTGCAAAAGATAGCGGCGTAAAGATGAAAGACTTGCCTCATATTACAAATCCATACAATTTAGACAGAAATTGCATTTATCTTGAGGAGCAACTATCAGTTTACCAATGGACTGGACGGGGAACTTTCTTGGCACAAACTTCAGAGGGAATTATGATTTATATCCGAAGCGTTTACGATTTGTCTACAATAGACAAATATGCGGACTGTGTGTATTTGCGATACGCAGGTACTTTTGAATACAATTCAATTTCCGCAGGAGTACAAGTTGTGCCGCAGTTTGACTTGATTTATAACATTGAAGATGTTTTTCCTTATGGGAAATAAATTTCGGGGGTGTTGCGGGGGCTTGCCCCCGCAGAGGGGGTAGCGGAAAACGCCGCAGGCGGTTGGAGCGAGGGGGAGACTTCCCCCTTTGTATATTTCTGTGTAATTCCTCCGGTTTCAATTCCGGCTGACAACCTTGCAACAATCAAAGAGTATACAAAGAAGATTGCAGAAAGCCTCCACGTTTGCGGTTTGATGAACATGCAGTACGCAATTGAAAACGGAAAGGTTTATGTAATCGAAGCTAATCCTCGTGCTTCAAGAACTGTGCCGCTTGTGTCAAAGGTTTGTGATACTCAGATGGCCCGCCTTGCAACAAGAATGATGCTTGGTGAATCACTTGAATCACTCGGCCTCAAAGACAAGAAGATTCCTTACTACGGAGCAAAAGAAGCAGTATTGCCATGGGCACGCTTCCCTGGAGTAGACCCGATTCTTGGCCCTGAGATGCGTTCAACTGGTGAGGTTCTTGGTCTGGCTGAAAACTTCCCTCTGGCATTCTACAAGTCACAGGTAGGGAGCGGCACTGCGAAGCAGGGCAAAAACAGTCCGGTGGACTGTTTTTAGCGAGTCTCCGAGCAGCTGTGCTGCGAAGGCCGCAGGAAGTGAGTTGCCACACGCACCGGCTGCCTGGGAAAACAAGAGAGTTCTTATTTCCCTCAGCAACAAGGAAGGTCAGAAAGATCAGGTTCTCGAAATTGGAAAGACTTTGAAGAACCTCGGCTTCACTCTGGTTGCAACTCAGGGAACCGCTGACTTCTACAACTCAAATGGAATCAAATGCGATGTGGTAAACAAGATTGGAGCTGGTCGCCCGGATGTTGTGGACTTGATTGCGGGTTGATAATGCTTTAGCAACCCGCAAAACGGCTGAGTCAAGGCTTCAAGCGTAAGCGTGCCTTGACCTGCCGTATTATGAACAAGGAAGTTTGTTTGGTAATCAATACGCCAAAAGCTAAACGCAACTACGCTGAGGACAGGAAGACAATACGCAAGGCCTGTTTGAAGTATAAGGTAAGCTACATCACTACTATTGCAGGGGCTCTGGCAGCTGTTAAGGGAATTGAGAGTGTAAAGAATGGCAACGGTGGCGAGGGTGGAGTTAAGTCTCTGCAGGAATATCATAGCTTGATAAAGTAAGCGAGTTTGCCTGCAAACTCGTGAAGGGGATGACCAATAAGTTCAAAAAGTGTCATTTTCGGGCTTGACCCGAAAATCTATTTAATTACAATACAAAAGATTGCCGTGTCGAGCACGGCAATGACTCATACTTATTGGACAGCCCCGACTCACACGGATTCGCAAGCCGCGAAAGCGGCGTATTAAATAACTTCCCTACAGAACGAGCCTCTAGGCTCATTCAGAATTGCTAACGCAATTCTAGTCTGATGGCTCAATAAACGCCAGTTCTGCCTTTGGGTGGAGCTGGTGTTTTTATTTAAAGTTCCGAAACGGGGCTACCAATCTTTACAAACTGTTTTAACTATGTAATAATCTACTTATGCGGGTCTTGGAAAATACTTATATACCTTTTAAAAAACAATATAATGCCTTCTGCCCTCTTGACACGAAGGCAAACGCTCATATAATTTTTCGCAGATTCGCAGATTCGGTCGCTCGCTAACGCGAGCTTACCTGGTTTTCGCCTTGCGAAAACCAGCCACAGCAGCAGACAGACTGCATTTTCTCCAAATCACGCAAAACAGTTTATTTATTCTCACATAACAGACCGATTGGACGGGTCTTTTCTCGTGCAATCGGTCTTTTTCCGTTTTAGGCGGATATATGAATCATTTTTCGCAGGAGCAATAAGTTCTTGCACTGGAGGCAAAATTGTCTGAAAAAAAAGTTTTATAAAGTTGATGAAGATTTGAATGTTCAGAGCAAGAAAATTCTTCATGAATGGCTTTTAAAAGCGATTGATGAAAAAGACAAGGATTTGTTTAGGCATTGTCTTGAAGTTCTTGGAAAGAGTTGGAATGTAAAGCGTTCTGTTCCAAACAGAGTTTTTGAAAAGTTTGTTAACCATTTATGGAAGAAACGTTCCGACATTATAAAAGGTGACTACAAATGGCAGACAGAATCGTACAGTTCAGGCATATTTAAAAAGCACGCCTACAGCTACGAAAGCAAGATCTGTTTTGCTATTGCACCGACAAAATACAAAATTATCAATGATGATAATACACGAAAAAATCTTAAAACACTGTTGAAGTATAAAAAAAGAATTACTCCACAGACATTTGAAACGGCAGTAAATGAATGGCTGTCAAAAAACAACATTGATACTACAAGCGAAGATGCCTTATATCGGGCTGATTATGCTCTGTGGTCTGGAGAGGCAGTAGAACGACAGCAGAACCAACACTAGAAAAAAATCTCCTCGTAATTACTCGTTATGAATAATTAGAGGTGATTCTGATTTAGGGTTTATTACAAACCCTAAAAACGGCGAAGTCAAGGCTTTAAGCGTACGCGTGCCTTGACTCGACATATTTCTATGAAACTTTTGGAAATATCCCGAAAGGGAAAAGCTATATTATAAATGTACGAGGAGGTATGAAATTATGACAAAGGTTATTAAGACAAAGCTTATTATGGGGTGTTCTTTCGTATGTGTTTTGTTCCTGGTTTTTGCATCATTTGCTTGTTCAGGTGTGGCAGATAATCATTCATCGGTGTCACATTTTTCTCCTAATGTAGAAGAAATACGCTCTATATGTAGCCTTGCTACAACAGAATTGGACTACAACAATGTTGCAAAATCCGTAGATGAGTACTGGTTCTTCGGGAAGCGTGAGAAGAAACTCTGGATTGAACATAAAGGCGTTGTAAAAGTCGGCATCGATGTAAACAAACTTGAGATTTTTCCAGAAGAAGATTCCTGGCATATTACAATACCGAAAGCGGAAATCCTGAGTGTCAGTTGTGATCCAGATTCTTTTAATCAAGATTCATTTACTATTAGTAATTCCTGCTTAAGAAAATTTTCTGTATATAAGCAGAATGAGGCTATGGCAAAAGCAGAGCAGAATATGAGAACTGATGCCGAGAGTAATTATGAAATTCTTCATGATGCACAGATTAAGGCAAAGAAGATTATAGAGAATTACTTCTCACAATTAAATAAAAAAACAAACAAACAGCGAAGTAAGTATTAAATGGGATTTACAGTAGTCCTAGTTGATTTTAATTACCAATTAATTGGAGGTGTAACTATGGAAAACAATGAAAGTTTAGGAACTGGTTTACTAGTTTTAGTATGTGCTGCAGGAAGTGCATTAATTGGGGCAATTGGAGGAGCTATTGCCATGACAACAGAAAGAGGCCATAAGGTTGATTTTCATCTTGGCTGTGCTTATGACAAAGTAAAAACTAAAATACCTGAAGTTTCTTCGCTTTTTAGTTCATTGAAATCCCTTAAGAAGTAATCGAGGAGGATATTGATCATGAATATAAAATCTGGATTTCAAATTGCTAAACTTGCAACAGCTTTAGGTTGGATTGATGAAAAAGATTGGAAAACTCCCAGGATTATCTTTACTGGTCATCGAAAAGCTGTGACAAGAAAAGCTGTTCATAATGCAGCTAAAACCGGATATTCCTTTGTAAGGGAATGTGTTGAAAAGAGAAAATGATTTTTTAAGAAATTAGAAATTATTTTGTCAACTTTAGAGAATGAGATTTCTTATTTATATATAAAGAAACATTGTCGAGAGTCGGACTCTAAGTAACCGACAAAAAAATCAATAGAGGAGAAAAGCCTATTATGAAACATTTTAATCAGATGGACATTAACGAAAAATTCAATTCATTTAATTCCTATTCGGAAGAAGATGCTGAGAAGGTTATGGAGAATAAAGAAAAAATTGAAAAGATTGCAACTAATGATACTCTTCATAAATATCTGAATGACATAAAGCTCTATTTTAGGATGCTTGGTGATACTTTCTCAGGGAAATATAAAAAACTTCCTGTAGGAACTATAGCGGCTATTGTGGGAACTTTGCTTTATGTTCTTTCCCCAGTTGATCTGATACCGGATTTTATACCTGGAATTGGCTATCTGGATGATGCAGCAGTTCTTGCCCTTTGTTTGAATTTTACTCGCTTTGATGTAGAAGAGTATAAAAAGAATACTCAAGGGCTTACGGCATAATACATATAGACTGATAATAAATAAATCAATCTTGAAATGAAACCTGTTTGAGTACTACTCATTTAGAAAGAACTCATATTTGAAGTTGTTTTCTGAGGAGTATGGGTTTATAATAGATAGAATCTATTGAGCCAAAATTTGCTTACTTTTTTTGGTTATATAGAGGAGCATAATAAAAATGAAAAAGATTGTATTCGTTACATTAAGAATGGCAGATGATATGGAAAAAAGGCATTTTCCTGTAGACGGGAATGCTTTCTTGGAGTATGAAGGCGAAGTATATTATGCAGTAAATGCAGTGCTGGCTAAAACACTAAAGAAAAACGATGATGTGAAAATTATTTTATTCGAGACAGAAGCTGGGGATAAAGCTGGAAGTAAGAATGCACAGTTATTCATGGAAGAATTGAATTCTATAAATGAAACACTCGGAGCTAATATTCACTATGAAATAATACCTTCAGATTTCGTTACTTCAAAAGGAAATATGAATAATCTTTATATTAGGATGATTAAAAACTTTGAAGGTATGGAAGAGTTGTCTGCTGACATAACTTTTGGACCTAAGTTTTTGCCGCTTTTAATATTTTCTGCTATGCAGTTTGGCGAGAAATTCTATGATTGTTCAATAGGTAATGTTATTTATAAAAAAACAGAGTTTAAAAATGGAAAAATTGATCCAGATTCTCAGTTAATTTGTGATTATACTCCATTATATTTAATTAATAGTTTTATAAATACTATTGAATCGACGACTGGAGATAATGCTATAAAAGCTGTTGAATCTTTACTTGAGGATTGAAATTATGGCAGGTGAAAAGCATACTTTTGATCGTGATTTTGAAGCCATAAACTTTTTATTTGAAGAATATGCAAAAAGTATAAAATATGAAAATGTGAAGGATTTCAAATCAGCAACAAAGACTAAACTAACGAATAAAGTTTGGGAAATGTTGTATAAAAATCCGAAAAATAAATATGACATGGAGCATAATGCAGCGGATTTTGTTAAGGCATTAAATAATTGTTTATCTGCATGTATGAAGAAAATTCAGAATGGAACATTCTGTGGCTCTTTTAGTCAGTATATATATGATACAATTCCTAAAATGATTAAAAGGGACCCAGATGCAAAGAGTTCTGCAAGAACAAAGTCAGAGTATGATAAGATAAAAAAGATTCAATATTGGTATGAAGATTATCAAAAACGAGGAAAACTAACTCATATTCAGATCATTAAAAAGATTTCTATTCTTATGGGGCTCTCAGAAAATGATGTTGATAATTATGTGAAATCAAGAATTATAAATTCAACTTCTGATGCTCTTTATAAAGAAACATATGGTGAAGAATCTAATAGTACTATCGTAGATTTAGCGGTGGGGTCTCTATCAGAAACTGACAATCCGGAAAAAGAGTTTGAATTATTGAGCAACCTGAATGAAGTTCTGGAGTCGTTGAATAAACAGTGGCTTTTAATATCAGATGATGTAGAACGGAAATGCTTATCAGATCTGCTTACCGAATTTTTATTGCGGAGTTATAAAACATCATATCGAAGAGATTGTAGTATATTTGGTTCTTCTCAGGTTTTTGTTGACTTTGATTTAGAAAGGAGTTGTGAAAAGTATTCTTTTCTAAACAAAAATATGATATTTAAGGTAATTAGTTCGGATGATAAGTCTTTACCTGGCCAATGGGATATAGGAAAAATGTATTATCCGGATATAAAAAAAGATGCAGTTAATCATAAGGTGAAGAGATTTATTGCAAAAGCAATTGAAAAATTAAAATAATTTTGTCAACTTTTCAAAGAGTTCAATCTTATTATTAGTAAATAAATCAGAACAGAATAATGTTCGAAAGGAGTAAAGATTATGGCATTAGATTTGTCAAAGTACACAGTAACAGCAGCAAGACCTCTTCCGGTTATACTACTTTTAGACGGTAGTTCAAGTATGTCTGTAGAGGGTAAAATTGAATCTTTGAATTCTGCAGTAAATGAAATGATTCAGTCATTTAAAAGTCTTTCTGCAAAAGAAGTTGATATTAATTTAGGGATTATTACATTTGGTAATGCAGTAAACTATGCTGTGCCTCTTCAGAGTGTAAAAGATATAACTTCGGTTCATCTTGATGCAAATGGAGGAACTCCAATGGGAGTTGCTTTGAGAATGGCAAAGGATTTAGTTGAAGATAAGGAAACAATTCCATCGAAAGGATATCGTCCTGCTGTTGTTCTTGTTTCAGATGGAAAGCCAAATGATGAATGGCAGAACCCTATGCAGGCATTTATAAAAGAAGGCCGTTCTTCTAAATGCGATAGATTTGCTATTGCAATAGATGGCGAAAATGATAAAGCAGATCGTGATGTTTTAAAAATGTTTCTTGAAGGGACTGAAAATCACATTTATGAAGCAGCTGATGCTTCTAAGATAAAGGATTGCTTCCGACAGGTAACAATGAGTGTTTCTGTTCGTTCAAAATCAAAAGATCCAAACAAACTTATTGCTTTGCCTCCTGCGGCTGAAAATATTGCAAAAAATAACGATTTCATGAAAGAACTTGATGCTCTTTTAGGAGACTAAAAACATGAATGTTACGGTTTTAATCGATGCTTCTGGAAGTATGTCTGTTTTAGGTAAAGAAACAATTTGTGAATCGCTTATACAGACTTTGTCTTTACTTCCAAAATTAAATTCATCATATGTAGACTACAGCTTTGATTTTCAAAATTGGGACAAAGATATATCTGTTTTGGAAAATCAAAAAGAGAAATTTCTCGTGCTCACAGATGGATTTGATTTAAAGAGCTTAGATAACCGTAATATATCTGTTGTCTTAGTTGGAGAAGATGCTCCCCAAATATCTAAAGTCAATTATTTCAAGGCAATAGATATTATGAATGCTATTGATTTTCTGAGAGATAATAATGACTAAACCTGTTATATATGGAATATCTAAAATTGGTCTAGGCCATATAAGAACAAATCTACCAAATCAGGATTCGTTTTTGGTAAAGAATTTTGGAAGCTATTCTTTACTTGTCATTTCTGATGGAATGGGGAGTAAAAAACATGCAGAATTAGGTTCAAAGGCTACTTGTATATCTGTATATAAGGCTTTGGTACATTATATTTATACAGAACGAAAACATCATAAAAAAAAGAATAGAAATTTATTTTTAATGATAAGAGAAGAATGGTTAAAACAAATTTCTTCATTTAATCCAAAGGATTGTTCTGCTACATGTTTGTTTGTATTACGTTCAAAAAAAAGATGCCTTGCAGCGATGTTGGGAGATGGCCTTATATATTTAAAGGGTAAAAAAGCAATAGATTCAAAGATTCTTTTGGATGAAAAAAAAGATGATTTTTCTAATTCTACTACATCTATGTCAGATTCCAATTATCTAAATGAATGGAGATATGTTTTTGTTTCTGCTAAAAAAATAGATTCTGTGCTTATAACTTCTGATGGAATTTCCTCAGATTTATCACAGGGAATGGAACAAGAATTTGCAGATGAGTTATTGAATGATTTGAAGAGAGAAAAACTACTTAAGGACAAAAAAGCCTATATTCGGAAAATGATTGATAACTGGCCTGTGCCGAAACATTCAGATGACAAAACTGTAGTTGTAATGGAGTCAAGATAATGAATAAAGCAGAATTATTGGGACAGAAATTTTTAGACAATCATGGATATGAACATATCGTCACAAAGATTTTAGGTGAAGGTGGACAAGGTATGGTTTGTCTTACTGATACTCCTGGTTATGTTTTGAAATTTGTATCTGATGAAAATGGAAATTTATATTCAGAGAAAGAATATCAAGCAGTCTTTAAATATTATACTGCAGTTTTCAAGAATATAAATCATCTTCCTATTAATAGCAATGAGCATATGGCCGTTCCTGTTGCTATCCTTACAGAATATGCTGGTTATGTTATGCGGTTGATGGAAGATATGGCCCCTTTTACTATTCTTGATGAAGGACCAGAAACTTATCCTTTGTCTGGCGGACATAGGTATCGCTTAGAGATTTTGTCAAAATGTGCATCAATTCTCGCAAATATACACTCAAAAGGGATGGTGTATTGCGATATATCTCCTAATAATATTTTTGTTACAAAAGACTATCTTAGTAAAAATCAGAATGTTTGGTTTATTGATACCGATAATCTTTTTATTCCCTCAAAAACAAAGAAACCAAGGTTAGTTTACACTCCTCGATATGCTGCACCAGAATTAATAAACGAAAGATCTGAAGGGTGTACTCAAAATTCAGATCTATATTCATTTGCAATAATGGCATATGAATGTCTTTCTATGATCCATCCTTTTGCAGGTAAAGCTGCTATAGAAGGACAAGATTCAGGCGATGATTGGGATAACAGTAGTGGATGGGATCAGTCTTCAACTAAAGAAAATGTTACCCCTGATATTGATCCAATATATTCCGGGAAGTATTCATGGATAAATGATCCTGATGATGATTCTAATCGTTCAAGCGATGGATTCCCTTCAAAATTCTTTTTAACACAAGAATTATTTGAGTTATTTCAGCAAACTTTTTCAGAGGGGCGAGAGACTCCTGAATTAAGACCAACAGCATATTTTTGGCAAAAAGCTTTGGCAAAAGCTTCTGATTCAACTTTATTGTGTCCTAACTGTAATATGTCTTATGTATATGATACTAATCAAGAAGTATGTCCTTATTGTGGTAATAAACTGTCTAATATTATTTTAATTAAGGAAAATAATGACTTAGTTTTCTCAAGAGAATTATTGTGGGATGAAAACGCCGCATTTTCTAAAGAAATCGCAATACCTGAAAGAGTTTTTATTTCATTTGATTCAAAGTATAATTCACTTCCTATACTTTATGTTTCTACAGAAAAAATAGATGATACATATGCTGTTACAATAAGGAAATCCGAAAACCCATATATAACAGATAATGTGACTATAACTATAATAAAGGATGGTGAGAAAAGCGGGCTTGCCGGTGCTATAACTATTATTATGAACAAAACAGACTCTTTTGAGCTTATTGTAAAATATAAGAACTCGAATGGACGAACTTTTAAGTTCATATTGGAGATGTAATTTATGGTATTAGAAGAAATTTATACAACTTCTGGTTTATATAATATTCAGGCAAGAACAAAAGATGGGACAAGAATGGATAATTGTAATTGTTTTATTTCTATGAGTTCGTCTGATATCAGTTTGAATGGTAAAGCAATTGAATTAGTCCATAAGAATCAACTGATTGAAATAGGTCGTTTATTATCATTGGGAACACCTCATGTTTGTTATTTCAATGCTGTTTTTGATGACGGAACGTTTGAGTTTAATATTCATTGTTTTGCAGGGGCATGTTTAGACTGGGGAAATGTTACGGTTACTGCGAATCAGAAGGATTTAGAAACATTTACAAAAGAATTGAATAATATCCAGTTTAAGGTTATGGGAGATGATTATTTTATTATTCATTCATCTTTTACTAAGGATAAGAGTTCAGTAAATGAATCTATGGAAAACTTTGCATTTTCTATTCTTGATGATAAAAAGTTGATTGATGTAGAAAGATTGAATGTTGATGATAAGTTATGGTATCAAACAAAACGAAGACCTAGAATTGCAAGAAATGCACAACCCCAGTCAAATTATTTTCTTGTAAAAGGTAAACTTGAGTTCGCAGATCATCAGACATTTATAAGTGATTATCAAAAGAAACAACTTGAGACAATTATGCAGAAAGGAGGCAGTTATCTTGATGCATGGAAAAAATACACTGCTGAGCGAGGAAATATTCTATTAAAGAATGTTCGGGAAATTGGTAAAGTTTATTTCACCTGTGGAAAAGATAGGACTGTAACATCTGATTCGGCAGGACTTGTATTATATTTAGAAAAAGAACAGCCGGAACTTAGAGTTCTTGAAAACCAAACAATTTCTATTTACTCATCAAAGCATGATAATCCAATTTTTATAAGAGATAAAGATTGTTCTTGGAGTGATTATTTAATAAAAAAAGAGGAAGAAGCAGAGTCTAAAATAAAAGCCAAAAAAGAAGCTCGTGCTAATGGAGAAGATACGGAAGAAGAGCCAGAATTTATTGAAGCAGAGGTTATTAAGGTCAATAATAAAAGTATAGAGATAAAAACAGAGAGTGATATTCCTGAAAAAGGTTTTTTTGTACTGTCTACTCTTGGTGATGAAATGCAAATCCAGAGACAGAATGATGCATGGGAAAGTATTAAAAGAGGCGTATGCGGTATTCAACATTTGGGTTCATTGCTTGAACCTGATGCAACTATTTTACAAACTCAACATCAGAGGGGAAAAGTTAGACTTTCACATAATGTTTATGAAAAAGTTTTTTCGAGAACAGAGAAAGATGGAACTAAAAAAACATGTCCTCCAACTGAAAATCAATTGGAAGCTATAGAAGTGGCTTTACGTACCCCAGATATTGCTTTGATACAAGGGCCTCCAGGAACAGGAAAGACTACAGTTATTACTGCTATTCTTGAGCAACTTAATGTTATGCAGGATAAGCATCAAAATTCTGCTGGAAAAGTTCTTGCTACATCATATCAGCATGATGCTGTTATTAATATGACAGATCGATTAAGGATTAATTCTCTTCCAACTTATAAGTTTGGTTCAAAACATGGGCAGGAAAAATATACTGAACATATTGAAGAGTGGACAAAAGAACTTATAGCAAGAATTCGTGATAAAAATCCATTATTGAGAATTGATAATGATACAGTATCAATTAGTTCTGCATTATTGGATTATAAATTAGAGCCAACTAAAGAAACTGCAAAAACTTTGCTTGAGAATGTATATAAAGTAAGTACACTTGATAAGTCTCTGCTTAAACTTGCTCATGAATTGTATCTTGAAGAATGTAAGAATAATAGTGACATTCACTTAGATACAAATCGACTTAATATGTTGAAAGCAATAAGAGCGTTAAGAGTAACGGAAGAGTCCTATGATGATGATGGAAAACAACGAGCTATAGACTTGTATTCAATATTGGAACTGGATAATTACTTTGATGAACATGCAGAAACTAAAAAAATATTGAGAAAAGCTGCCTCATTTAATGGAGATTATTCAGAAAAAATATCAATGCTAAAGACTCTGAGAGAAATAAAAAATGAACTTTTGGATGAATTCTGTTATAAGCCGTCTTATATAATTAGAAAGGTTAATCCACAGATTGTTTTTGTTGCGGAAAAGGCGCTGGACTCTATAAATAATTCTTTCTCTAATACAGATAAAAAGAGTCAGATTATCTCAAATTGGATTTCATTGCTTGAAAATAATCCTTGGGGGCTTGAAGGAGCTATAAAGGATTGTGATTTTATCTATGCAGCTTCAGCACAGCAATCAGTTTCGAAAGACATCGTTAGACAGAAAAAAAGTCTTGGTTCAAATTATCGTGTATATGATACGGTTGTTATTGATGAGGCCGCTCGAGCTGCTCCTCCGGATTTGTTGATACCAATGTGTCTTGCTAGCAAAAGAATAATTCTAGTAGGTGACCATAGACAGTTGCCACAATTGGTTGATGAAGATGTCTGTAAGGCAGTTGAAGATACTTCAGTTTATCAATCTGAAAATAATGATGATAAAAAATCAGAAACTATTTCAGAAATTGTTGATAAGAAAAAAGATCCTCTGCATTTAAGTTTGTTTGAATTTATGTTTGGACGTTTGAAGGAATTGGAGAAGAGTGATGGCATAAAAAGAACTGTTACTCTTAATAAACAATTCCGCACTCATCCGGTATTGGGGGATTTTGCAAGTAAAGAGTTTTATGAAAAATATCCTGGTGAAGGATATTCGTCTGATTGGAATAGTGTATCTCGTTTTAGTCATAATCTTCCAGGAATTAAGAATAAAGCCGCGGTTTGGATAGATGTTCCTTTGTCTAAAGGTAAAGAAGAAAAGCCAAATACAAGTTATTGTCGACCAGCAGAAGTTGCTGTAATCGTGGAGAAGCTTAAAGAATGGACTTCGTGTGAAGAAGGAAGAAAACTTTCATATGGAGTTATAACCTTCTATAAGGAACAAGAAAATAAATTAAAACGTGAAATCGGAAAACTGAATCTATCAGTAAAATGTCGAATTGGAAGTGTAGATGCTTTCCAAGGTATGGAATTTGACGTAGTTTTCTTGTCGGTTGTTCGTTCAAATAATTTGAAAATAGATAATCCATATGGATTTTTGTGTTCTGTGAATCGTCTTTGTGTTAGTATGTCGAGACAAAAACGAGTGCTGGTATGCGTCGGGGACAAAAGTTTTTGTACAACCGAAAATGCCAGAAAGGATGGCCATATTCCTGCATTGGCAGATTTTTATGACCTATGTGCCAGTTCTGAATGGGGAGCCTTATTATAATGCATAAAATACTTGATTATACAAAACCATTGTCAGGAATTTCTACAAGAATACATGAGAAGGTACTTTGGCCTTGTTTTGAACACTCTGTAAGTATTACTGGATTACCAAGTTTTGGCGGAAATGTTTTTGAAGAATTAGTATTAAAACTTTTATTTGTCAGTGACATAAAAAGTCCAGACCAATTATATTTTGATACTGGATTGGAAATTGATTTTATTACTTTTCTTCTTGATAGATTAATACAAAAGAATCTTATAAATGAGAATCTTTCTATTACAGATGAGGGGCTATCAAAATTAGAAGAGGAAAAAACTCCTAATCCTCAAATGTTCTGTATTTACACAGATGCAATATCAGGAAAACTCATCAGCACAATTGAGTTATCAGAAGAAAGAAAATATCTTATTTATTCTGATGGAAATATTGATTACAATGATTATGATAAAGATGGAAATATAAAACCTAGAAGATTTTATTATTCACAGATAAATTCTACAGCAGGAAATGAATCTTTGGATCAGCGGCCAATGTATGTTTTTAGGCAAAGGTATGAGAGTAATCAGATTAAGCTTCCTGAAGTAGATGACATAATTCGAATTCTAAAAAAGACTCATACAATTATAGAGAATGATAATGGTCTTAATATTTTAGTAGATACATCAAAACCAAAATTTGTGTATCGAGTTGTTGATATAGTTTTACAGGAAGGAAACACTAGGGAATTTTTTGCATCTGACGGGAAAGGAAGTCTTTCTCCTTTTTTTACAAATGTTTTGAATAATTATCTTGATTCTAAAGATGAAGTTATTATTAGTTCATTACGCGAGAAACTTGAAAAAAAGATATTGAATAAGGAGAGAATTTCTGAGCGACAGCAAGAGAATCTAGATCCTGTTAAGTTCAAGATTTTTAAGAAATCTCAAGTTATTGAAAAAGCTAGAAAAATTCTTGATAAATTTGAGAAAAATGAAATAGTCTTAAACAGTGATAATGATAAGGAATTATCACAAATAAAAGTAAGCCTTATATTTGATATTTATTCTTTTATAGAGTGGGTTTTCTATTATAAATGTATCCATGGTGGAATTCCAGTTTCTGTTGGAATTGATAAACTAAAAGATCTGATTGGAAATAGGGATTATAATCAACTTCTAATACAGAGATATTTACTCAAAAAGAATAGGGATTTAGGCTTCTCTATTCTAAAAAATAATGAAAGTTATTTCTTTGTGAAGATTGGAAGAATAAAACATACAATTGATGAAACTCCAGAACTTTTTGCAATCTCTGCTATTGCAACCGCATTAAGTGATGGTAATAATTCTTATTGGTTTGCAAAATTGGCTCAAATACATCCTGATTTCTTTAATCGTATTTGTGATTTTAAGCGACTTAGGGATGAAGCAATTCATCAGAATGATACAACTCATGCCTCTATAGAAATCTTAGATTTTTATGAATACATAAAAACCATATTTAAAGAATTATTGAAAAATATGGAAGAAACAAGTAGTTATTCTGAGTTAGAAGAAAATATCAAAAATCAGAATGAAGTTAATAAAGCTATGCAGCAGATGGAAACAGATTTAGGTTTTGCATTGAAAAATGCATTACCGGAGAAATTATTTACAATATTTGAAAATATCGAAAGGTATACAATATTAGATACCGATGTAAATCTTGCTGTTGTTATTTCGATGGATCAATTATTTGGAGCCTGTTTCGAAATCTTGAAAGCAAATCTGTCAAAAACAAAAGGGGATTATAGAGAAAAATATAAATCGGTTTGGTATAAAGATGGAAATAGTCTATTTGATATAATAAAAGATAATAAAATCGAGAAGGAAATATCCGGCAGCTCTGTAAGTATGCAGGCAGCATTCATTGCATGGATTAGCATGGAAGACATTAATATTCTGTTTGAATTTGGAAGAGAATTTCCAAATCTATTAGAAGATATTCTTTGCATTGCAAGTATGAGAGTTCATGGTGAAGTTCCGGATTATGATAAAGTTTTGTTTATACATCATATTGATGGACGGACATTAGAATATAATGCAAAAGTCGAAAAAGCGAATGAAATTTTATTGAGGTATAAAGAATTATGTATTAACTTCGTAAAATTCATGGCAGAAAACGGCTATTTTGAGAAATAAATTACTGAAGGAGAAATAAAATATGGCAGATCAAACAAAAGAAGAATTGCTTGCAGCGGCTAAAAAACTAAGTGAGAGAAAAGCTGCTTTGGATGAAAGAGAATTGCTCTTGAATGAACAGAAGAAACAGCTTGATGTTCTTCTTCAGCAAAAAGCTCAACTTGAAAAAGAAGTTGCAGATTATGAAATTAATCGTAAAAAAGAAATAGAGGATGAATGTTCTTCGTTCAGAAAAGAACGAATGAGTGCAGTTCAGAAGGAAATTGAAAAAGAATATTCTGAACTTGAGAAAGAAAGATTAGAAAAGGAAACATCAAGTAAGAAAGTTGTCTCTGATTTAACAAAGACCCTTGAAGATGAAAAGTCTAAGTATTTAGCCGAAAAGGTTAGAGCTGATTCCGCAGAGTCTGATTTGAAGGCGAAAGAGATTCTTATTGCTGGTCTTGAAAAAAAAGTTGGCGATTTAACAAAACTTAATGGGGAACTTCAGATTAAGTTGAATGAAAGCTCTGGTATCCTTGAGCAGAATAATGAATTGCATTTACAATTAAGCAAAAAAGTAACAGAAATAAATCAATTTAAGAATCTTCAAGATTTAATTGGAGAAAATTCTCTTGAAACCCTTATTGAACAAATTGCAAATTTACATGCAAATGAAGAGAAACTCAAACTAGAACAAAAACAGTTAGCTGATGATCGAGATGAATATAATTTTGATAAAGCAAATCTACAAAATCAAAAGGCTAGATTTTCAGAAGAGGAATTGAATAATCTTATTGAGGAAAGAATTGCTTCAGGATATGCAAAAATAATAGAGGAAAAAGATAAGACTATTGCCATGTATGAGAGTCGCGTCGAAAATCTCGGAAATGACTTACGTTCTAAATCTCAGCTTTCTGAATCATATAAAGATTTTAAAGCAATGTTTAATGGTCGAAATCCTGTTGAAGTAATCGCAGAAAATGAACGTATTACCAAAGATTTAAAAGAGGCTTTGGATAAAGTCCGTTCAACTCCGTCTGAATTACTGAAAAAGGAATATGCTGATCTGAAAAAAGACCAAGATAAGCTTTTGGCAGAACAGGAAGAACTTAAACAGAAAGCAGATGAATATAATAAGGTTTTAAATGAAAAAGCAGAATTAATAACTGCGAAAGCCTTGCTTCAGAATGAATTAGATTCAGTTATAAAACATAATAATTTCTTGGAAAGTGAAAACTCTCGTCTAAAGGCATCTTATGATGATCCTACAACAAGAGAAGAAAGAATTGAGGCAATCAATAAACCTTATATTCGTGAAGACCTTCCAAGGCTTGAGGACAATAATATTGATGAAGTAGCTTGGTTGAAGAATATAAAGAAGGGTATAAAAGAGTATAATATTCAATTTGCTGATAGACTTTTATTATCTTTTCATACAGCTTTAAAAACGGCAGAGATGTCTCCTCTGACGGTCTTAGCCGGTGTAAGTGGAACTGGTAAATCACTATTACCTCGTCTATATTCTCATTTTGGAGGAATTAACTTCATTGCAGTTCCTGTTGCTCCAAACTGGGATTGTCAGGAAGCAATGCTTGGTTATTATAATTCAATTGACAACTGTTTTGATGCTCAACCCGTATTGAGATTCCTTGCTCAAACACAACGTGAACGAAATAAGCAGAATGGTTTAAGAGATGTAATGAATTTGATTCTTTTGGATGAAATGAATCTTGCCAACGTTGAATTATATTTCTCTGAATTCTTGAGTAAACTTGAGACCAGAAGAGATTACGAAGATGGAGATAAAAATATTCCAAAACTTTTGGTTAAAATTGGATCAAAGATGGATGATGAACCATTAGAATTGGGAAGAAATGTCTTGTGGACAGGGACAATGAATCAGGATGAAACAACAAAAACTTTGTCTGATAAAGTTTTGGATCGTGGTATTATTTTAAATTTCCCAACACCATCGTCTCTAGAAAGTCGTCCTGGAAATAGTTATTTAGGACTTGCTGCTAGTCTTTTAAGTCGCGATAATTGGAAGAAATGGCAGAATATAGATTCTGGTATAACTGAGGAAGATTTAAAACCATACAAACATATTATTGAAGAAATAAATAAGCAACTGAATTCGACAGGCAGGGCCCTTGGTCATCGAGTATGGCAGTCAATTGAAAGTTACATTAGGTTGCATCCAGAAGTAATTTATTCTGATATAGATGCAAAGAAAAATGCAATAAAGAGAGCCTTTGAAGATCAGCTTGTTCAGAAAGTAATGCCAAAACTGCGTGGTCTTGAAACAAGAGGTCTACAAGGGGATGCATTGACAGAAATTGAAAGAATAATTTCGGATTATTCAATCGTTGACGATTTCTCTAAAGCAAAAAATCAAGGTTTCGGTCAATTTATGTGGTGCTCATCGGATTATATTTATAAGGACCCAGATTCTCCTATCTTAGCAGACGAATCTGTTGTAGCAGAAAAGAATACTGAAACTACAAAAGTTGAAACAACAAATATTGATAGTCGTTATGTTGCAATGGCCGAAGAGTACAAAGATGACAGTAATGGCTTCATACATTTTAAGAAACGTCTTATAAGTGAAGGGGTGTCTCAAGATGCTGCTAAAGATATCGCACGTGCACTTCTCGGAAAAAAAGGTAATACGTACTGAGGTCTAAATGGATAAAAAGGTAGTTATTGATAATATCTATTCAATAATTAGAAAAGAAGAAACTGACTCAAATACGCTGATAGATTGTCTATTTATTCAGAATTGGTTCAATTCAATTTTTGATTTTGATCCGATTACAAATAAACCGTTATCTTCAACGAATGATTATTTATTCTCACGAATCAATAATCTAGAAACTTCAGGTTCCCTTTTTTGGTGGAATGATCGAATAGAGAATATTGTACGTTTTACAGAATTTGCTGTATTTAATCTTTTTGACATGCTTCACAATAAGATTTTATCAGAGCATATAATTACTCATTCAAATCGAGTACGTGAAACAGATAGTGCCTCAATCCGATGGTTAAGCAAGAAGCCGGGAAGAACTGTTCGGCAAAAAATTGCTGATAGTGGAAAACTAATGGGGGTCTTTCACATTGCAAGTATAGATACTACAGAAAATAGGTTGTTGAAAGCTTTTCTTATCAGAATGGATAGTATTCTATATGAAAAAGAGTTGTTGGCTTCTCGATTAAATATCTCTATTCCTGAGGATACAAAGAATTATATAATTAAAGTTCATCGTTGGCTAAAAAGCGAAGATGCTTCTTATATTGGGACATGGAATAATTCATATCCAAATAATACATTATTGAATGATAAGAATTACCGAAAGATATGGAATGCATGGTGTTCTCTTCAAAAAATTAATGCACTTTTAGAAGAAGATATTTCAAATATTGAACGGCTAAAATGTATTTATTATTTTTGGAATAAAATAGCTGCTATAAGTATTCAACCGCAGTATCGATTATTGCAAGCACCTGTTTTCAGAGCAGATGATTCGTTAGAGATTAATTCATATTTCTCGAATATTGCTGGTTGGTTTGTTCAAAATAATCAGAAGGAGTCTGTGTTTTTTGAACTTAAACCAGAATCTAAATGTATTTCTATAATAAAAAATGGTTATGCATCATTGGAGAAAATACCAAAGCTTTCCTATATTCATGAAAAGAAAGAAACAAATACTAAGATATATTCAGCAGATTGTTGTGTATTTGATTTAACAACCATAAAACCTTATTTTGCCACATCTGATAAAAAAAATGGCATATTGGAATCAAAACTTATCTACCAGACTTGGAAGGATAAAGAATATAATAAAAAAATAATAGATGTTGATTGTAGCAATTCAAGAATGATATCTATAAAAAATGCTTTGAATACTATTACTATTCATGACTATTTTAAAGACGATTTTTCGGCTAATGGATTTAATCCAGCTTCGGCTGCTTCCATTTTTGCACAATCAATAAAGAAACAGCTTAAAGGAAAGTCATATATATATTTATTACCGGATGAACTAGATGATTTTTCTAAAATGCAGATTGCATTAAGGCATCAATTTAATAGTAATTTTTCTAATATTTCTCCTTTACCTAGAAGTATTGCAAGGGTTTTTCAGACTTATGAAAAAGAAGGTGTTAGGATTTTACAGAAGAAATATTTAGTTGTTGATAAGTATGATGATTTTTGGATTATAACAAAAGTCATTCCTCAAGAGAGTAAATTATTGAAGGAAAAATATCCAGATTCCAACGGAATTATATTAGAACATTATCCATCAACAGTTATTTATAGAGATTATGAAGAGAACGATAGGTTATTTACACTGAAGGACACAAAACTGTTACATGATAACTTCACAGTGGATGAAAATCATGTACTTCATATAAGTGGAACATTTAATTTTTCCGAAATGGATCAAAAATTAAATGATTTTATACAAAATCAAGCAGAAGATTTTGAGTGTCTTTCTGTTACACCTAATGACAATCTAACTCTAGGTGCTATTTCATATTATAATCTTCAGAAAGAAACTCCAGATGTAATTCTTTGGAGAGAGCATTTACCTCCATTGCGATTGGAAACAGGAGGACAAAAACTGATTCTTGTCGATGAGACAACTGAAGGTATCTCTCCAAAGAGGGGAGAAGAGAAAGAAGTCCCTGTAAAGGCTAAATTTGAAATGCCAGCTGGAAAAGACTTTTACGAGTTCGCTTTATATAAAGGAGAAAGAAACGAAAAATCGAAATATTATGCTTATTTAGTAAATGAAAATTTCCCATTACCAAAGAGTATTACTTGTAAATTAAATCTCACGTTCACTTATGGAGATGAACAGCCTTATAAATTAAAATTTATTCCTGATAATAATACGAAGGCTTTTTTTAACTATGTTCTAGTAAAATGGGAAAACGAATCCCATCAAGATCGTAGAAAGCTTCCTTTTCCTGATTTCTGTAAAGAATATACATGGGACGATATGCGACACTATGCAGGCCGAAAAAGTAATAGAAGTGATACAAGTAATTTTATAGATGAATGGTTACCGTCTGAATTTGATAAGATTATTAATCTTGGAACATTCTATGAAATTAAAAGGATAATACGTACTTATCCTAATACTAATCCACATTTTATAAATACTGATGTACAATTAATAGATCCAAGTACAATGGAAATTATAGATACAACAATAACTTCAAACAGAGAACTAAGAAGTGATGATAAAATTGTTTGTAATAGTATTTCAGTAAATGCAGATAGACCATATTTAGCAGAGGAAATGAAGGTTCTTAGAATTAAGAATGTTTTTAGACAACCCGAGATTTCAAAACGTCTTCCAGGTTTTTATGAAACAACAGTTTTCCTTAATTATGATACTGGTGCATATTGTAAATTCTTATCAGAAACAACATTGATTTCTCCAGGAGACGAAGTTGTTACTCGTATCCAGCAAACAAGTAAAGGATATAATGCTTTTAATACATATCTTTTATCAGAATATGGAAGAGGGATGAGTTTCAAAGTAAAAGAAATAAAAGGAAGTTCTTATGACCCTCACAAAGCAACATATCTCACTACAGTTTATTTGGACCCAAATGAAAGCAACACAAATAAAGCTCCACTTGCTAAAGTTACTTCAGATAGAGAACTCCAGATAGGAGATATTATTATTTGTTCTTCTGTAATCGTTAAGAAAAATTTCAAATTATTGGAAAAAGCTTATAATCAGTTTTATAAATCGTTACGTATGCCTGTTATTACAGTATGGAACAATGCACGTTCTGTTGAGGATGAATACGTTCCTAAAAGATTCAAGGAAAAGTTTTATCAAGCTAGAGAAATGGCCTTTAAACTGGCTATTGAACCAGAGGCTGACAAAAAATTAAAAGATGAGATGCTTTTCTTCTTGTGTGCTGTTCATAAGGATTCCCATCCAGAAATCGGAAAGGCATTGATTCCTTTGCTTCTTAAGCCCGAATTCTATCCAAATTATACAAGACATTTGTCGTATGTGATAGGAGATTGTTCTCTGCCCTGGCAAGAAGACGTAATCAATCAGGTAATAGAGTATTTATCAAATGAGGACTTAAAATCGTCTTCTTTAAAAATCTTAGCATCTTCTTTATGGCGTACACGAAATTGTGTGTACAAATTGTCTGAAGATGCAGCAGATAAAATTATTACAGCTGTACAAACTGAGTCAAAGAGAATTCTGTTTGTCCTTAGAAAGAATCGATATAATGAATATGAAGATAGTGTTTTATATACTTGCTGTCTTGAAGTTCTTTTGGCAGTGCTTCGTTTGAGAGATTCTGATGACAAGACTTTATTAGAGAAGTTATCGCCAGCTTATAATGATTTGTTGAGGTTGTGTAATGAAAATTTTATTGAAATCGCTAAAACGGGATTATTAAACGTAAAAGAGCGTTTCACTTTCAGTGGAGGCTTAAAACTACAGCAGGCAGTTGAAAAATATACAAATGGTGATTTGGGTGAAAATGAAATCCGTATTCTTTCAATTGAAGAGGATAGTGATTAGATATGAAAGAATTAGATAAATCTATTGATTATAATTCTCCTATTGATGAATGCTTTCAAGATCCAAATTGGGATGAGGAAGTTAAAGCAGATGAGAAGATTATAAAGCCTGAATTTATACTCGTTGAGGGAAATACGAACATTAGGTCATTTTATATTTCTAATATCCCTGTAACTCAAGAACTTTTCAAAAAAGTTATGTCAAAAAATCCCTCAGAGAATGTTGGAGATAAAAAACCTGTCGAAACTGTTTCCTGGATGGACGCAATTATATTTTGTAATGAATTGAGTTTATTGAAGAATTATTCTCCATATTACATTCTAAAGGCTGGAACGGTCGTTTCTTTCGATAAGGATTCAAAAGGTTATCGTTTACCATCAAAAAAAGAATGGATTTTTGCAGCTGTATGTGGTAATCAAAAAATTCAGTATATTTTTTCAGGAAGTAACAATTTGTCAGAGGTAGGCTGGTTTAATTGTAATAGTTTGTTAAAGACTCACTCTTGTGGGCAGAAAAAACCAAACTCTATTGGCTTATTTGATATGTCTGGTAATGTTTGGGAATGGACTTCTGATGTTAAGGAAAATGATGCCTTTGTTTGTGGTGGTTCAGTTAGAAGTTCTGTCAAAGAATGTGAAATCTTAAATCAAGGTAATTTTACATATCCTATTAATACTAGAGATTCAGTTATTGGATTTAGATTAGCAAAATCTTATTGAACCATCAAATCAATCAAATGGGATATGGAAGTTTCTTTTCCAGCTTTGTGAAAATTTGCAACTTCTTTTGTGGTGATCACATAGAGTAAATCCATTGCTCGTGTAATGCAAGCGTATACACAATTCATTTGTGCATTACTATCCATATTTCCATTGGCTTTTTTATTCAAGAGGTTGTCAGTTAGTAAAAGTATTAAAATCGGTGAATCTATACCCTTCACATATTTGATTGTACTTAATCTGATAAAATCATTATTGCCAAAATCAAAATCCTTAGACTCCATTATAGCGGATTGAATATTATTGGATTGCAATAAGTCTCTAACTTTGTTTAATTCTCCTTCATTAGTTGTAACAATGCAAAAATCTTTATTTTTGAAGTTCATAACACTTTTACACCAGGAAACTTTATTTATAATTTCAAAATATGCTTTATTATTTGAATCAGTAATCATTAGTTCTGGTTCTGGGCCTGGTATAAATGACTCCGAAATAACCTGTGTATCATGAATCATACATCTATTCCGATATTCGTTTGCTAGCTTTTGGATAGGTAATGTACTTCTATAGTTTGTTTTTAATGTAATGGTATGTCCTTGAACTTTATATCCAAGTTTTTTCCAAGAAAGTCCACGTTTAATAAAAATAGATTGGTTTAAATCTCCTGCCATAACACAATTTTTTCTTGTTAATTTGGAAAGTAATTCAATACGAGCAGTACTTAAATCTTGGATTTCATCAATAAATAAAAAGTCAACTTTATGAATATCAGGTAAACAGTCAAATCTATTATCAGTATTAATTTTCCAATATGCATAATCCGCCAATAAAATATTACCTTCATTCATTTTATTTCCAAAGGCAATAACTGAATCGTATATATCTATCCTGTCTTGTTTTTGTTCATCCGTTAATTCAATATTAGTGGCATAGGTTGCATTAACATATTCATTTTTTTCTAATAAATTAGGCCATATTTCATCGATGGCTTGTTCTAATATGCTCTTTGCTGAAAATTTATTAGTTATTCTTGTCTGTTCACACAGAGTGACAAGTTCTTTATAGTACTCCGATTTTAGATGTTCTTCTGAGTCAAAATTTAAGATTCTGATTTCCTTACCTAACAAAACTTCTAGTTTTATTTTAAAGAAGGAATCAAATGTTGAAATTTTACTCTTCATCATTTCTTTTATGTTTGATTTTTGATTTTCTTTATCAAGATATAATTGTGATACATATTGATTATATTTACTTAGTGACGAAGTATATGTTAATAAACTACACTCTGAATTTAATAAATTTTCAAGAATCTTGATAAGGACAAGTGTTTTCCCTGTGCCAGGGCCACCTTTTATTAAAAAGTCTTTTTCCAACGGTCCATCAATATTTTTTACTATCCTAGTAATAATTTTTTCTTGATCGTCTGAAAGAGTTAATAAACGTGTCTGATAATCTCTATAATCTTTTGTATAATTTAGAATGATTTTGGAATTCAACAGGTACTCTTCGGCATCTTTTTGAATCTGTGACATTTCTAGATTTTTGTCATCTAATTCCTCTTTAAGATTTTTATTTTCCTCTTGAATTTTTTGAATTAATTCAATTTGCTGTTTAAATTCTTCGCTTTCTTTGTATTGAGCAATGATTCTTTTTATATCATCTTGTATTTTTGATATTTCATTTCCTGAAGGTGCCTTATGATTTTTTAAGTCGTTAAATTCGTTACCATTAGAAAGAGTTGCAAGTTCATCTGTTAAAAAATTATGTAATTTTGCAAATCTTAAGAATTTTCGAACTGCACTGGCTAATGTTATATCTTCAATTTTCCCAAAATCATGGCGAACTTTATTTGCATATTTTGAATACAAGTTTATCAAGTCGGAGTTCAAATAATGATATTTAGAGAATTTATCATATGGAGAATCATAATTTTCTAAAGTACGAAGAAGTTTTGGAAAATAAACTCTATCTTCGTATGAATTATCGAGATATTCAAATTCCTTAAAATTAGTTCTGATATAATGTTCAATAAATGAAAACAGGGATAGTAAATAGAATCCATTATCACCATTTTGTTGTTGGAGTAATCTGTTAATTTCTTCTCTTGTTGGTGGTACTAATCTTCCTGGTTCCATAACAAACTCCTAAATTCCATTATATCAATAACATTTGTGAGTTTAAAGTGAAAAACCAAGTGCAGATTTTATTCTTAAGGTGTGATTATCGATAAGTAAATATAAAAAAAAATTGTCAACTTCTCATTCTTTTTGAACTTGTTATAGTGACAGGAGGAAAGAAATGAAAGATTTTAATCAGAATGACATCGATGAAAACATGGAAGAAAAGGTTGGGGAAAAGATTGAAAAGATTGCTTCAAATGAGACTCTTCATAAGTATCTGAATGATATCAAGCTTTATTTCCAGATGCTTGGCGACGTTTCCACAGGCAAATATAAAAAGGTCCCTGTTGGTACAATTGCAGCCATAGTCGGTACTCTTTTGTATGTTTTGTCACCAATTGATTTAATTCCAGATTTCATTCCTGTCGTTGGATATCTTGATGATGCAGCAATGCTTGCAGTTTACTTGAATTTCACAAGATTTGATGTAGAAGAATATAAGAAAAGTCGAAAGCAACTTTCGGCATAATACATCTTTATGATTTGCTGAAAAAGGACGGAAAAATGAGAAGCACAATAAAATGGCATAAAGAACTGATTGAAGGGAAGTGGTTTAGTTAGAACATGTACCAATGATTGAGCACTGCAAAGATGGTTCGTACAAGGTCAGGAACTGCAATGGCAAGGCAATCATTCGTAAGGAGCTTTCTGATGCTGTAAAGCTTGCCATTGAAACCCACAAGAAGTTCAGCAAATTTAATAAGCGGTTTGATGGAGATAAGAGTTAGCAAAATGAGAGAGTCCACAAAAGCTTATTTGAGTGGAGTAAGTAAAAGACTGAAAGGACTTTCAGAAGTACTCCTTGATATGACAGTTCCAGTTGCTGTTGAAGCTGCTATAGAAAAAGCTTGCAGCGTTATAAATGTGAAGTTACATGAAATGTATAAATCTACAATCATGAATTCCATTATAACTCTTGGATTGAATATTGCAGGTATGCTGGTTGCTCTTTTCAATCCTTTTGGAATAGTTGTTTCGAAATATGTAGCTGCATTATTCTTTTTTACTTCTTGTGTTTTCTTCACTTTCAAAATGATAAAGTTTTTACAAAATTACGGAAGAACAACACTTGCTATCGGAAAGAATATTGTAACTTCCAGGAGTATTTATACTGGTATAGAAAACTATGTTTACCAGCAGTTCCCGATTATGTTACTTGCTTATACAGGAATTGAAATTGCAGCTTGTCATCTTCCAGTCTTAAGAAAGATTCCAAGTATAAAAGCAACTGTTAGGCGTATTATCAAAGTGTTCTGGAAGCAAGTTTTGATCTATGTTCTTGTGGTTTTGATATATTCTATTGGTGTGTATTGGGTTGCTAAACCCATACTGTTAGAAAGATTTGTCGGATTAAGATGGTATGAGGTTTATTTTTACCCTTTATATCATTTTTTATTACTATTTAAGATTGAATAGGAGAATTTGCTCATGAATTTTATGCCGCCTCGATATGGAGAACTTGTTCCTCTTGTATGTTTGAAATGTCACAAACACTTTGTAGGCCCAAATCCTACTGGAGACAGGTGTTTTGAAGATTTATTTAAAAAGAGAAAAAAAGCCAAGTGCCCAGAATGTGGAAGTTCTAAAGTTGTAAGAGATCCTTGGTGGAGCTTTTAAGAGATTTCTTCTGAAGCTGTTTTATTTTTCAAAAATGTTCTCGTGGTTTTTAAATTGAAGAGACCCAGCATTACCGCTGGGCCCCGGGAATCAAATGAACACTTTTTTTTACTTATTTCTGCGTACAAGCCGAATTACGTGTTTCCACATAAATAGGGTAGCACTTCTTTGTTGAACTTCCATTATGCGTGAAAGTAATAACCAGTACATCTGCCTGCTCCGATTTTACTACCGATGTATCAGAAGTAACGTCGTAGTAGGTGGCAGAAATATGGTCTGTATCAATTTCACCGTAGTTATGATACAAGTGTGATGTACAGTCGCCACCCATCTGAACGTGGAACGATGGAATGTAGTACCACAAACAACTCTGGAATTCTTCTACAGATAAACACTTTCCATCAAGAGATGTATCTCGAACTCTTCCCCAGTCACTGTTCTGACTTGATTTATCAGTTTTAGTAACTGTCTTTGATGAACTGTGCATCCAGCCGATATAGAATTCATATACGGTTGAAGAAGTTGTTGAATTCCTCAAATACCACCAGCCGCGACGGTCATAATGGGTGTCATATGTGAATGGGCTTGTCCAATCTTTATAACTGTTGCTGTCCGTATTTGTCGATGAATAGAAATCACTCATCAAAATCGGCGTTCCGTCCGGATACGAGGTACTGCCCTTATATGTTGGCTTATACCCTGTTGTAATCTTATAGGCCGAAACCTGACTGTCACTATTATGACTCAAGATGAACTGCCCTGTCGTTGCTCCGTTTGCGAGACTGATATTTCCATCCTTTTTTGACTGGAGTGAAGCTGTGATAGTTAAGTCCTTTGTTTTTGCTTCTGCAACATTGAACTTAAAGGTCATCACTTCTCCGTCACCAATGGTAATGGCATCGTTTGCAAACTTTGACCAGTATGCGGTCTTTGTATTGTCTGCATAAGAAACATCTTTCTGTTTTGTGTAACTTACAGTAAGAGAATCATAATAAAACTTTCCTGTAATAGTATAACTTCCGATTTCCTCATTGTTGTTGTTCGGGGTCTTTACTTTAAGGATGATAGAATCCGTTCCTTCTGTATGAGGCATGATTTTGAGCTTGCCATTTCCAACGCCGTCATTGGTGTTGCTGAACTCACATAGTCCGTTGCCATTTACTTCAATAACCGCATCTGTCGGGCTTACCGAATATTCAATTGTGTAAGTAGAATCCGGGCTTCCTGAAACATGGGTTGAATCAACTGTAAACTCATAATCCCATGCTACTTTTACAGTACACTGGGCTTTTGCAGAACCGTTGGTAACGAAGGCAAGTGTTCCAGTTCCTTCCTTTATACCAGTGACTTCTACATATCCGATACCTTCTGTGTCGCAGCCAAGGTCGTGATATTCAAAGTAATCATCTTCCTGAGCCATTGTCCAGGT
>ERZ842401.2013-NODE-2013-length-27785-cov-14.206996_pt1 | contig 27785 bp, 22 predicted proteins | sample MGYA00521270_ERZ842401 | MGnify/ENA primary metagenome ERZ842401 (study PRJEB31892, sample SAMEA3878208) | bioreactor metagenome | biome: Moose rumen | place: Sweden | collected 2011-10 | study: EMG produced TPA metagenomics assembly of the PRJEB12797 data set... | reverse complement strand
ACGGGATTACGCCGCACACAATCAGCAAGGCGGTGGAGGATATTCTGGTGCACGAAGCGGCTGACGCAGAGGAAACTGTGAGCGTGGAGCTGTCGGTTTTGCAAAAGAGCGCGAATCTGTTTGTTTCAAGCGAGCGGCACAAGCTCATCAATGCGCTCAAAAAAGAGATGATGGAGGCGGCGGAGCGATTGGAGTACGAGCAGGCGGCGGCAATTCGCGACAAAATCGCCGAAATCGAAGCGACATACGGCAAATAGCGGGCGATGGCTGCCTTTCAAGAGGCACAGTCCGTTTTTTACACACAGTCGATTTTGTAAAAAAATGGGAAAGACATTCCCAAAACGAAAATGGGAAAGGCTTTCTCACCGCCGACGGAAGTGTCTTTCCCATTGTGATGAGAAAGACTTTCCTCTCACGAGAAACCTGCCTTTATCCTATCGAGATATGCAAGTTGTTTTTCAAAAGATGGAAATTGGGACGTGTTACAAAAGGTATGCTAAAACAACAATGGGAGGACTTGTTACAAAAGGTGTGCTGTCATTATCTCACCTTGACCCGAGAGGCACAGCCTCTTTTTCAAAACTGCCTAGAACAGATAGATTCCCGTGTCAAGCACGAGAATGACAGAAAGGTTGAGCATACTTTGCCTGTGTAAAGCAGGCTGTGGCTGTGAAAATCTGCCTATGGCTGTTGAAAAACTGGCGGTGCCTGTGTACAATGAAAAATATGTTTTCAGATACTCATTTTCATTATAAAATGGCTACACGGGAGCGCGGGGTAAACGGCAAAGAGGTGCTTGAAGCTCTTATCGCGCGGGGTACATTCTTTGCTCAAGACATCGGCACGCATTGCGATGATGTACAAGCTCGCTACGAGGCAATAGAAGAAGATATTGCGAGCCTTGACAAAGACGCTCAAGAAAAAGCGCGAAAAATGATTCACTATAGCGCAGGCATTTGGTCAGCAGAAGAGGCGATAAAAGAGCGTGAAACGCAGGTAAAACGGCTTGAAGACGAGATAAATGCGTTTGAAAAGAGGACGGGACAAAAAGTCATTTCACTCGGTGAGTGCGGGCTTGACCACCATTGGAACAGCGAGCACGAAGCCGAATTCGACAGTGATATGATAGCGGCTGAAAAAGAGATGTTTGAAATGCAATTAGAGCTTGCGAAAAAACTTTCTTTGCCTGTTATCGTGCATAGCCGCGACGCTGCAAGCGATACGATTGATTGCATAAAGAGAGTAGGCTACGACAAGGGCATTATTCATTGCTATTCGTACGGAATCGAGGAAGCGAGAATCTTTTTAGACAGAGGCTGGTATATCAGCTTTTCGGGGTCGATTACCTATACAAAAAAGCGAAATATGGAAGATATGCGCGCTCTGTTGCGTTTTGTGCCGAAAGAAAGGCTTTTGCTTGAAACAGATGCTCCGTATTTAGCTCCTGTTCCGCTTCGTGGCAGCGTGAACAATCCTGTAAACGTGAGCCATACCTATCAGTTTTGTGCCGATATGCGCTTAGAAAAAGCAGAGGAGTTAAGCGAGGCGGTAGACGCAAACATCCGCGCGCTCTATGCTCTGTAATTTTTCTTCGATAGTTCTTTGATATGTCTTCGACAGCGAAGTGATACTGTGTTAAAATAAAACTATGAAGCAGATACTGAAAAAATTATGGTGTGCGCTTGGCGTTGGGCTGTGTGTGCCGTTTTTTGCAAACGCGAACGGTGTGGAGTCTTATGCAAATCAAAGCGGTGCATATTTGAGAAATCCGAGTTGTAATACGCTGTACTCTTCTCCTGAAGCTGTGTTTTACAATATCGCTGGAACGGCGTTTATGGCGGACGGGATTTATGTGCATATAGGTAATCAACTTGTTTTCAAAGAGTACACGAACGAAGCGAACGGCATACAATACACCGATGACGAAAATGAATATCTGTTTCCTAGTTTTTCTGCAGTGTATAAAAGCGGCAAAATTGCTTTTTTCGGCTCGTTTGCGGTGTATGGCGGCGGCGGTTCGCTCAAATATAATGACGGAAGCGCATTGACAGCAGGGATTTTATCTGAAGCCTCTCTTTCATCTCAAAGCGAAAGCGATAAATATACACAGCGCGCCTCTTCTGCAAGCGATGAAGCAAAGGCTCAAAAATACACCGCGACTGCGCAAAAATACGCACATATCGCAACGGCTCTTTCGGCTGCAATCGAAAACCATTCTCTTGATGTGTATTCTCGCTCGTTTGGGGAACAGTTGGGACTGTCTTTTTATTTTAATCAATATATCTCTGCCTCCGCTTGTTTTCGCCTTTTGCAAGGGCAACAGAATGTAAAAATTGCTTGTGATGATTCGCTGTTTGTTTCTGCAAATGGCGGAAGTGAAATAGGCTTTCAGGCGGCTGGCTGGGGATATTCTTTTGTGTTGGGGGTACACGCAAAGCCACTAGAAGACCTTGATGTAACAGTGCAATATCAAACTAAAAACGCAATGCAGTATGAGTATACACGGGTTTATGGAGAGTTGACCGAAGTACTCGGCTATGAAAAGGGGAGCAAGTTTCATTCTGATTTTCCTGCGGTGTGGAATCTCGGCATAGGCTATCAGCTGCTTGATGAGCTGTATATAAGCGCGAACTTTAATGCGTATAAGGAAAGCGATATAGAGCTTAACGGCAGTTTTCAAGATGGGAAATATAATGATAGCTTTGAAGTTGCCATTGGCGCAGATTATCAAGTGTTAGATTTTCTTTTGATAAGCATCGGCGGCGTATTTACACGCACAGGCGGCACTGCAGAAGTGAATAATATTGTAAATCCTGCGCTCAATGCTTTTTCTCTCGGGACTGGTGGCACGGTGAAATGCAGCAAAAACGTGAGCATTGAACTCGGCGGATTGTATTCGTATTTTATAGAGCAAGAATATGAGGGCGTTATATTAAACAAAAAGGCTCTCAATACAGCTTTAGCGATAAACATAAAGCCGTTTTAGGTTTGAAATAATTGAAAAAAAGTGGAGTTGTTACCAAAGGTATGCTAAAAAACAGTGTCATTATCGGGCTTGACCCGTTTTTTACGCAGAATTAAGCTGTCATTATCTCACCTTGACCCGATAATCTGAGGCACAGCCTCTTTTTCAAAACTACCTAGAACAGATAGATTCCCGTGTCAAGCACGAGAATGACAAAAAGAAAAGCATACTTTCTGTAACACTGCCAGATTTTTTAAGGAAAACTCTAAAAGCTATAAAATCTAAATAGATTTTCGCCCATCAAATACAAAAAACAGGAAACTCTAAATAGATTTTTTAGAAAAAACTCCAAAATCTCTAAAATCTAAATAGATTTTTGCCCGCTAAGTGCAAAAAACGAGAAAATCTAAATAGATTTTTGCCCGCTAAATGCAAAAAACGAGAAAATCTAAATAGAGTTTCAAAGAAAATGTTTCAACGATAGATTTCCGTGTCAAGCACGGGAATGACATAAAGGTACACTCGATAATGACATAAACAGATACATCAGCATACTTTCCGTAACACTTCCAAAAAAGCTAAACAAAGATAGCGTAATAAAAATTTGACAGAATGAGAGAAAAAATCTGAATAAGCAAAAAGATGTATTATAATACATAATTGAGAATAATTGATTAGAGGTTGCTCTTTTATGAAAAAATCTATTTTTTGTTTTTTCATTTTTTTTCTATTCGTTCAGCTTTTTTCTTTTGCAGAAGAGTTTGACGATTTTTTATCTGAATATGTAAGCCGTGGGTATACAAAAGATGAGGGGCTTCCTAGTAATACGGTAACAGACATAATTCAAGATGACAAAGGCTATATTTATATTGGAACTTACGAAGGCTTAGTGAGATTTGATGGTGTGGATTTCACTGTCTTTAACAAAGGTTTAGACCCGCGATATAATTTTGTGTCTGCGCGCTCAATTTTTCAAGCAAAAGACGGAGCTATTTGGGTGGGAAGCAATGACGAAGGCATTTTTCGCATTGTTATGGACAGCGCAGAAGAGATAAAAGAGTTTTCTAAAGCAAATGGATTGCCGAATAATTCAATTCGCGACATCGCAGAAGACGATAGCGGCAATATATGGGTTGCAACATCGGGCGGCGTTGTCTATATCACAAAGGATTATGAAGTCGTATCGCCAGACCCGTCTTTTCAAAGCTCTCATAGCGATTTACACGAAATCTGTTCTTCGGTGTATTGTGATAAAACGGGGCGTGTTTGGGTAACAACGGCAAAAGAAAAGGGACTTTATTATTTTAAGAATAATACGTTTTCTCAATACACGTTTTCTGATGTTTCCCTGCAAAGCAATATTGTTACTTTGGTAAGCGAAGATAATTCGGGGGCATTGTGGTTTGGTGTTTCGCCTCATTTTGCAGTGCGGGGCGAGGGAAGCAGTGCTGAAACGTTTGATTTAGCGATTGCAGACAAAAGCGGTACAACGGTTACTTCGATTGAGCAAGATAAAAACGGAGTGATTTGGTTTGCAACAGATGCAGGTATCTCAATTTATCGCAATGGCTCTATCAGTCAGTTTTCAGAATCGAGCGGATTGATAGACAACAGTCTAAACAAAATCTTAGAAGACCGCGAGGGAAACATTTGGATAGCAACAGATAAAGCTGGCGCGCAAAAGATGAATCACGGTATCTTTAAGATGTATCCGCTTCTTTCTTCGGTAAACGCGATTGCAGAGGGGAAAGACGGCAGAGTGTGGTTCGGTTGTGATAAAGGGGTGGTTTGCTATAAAGCGGATAAAAATAATTCGCTTATTCCTGAGTACAATGCGATAACTGCATTTTGCAAGAGTGCGAGAATCCGAGATGTTTCTATTGCGTCTAACGGAGATATTTTAGTTAGCTCTTATGCAAATCTAGGACAGATGAGATTTTCGCCAGACGGGGAGCTTGTGTGGCAGTGGAAAAAAGCGGACGGCTTGACAGGCGAAAAGGTGCGTGTTGGCATTGAAAGCGCAAGAACGCACGATATTTATATCGGAACGACATCGGGCTTAAACATCGTAAAAGCGGACTCAGGAGAGGTGAAATCATTTACCACATCAAACGGTTTGGCTCATAACTATATTATGGCGATTTATGAAGACGCGACGACGGGAAAAATCTGGCTTGGAACAGATGGCGGCGGCGTGGTTGTGATGGAAGGCGAGCGATTTACAGAGCATTACACCACAGAAAACGGGCTTGCAGGAAACATTGTCTTTAAGATTTCAAAGGACGATGACGGCGCATTTTGGATTTGTACAGGTACAGGTGTGAGCCGTCTGTATAATGGAAAGTTTGATAACTTTACGAAATCGAGCGGAATGGGAACGGATAGCGTTTTCCAGATGATAGAAGACAGGGCAAAAAATGCGTGGTTTGTGAGCAATGCAGGAGTATCGAGCGTAAAAAAGCAAGATATGATTGATATGGCGAACGGAAAAAGCACTCACATTGTGCCGAAATTTTACACTCGATTTGACGGATTAAAGACAATCGGGGTAACATCAACAGCTTTAAGTATGATAGATTCACGGGGACAGTTGTGGTTTACGCTTATTGATGGATTTGCGGTGTGCGACCCGAACAAACTGCAGCTGAATAGCATAAAGCCTAGTACGAACATCGAATACATCACGATTGATGATACTCTAGTTTATCCTAGCAAAGAGCCGATTGTGCTTCCTGCGGGAACAAAGCGCATTAGAATAAAGTATGCAGGATTAAGTTTTGTTTCATCAGAGCTTATGCAATTTCAGTATAAGCTAGAGGGATTTGATTCCGCTTTTTGTAATTGGCTTGGCAGCCGAACAGCTTCATACACAAACTTGAAACCTGGAAAATACCGATTTCATTTGATTGCGTCGAATGGCGACAAAGTCTTGAGCGATGATAATGCAGAGATTTTGTTTATTCAGCAAGCGTATTTTTATCAGCATTTCTGGTTTTGGCTAATTGTCGCGGCGGTGATTGCGCTTGTTATTGTGGAGCTAAGCATTACGATTTATGGTCTTATAAGTCAGCTTAAAAAGCTAAAGAATGCGGTTGCTGAGCTTTCGAGTGGAAATGCAGATTTGACAAAGCGTGTTTTGATGAAGAAACACAAGATGTTCAAAGTCTTTAATGAATTGGTAGACGAAGAAAACAGGTTTCTTGAGAAGTTTCAGTTGATAATCTCTAAAGTAAAAGAGAGCGAAAAAATGCTCAATTCAGTTGGTTCAGATATGTCATCTTCGACAGAAAATACAATAGACGCAATTTCGCAGATTATCGTGAATATAAAGAAGGTTCATTCGTCTATTGATAATCAGAATATGAGTGTTCAAGACACTGCGGATTCTGTTAATCAGATTGCGGCGAATATTTCTTCGCTTGAAAATCTGATTACCGAACAAGCAAGCGGAGTAAATTCTGCTTCGAACGCGGTAGAAGAAATGCTTGATAATATTAGGTCAGTGAATACGTCGGTTGACAATATGGCTGCGGTGTTTACAGACCTTGAGGAGCAGGCTGAAGCTGGGCAGAGCAAGGAAAAAGCGGTAAGTGAAAAGATTTTGCAGATTGAAGAGAAATCAAAAATGCTTCAAGAAGCGAACACCACAATCGCAAATATTGCAAGCCAAACAAATATGCTTGCGATGAATGCGGCTATTGAAGCGGCGCACGCAGGAGAGGCTGGAAGAGGATTTGCGGTTGTTTCTGAGGAGATTAGAAAACTTTCAGAAACATCTTCAAAGCAATCGAAAACTATTGGCGTGCAGCTAAAAGAGATTCAAGCCTCTATTATAGATGTTGTGTCTGCGTCTCAAGAATCAAGTCGTGCATTTACTTCTGTTTCTGATGAGATTGTCCGTACTAATCAGATTGTTCGCTCTATAAAAGACTCTATGGAAGAACAGAACTCTGGTTCAAAGCGCGTCATTAGCACTCTTAAGCAGATGACGGACAGTTCAAAGGTTGTAACGTCAGCTGCAAAAGAGATGAGTGAGGAAAACAAGACAATTCTCGACAACATCACGACATTGCAGGATTCAAGCTATATTATGAGCGAGAATATGAAAGAAATGTCATTAGGTGCGCAACGAGTCAGCGAAAGCGGTGTTGACTTAAAGGGTATGTCTATCCGTATGAACAATGCAATTAGCGACATTGGAGAGCAAATTGTTCAGTTCACCGTCTAAAAATATGCAACGCAGGGCTAAAGAATAAGTTCGGCTTGCACATCTGAGTCATTGTTGTGCAGAATTTTGTCAATTAACGGCTCTTTTATCACGATTTTGATTAAATCTCCTGCTTTTATCTGCTTTGCTTCGGGTAAATCTGGGAGATTTATTTGTGCATGCAAGAAGTTTTCTGTTACAGCGTGTATAATCGGAACTTTCTTGAGCAAAAGTCGGTCTGCACGGCTGTTTTCAACAATCGCCGTAACTGTTTTTCCTTTAAGTGAATTGATATATGCAATTTTTTCTTGCTGTGCAGCCTGTGTGAGCCATAAAACACGCTCTCCTTTTATTCGCTCTGGAATCTTCGGAGTCATTGTGTATGCAGGAGTGTCAGGACGTGGCGAGAACGGAAACGCATGTATCCACGCAAAATGCAAATCGTTGCACATTTTTTGCGTTTGAGAGAAATCTTCGTCTGTTTCTCCTGGAAATCCTGCGATAATATCGCACGCAATGAACGGATTTTCCTTTGTTTCGCGCAAAAGTCGTACTGCATTGTACACATCTTCGGCTTTGTATTGCCGTTTCATTGCTTTCAAAATAGTATCGCTTCCGCTTTGTATCGAAAGATGAAATGACGGGCGCACTCGTGGGCTTTTTAAGACCTCGCATAGTTTCTCCGTGATGTGTTCTGGATAAAAACTCGAAATTCTAAAAGCAATATCGCGTGTGTTTTCCAAGAGTATGCGCAATAATCCTGCGAAATCTTCGCGATGTCCTTCCCATTCGCCGCGATATTGGCTCAAGTTTACGCCTGTGAAGACGACTTCTTTCTGTCCTGCTGTTTCAAGTTGCCTAACACGCTCTAAAACGGTCTTTACGTCGAGCGAAACGCTCTTTCCGCGTGCTAAATGTATGCGGCAATAAGTGCAAGCGTTTGCGCAGCCGTCTTGTATCTTTATTGAAGAACGCGAATGTGTTTGAAATGTGTCTGTATAGAGCAAAAACTGCGGCGCAATAGCTTTTTTCTCATTGCTTTCAGTTTTTTGAATCTCTTGCTTGTTTAGAGATAGCGATTTGACAAAGTCTGCAACTTCTTTTGCGCTCGGATTTTTGTCTGAAAGATATGATTTAAGTTTTTTCGGAAGCTCTGCTAAGATGTCTTTGCGGCTTCCTCGGATTACCGCAATTCTCTCGTCGATATTTTCGATTTGCGCAGCGTCTAACTCGGCGTAGCAGCCCGTTGCAATGACCGCTGCAGTCGGAAATTTCGCTAAAAGCAGCCGCATAAGCCGCCTTGCTTTTTGTTCAGCCTTTGAAGTAACGGTGCAGGTGTTAATTATAGAAAGAATAGTGTCGCTTTGTGCGCTTTTAGCCGCCGTCATCGCCTCTAAATCGACCGAAAATCCCTCGTCGGTGAACGTTCGCGCGAGAGCTTCGGATTCGATTTGATTTAATTTGCAGCCGAGTGTTTCAAAATGTACGGTGAACATCTATCGCAGAGCCTGTGTACATCTCGCTTTGCCTCTTGTTGCGTCCGATTGCGACGGATTCAATTCAAGAGCCTTGTTATACGCGGTCAATGCGCTCTCGTAGCTTCCCGCATTCTCTCTCGCGTAGCCCAATCGCATCCACCAATAATCCAAAAGCGGCTCGGTGCGAACAGCCATCGACAATGCAATATCTGCATGCTGATATTTCTTCTGCTTTATGTAGATTTCGCCCATAAAATAGTACGCCGTGCCGATGTCGCTCCCTTTCGCAGCATTCGCAACGTACTCCTGAAAGTATTGCATCGCGCCTGTGTTTTTGCCTTGATAGAACTTTGCTTCGCCTAAGATTTCCAAGATTCGCACATCATACGGACTTTTCTTATTTGCCTCGATTGCTCTTTGCTCAGCCTCCGCGTACTGCTTATTTCTGACCAAGCTCCAACACAAAACGGCATAGGAATCCATATTATTCGGATTTTGAGAAATCTCAGCCTCACACGCCGCAATCGCTTCAGAATATTTTTTTTCGCGATAGAGCTTGAGCGCGTCAACTTTGTTCTGCGCAAAAATCGGAAGCATAAAAATCGAAGAAAAAATCACCATTATAGAAGATAAAAGCACAATCTTTTTCATTTTAACAGTCCTTTTGAAACGTATGAAATGCTAAGAACGCACCGTAGTGCATTTTCCCGTAAACGAAGAGCCTGGCTCCAAGACAACTTGTGCCGCTGTAATATCTCCTTCCACCGAACCAGTCGAAGTAACGTACACTATCTTTTTGCCAATGATGTTCCCCGTAACAATTCCCTTGACGAGCACTCTGTTAGTCTCGATATCCGCTTTCACTTTCGCCATTGTGTCAATCACAAGGTCGCTCGTCGCGCTAATCGAGCCGTTTACCGACCCGCGAATCAGAAACGGCTTTGTAAATTTGATAGAGCCAGAAAATTTAATGTCCGACTCCATCACTGTATCAAAATCTTCATCTTCAAGTTCGAATAAATCTGTTTCTTTAACGTCAAACATAATCTCTACTTTACTCGTTATCCTCTATGTCGTCAATCCCTGCTTTTCCTGAGAAAAGAAGTTTTGTCTTGTTTACTTTATTTTCGACATCAACTTCACTGATATATAACGATAATTGCTCTCCATCAAACTTCAACGAGCCTTTTAGCTTTGAAAATCGGCTAAATCCTTCTATTCGTGCGCTCAAATCGTTTTCGTCGTAGATAATATACTGCACGTTCAGCTCAATTTCGCCTTTTTTCATCGATGCGATTTTCTCTGGCGGGTCAGTTACGACGATTTCGATTAATCCGCTGTCTGTATCGGTCGCCGCGCGGCAAAAAAAGCCAGGAAATAGCGGCGTTTCGTCCGAAATTTTCACAATCGCGTCAATATTCAAATCTTCATAAGCGATTTTTCCAGAAAAACTGAGCGGTAAAGAAATATTTTTGAAGTAATCTTCGTAAGTTTCGCACAAACTGCCCGTAACAACAGCCGTTCCACCCTGTTTTTCGATGATTGACAAAATATTTTTGTACACATCAATGCGCGCTTTCGTTAATGCAATGACAGGAGGGTAAACCTGGAGGCGATAATCGGCTTGCGCTTTGTATTTTTCGGCGTTTTTGGTCATAATCGTGCTGCCATAGGACGTGAGCGTCTTGATTTTCGGGAAATTCACCTGATTTAACAGCGTAATCGTCGTAACAAGGTCTGCAAATTGGTAACCCCAGCGCGTGCGCGACGTGCTATGCTTCATCATATTGTAAGATTCAAGCTCGCCTTGCAGGATTTTTTTGTAATATTCGTTGTTTTCGATTATTGAACGCACAAAATCCACGTCATCGTGCGTATATATTTTGTCATTTTCCAGCCGCATAACGTCGCTGTAGTAAGATTCAATCACATCTTGCTGGTAAAGAAGCGAAAGTTTGTAAAGTGTGGGGTGAATTTCGCAATTTCCGTCCTTTGTCAAGAAGATTTTGTACTTATTTTTGCTGTTTTTGCTGTCGATTCCCATTTCAAAGTACGCATCTGTCGCTTCGGCAATGAAAGAAAAGATTTCTAAGTCCGTATCTTTGAACAAATCACGCATTTTTTCGTAAAACTCGCCCTCTTTTTCGAGCAAATTCGCCTTGAAGTGCGGAGTTACAAAGTAATATCGCGGCGTTCCGTCCTTTGTCGGCGCAAATCGCTTTGTGTATGTCCACATTTCGACCAAATACAGCAAAATATCAACCTTATTTTCCCCGTCCGAGAGCGAAATAATGCAATCTCCCTCGCTCGTCAGCGGTAAATTGCCGATTTTCACCTGTATTGCATTGTCTTTTATGCCGTTTTTCGTGATGAAGCCTGAATATGAATACTCTTTTTTCTCTCCGCGCACTCTTTCCGCCGATTCTGATGGGCAATCGAGGAAATCTTGCTCATTCAAGTGCAATTCGCACGCCTCAAACGCCCATTTTTCCTCTTTCAGCTGCTTATGATAATACCCCGTGCGCCCATTTTCGTCCAATCCCGCCACTCTGAGTTCTCGCGCGTCGTTTCCGTGCCCGTTTTGCGCGATTGTAATATATTTCGTGAGCCGCGCCGAGCCAAAAAGCGCGATTTCTGGCTGCTTTTTCCAGTCTTCGTTCGGCAAACCCCACGGTGTGTAATTAGAAAGATAGTTTTTTCCCGTGTATTTCTGCGAATATGGTTTGTAAGTGTACTTAAACCACATCGGGTCGCTGCCCATTGTGTCAAAATCGATGAGCCGCGTGTACATTTCGCCCTGTTTGTTAATCAAAAACAGCGTTGAAGCCGACGCGCTGATGTTTTCTGCAACAAAACTGCCGCGTTCAGGACCTAAAATCTCCTTGCTCCAGTCTGGCGGAAGCCCAGAATCAGTAAAAATGATGTCTTGCCCGTTTTCACAAAGGAAGTAAACCGTTTCAAGCCCCATCGTGCCGTAATGATGGTCGTTGCCGAAAATGTCTGTGTACCATAAAACATTTGTACGACGCGCCGCCAAAGCCCAGCCTCGCTTCGAGTCAACTCTCACATTCTGCTGCAGCACGTTTCCTTTGGGAAATCCGAACGTATTTTTCCACAAAAACGGCTTTTCAAAGGCAGTTTTGCGCAAATAACACTCGTACATCTTGCCTTCGTCGTCGAATGCGCACAGTACATCGTCGTCCGCAGAGATTTCGACAATCTTTTTGGGAACTGGAAAAGAGGAAAGCGAGAGATTTTTGGGGTGCGGTAAACCTGTAGAAGTGAAAAGCAGCCAATTTTTGTCCTTTAGAGATTTATAAAAAATCTTTCCGTCGTGCAAAGTGAAGTAAAAATCTTTTGTAAATGTCTGAGAAAGCGTTTTTATGACGATTTTATCAGGAAAAATGCCGTTAATTTCGTCATTTTGACCAAATAAATTTTCTTCTAAAGCGGTATTCGACGAAAATTCGGACGAATAAAATTTTGAAGAAGAGGTCGCACACGAAAAAAGTGTGAATGCAAAAACTATAATGAGTGAAAAATTCGCAAAAAAGGTTTTCATAGAAAAAAAAGTATAGCTATTTTTGAGAAAAAGTGCAAGAAAGTAATTTTATTTCTCCTCGACAATCGCTCTTTTTGGTGTTATACTATTTGTAAATGTGCGAAAAAATGGAGGTTTTTCGATGAGTGAAGCAGTAAACGAGATTTATCAGACACTTTCGGTGAGTGCGCAAAAAGAAGTGTATGATTTTATGCTTTTTTTGTATCAGCGACAAATCGCAGAACAGCAAAAACAGAAGGAAGAAGCTCAGGTACAAGAGAAACTTTCGGCTTTATACGAGCTTTCTGGCTCGATGAAAGATATATGGCATGGAGAAAATGCGCTTGAATATCAAAATAAATTGCGCGAGGAGCGAGAAATTGGCTAAAAAGATATTTATAGACACAAATCCGCTCATTTATCTTGTGGGAAAGCAAGAGCCGTATTACGAAAAAGTCGTTTCGTACATCGCGAAAGGCATTTTAGAAAAAGCAGAGTTCTATACATCAACGATTACGGACGCAGAATTTCTCTTGAAACCGTATTTGACCAAGGGTTTTGAGAAAATTGAATTGTTTAAGAGCTGTTTGAAGCAAATGAACTTCTTGAAATGCTTTATAAATGAGGAAATTGCAGAAAATGCGGCAAAACTTCGCGCAAAATACACGGGGCTAAAGCTGGCGGACGCATTGCAATTAAGCGCAAGCATAGCATGTGAGTGCGATGAGTTTTTTACGAATGATAAACGGCTGCGGCAAGTAGTGGAAGCGCGCGTTGTGTATCTTAGCGATTGGGAAAAATAGGATTTTACGGCGATGAAGAAGAAAAGAGCGAGGGTGATGATTGCGGCGGCGGCGAGTGGAAGCGGAAAAACGGTCGCAATGTGCGCTTTATTGCGATTATTGAAGCGAAAAGCAGCGAAAAAAGAGATTTCTGGCGTGTGCGCGTTCAAATGCGGCCCAGATTTTATCGACCCGATGTTTCATACGCGCGCGCTCGGCGTTCCATCGGGCAATCTCGACACGTTTTTCCTCTCTGACGAGAAGACAAAGAGCCTTTTTGCGCATTACGCAAACGAAAACGCCGTTTCGCTCATCGAGGGCGCAATGGGATATTTTGACGGCGTGAGTTTTGAGGCGGAAAAGGGCAGTTCTGCGGATATTGCGCGCGTTTTGTCGTGTCCCGTCGTGCTTGTGATAAACGCGGAGGGCATGGCGCGGAGTGTTTTGGCGATTGTGAAAGGTTTTTTGGCGAGCGACTGTGAAAATCTTATCAAAGGCATTATCTTGAACCGCGTTTCAAAAGCTGTCGCCGAGAAAATGCGGAATATAATAGAAGAAAACTGCGCCGTCAAGGTAGTTGGCTACATCGAAAAGGGCGATGATTGCGCGTTCGAGAGCCGTCATCTCGGCTTAAAAACGCCCGACGAACTCGATAACCTCGATGAGAAACTTGAAAAAATCGCCGACCGCGCCGAAATGTGCATTGATATAGATGAAATTATCAAAATCGCTCAAGCCGCCCCCGATTTAGAAATCGAAAATGTCCCTTTTTTCCCGAATATCGCAAATCAAGAAATTCAAATTGCCTTTGAAAGAAAAAAATTGACAAAACCGTCCGTGACGGTGGGGGTCGCGAGAGATGAGGCGTTTTGTTTTTATTACCGCGAAAACCTCGACAGCTTGAAAAACGCTGGTGCGAATATTATTTTTTTCTCGCCGCTGCACGATTCCGATTTTCCCGAATGCGATGCGCTGTATTTGGGCGGCGGTTACCCCGAAGAGTTTTCCGAAAAGCTCTTTTCTAACACAAAAATGATGATGATGATTCGCAATCGCGTGCGTTCTGGGCTTCCGACGATTGCGGAATGCGGAGGTTTTCTGTATTTGCTCGCGCTCGGCGTTTTAGACGGCACATTTTTCAATACTCACCGTCTTTGCCGCTTTGGATATATCACCGTGAAGGCAAATCACGATAATTTGCTGCTTTCTGAAGGCGAAACGGTCAAAGCACACGAGTTTCACTACTTTGATACGACGAAAAACGGAGATGATTGCACGGCGGAGAAGATTTCGGGCGCGAAATGGAGCTGTATCACCTCGAAGCCGCTCGATTTAACGCCAAGTTTGCCGCCGTTTACGCAAACGCTGAACGTTTTTGCAGGTTTTCCGCACCTATTTTTCCCGTCGAATGAAAATATCGCTCCCCGATTTGTCGAGGCGGCGCGAAAATACGGCGAAGAGAAATCAAAAATCCGCACAAAATGCTCTGTTTGCCCCAAAAAGCGAAGAGCAATGGAGAAAAAGTGATGATATTGAGCAATTTAATAGAAGAAATTGAGCGCGCCGACGAGAAAATCGCCTGTGAAGCGCGCAAAAAATGGGATTCTATCGCGCATCCGCTCTCTTCGCTGGGCGTTTTGGAGGAAATCATCGCGAAAATTGCGAGTTGTGAGCGCAAAATCCTGCCCGAAACCGAAAAAAAAGCGGTTGCCGTTTTCTGCGCGGATAACGGAATCGTCGAAGAGGGCGTTACGCAAACTTCAGCCGACGTAACCGCGATTGTCGCCGAGAATATGTGCACGAAAAAGACGAGCGTCTGCTGCATGGCGGCTGTCGCAGGTGCAGACGTTATCCCTATTGATATGGGAATGAAGAGGAAAGTTTTTCACACGGCGATGATTGATATGAGCGTGCGGCGCGGAAGTTCCAATTTTGCCAAAGAAAACGCGATGACGGGCGATGAGGTGTTGCGCGCGATTGAAAACGGCGAAAAAGTGTCGCGTGAGCTGTGCGAAAAGGGCTATAATCTCACGGCGACGGGCGAAATGGGGATTGGAAACACGACGACGAGCGCGGCGGTGGTGTGTGCGATGTTGGGAAAAAGAGCGGAAGACGTGGCAGGGCGAGGGGCTGGCTTGACAGACGCGGGATTAAAGCGAAAAATCGACGTGATAAACCGCGCATTGACCGAGCGGGCGTGGAAAAAGAGCGATGTGATTTCGATTTTGTCGGCGTTCGGCGGTTTTGACATCGCTGGAATGTGCGGATTTTATCTTGGAATGGCGAAAAGGAAGAAATGCGTATTGCTAGACGGCTTTATTTCGCAAACGGCGGCGTTGTGCGCGGTGAAATTGGCGGAAAATGTGCGCGATTACCTCATTGCGACGCACGAAAGCAGCGAAAAAGGCTCGAAAATGGTGTTGAATGAACTGAAAATGAGCGGATTTATTCACGCGGGGCTGCATTTGGGCGAGGGAACGGGCGCGGTGTGTGCATTTCCGATGATTGAGATGGCAAAAAAGGTGTATTGTGAGATGGCGACGTTCGATGAAATTAGTGTGGAGGCGTATAAACGATGAAAATCTTGATTTATGGCGGCGAAGCGAGCGGAAAAAGTGCGTATGCGGAAGATATTGCGGTGAAAATGGCGCAAAAAGAGGGCTTGCCGCTGTATTATGTTGCGACAATGGACAAAAATGCAGGCGGCGACACGCTTAGCCGAATCGAAAAACACAAAAAAATGCGCGAGGGCAAAGGTTTTATCACTCTTGAACAGCCGAAATCGCTCGAAAAGCTCTCGTTTGAGAGTGAAAATGGCGTAATTTTGCTTGAAGACGTGGGAAATTTGGTCTGCAATGAGCTGTTTACGAGCAAAACTGCGCCTGTTTCGGTTGACCGACACGACGTAAACACGAATTATGCGGTTTCAACAAAGATTAGAAGCGGCGCATTAAGTGCGGCGAGCCTTTCTGCGAGCGTAAATGTGTACGCCGACAGCATGGCAAAACAAATTGCGGACTCAATCGACGCGATTTCTGCTCAGGCGGCGCATATCATATTGGTTGGAAACAGCATTTTTGACGAAGCGGCGACAGATTACACGGCGGAAACGCATATTTTTATGCAGACTCTGGCTTCTGTGATGAATATTTTTGCGCAAACGGCGGAAAAAGTAACAGAAATAGTTGCAGGAATCCCGATTTCTTTAAAATAAAACTGACCGCGGTTTCAAAAATGGCTAGAGAAAAAAAATTCTTGCGTTTTTCGGAGAAAAAAAATTGACTTTTGCGAAAAATGAGCTATAATAAAATTATAATAATGCGAAAAGAGGTGTTAAGGTGAAAAGATGTAATTCGAGTTCGCGCGCGGCGGAAATTAACAGCCTTTGTATGAGTGTGAGTGCCGAGTTTTATGCTGATGAGGCTCTTAGTCAAGCTCCGATTCTCCCTGAAATCATTTCGAGCATCGATGAGAAAAATACAATTCTCGGAAAATCGCTCAATAACGGCAAAGTGATGAGCTTATCAGGACCTAGCGATGCGCAGAGGGACGGTATTTATCGCGATATTGGCACGTTTATCGCTGGCTGCGCCGTTGTCAGAGATGAAACGAAGAAAAAAAAGGCGCAAGTGCTCAAAACGATTTACGAAAAATACGGTCGAAAGGCGATTTCGCTTAATCAACAGGCTGAAACTGCCGCAATCCGCAATATGCTGTCCGATTTTGAAAGCGCAGAGGCGAAAGACGCGATTGAAACGTTCGATGGGCTTGCCGATTTGCTTTCAGAATTGAAAAGCGCGCAGGACGATTTTGACAAAGCGACCTCGATTTATCGCGACGCGAAACTTAATAAAGGTGCAAGCGCGACGGAACTCAAATCCGAGATTATTAACATTTTCAATAATCAGCTTGTGCCGTTTTTGACGAGCGTTTACAACAACAAAACGTATTCCGCTTTTGCCCGCAAGGTCGAAGATATTATCACTAAGACGAATGCCCATGTGAAAGCGCGCGATAAGAAAACAAAAGAAGCTGCTGCAAAAGAAGAAGCACCTGCTTCTCAAACTCCTGAAGCGTAAAAAGTTTTTTGTGTCAAACTCGAAAATAACAAAAATGGTGATAATTCTGTATATTAGACCTGTTCGGAAACTATAGTTTTTTTATGTAGCAAGGGGCTTAAGCCCCTTGTCAAAGCTATATTATCGAACAGGTATATTTTCTCTAATCCCTTTTGAGAAAAAGATTGCCGTAAGAAAAATGCGGCAATTTTTTTTCTAAAGGGCTTGACTTTAATCGAAAAATCGGTAAAATTGAAAACCGTTATCAATTTTCAGCGGAAAAACAGGCGTTTTTATGAAGACAACGTACAAAACAAAACAGCAAGACCTCGTTTTGAGTTTTTTGAAAACCACGAACGGCGCGCATTTCACGGTTGATGATGTGAAAAAACACTTTTTGGAGAAAGATTGCACGCTTGGGGTGGCGACAATTTACCGACAACTCGAAAAATTCATTGCTGACGGCTCTGTGGTCAAGTATTTTATCGACGACAAGAGCGCGGCGTGTTTTCAATATGTGGCGGGGGAGTGCGAGTGCGCCGAAAGCGAGAAAAAACATTTTCACATCAAGTGCGAAAAGTGCGGAAAATTGATTCATCTTGACTGCGGCGAGCTTGAACACTTGCAAAATCATTTGGCAGAAAAGCACGGCATAAAGTTAAATCCGTTTCGCACGGTGTTTTACGGGACGTGCGCGGACTGCGAAGCGGTGTTGACGGGTGCGCAAGGGGAAAATATATGAAAAAGTCCCTCGTTGCACTCATCGCACTCATCGCTTTTTTCTCTCTGTTGAGCGTTGCAGTTCTGCACATCGACCACGATTGCTCTGGCGATGGCTGTGCGATTTGCGCAATGATACAAAACGCGCGGACGGCGGGGAAAACGCTGTTGCTTACGGCGAGTTTTCACGCGATTTGTGCGCATTTTCTTCTATATATATCTACACAAAAAAGGAAAAGCAGTTTTTTACGCTTTAGAACGCTGGTAACTGATAAAGTCAAACTTTCTTCTTGAAATGCGACGGACTTTTTTGGAGCGAAAAAGGACGATGTGAGGAAAAAAAATTTGAAAGACGCGCGGTGCGTGGGAGATTTTTATGAATAAGAAGATATTTTTTATAGCGATTGCTGTTTTTATAGGTTTATTTTTGTGTGTTGCAACTCTATCCGCACGCTCAAAGAAATCTTTGACAAAGCCGACGCTGTCGGTTGTGGCGACGATTTTTCCAGAATACGACTGGACGCGGGAAATTTTGGGCGAGAAGATTTCTCAAACATCGCTGACGCTGCTTTTAGATAACGGTGTGGATTTGCACAGCTATCAGCCGAGCGTGAAAGACATCGCGAAGATTGCAGATTGCGACGTTTTCATCTATGTGGGCGGCGAAAGCGACAAATGGGTGGCGGACGCGCTCAAAAATGCGAGAAATAAGAATATGCAAGTGGTGAATTTGCTCGAAGTTTTGGGCGATAGAGTTCGTGAAGAAGAGATTGTGGAAGGAATGCAGGCAGATGAAGACCACGACCACGACGAACATCACGAAGACGGCGAAAGTGAAGACGAAGAAGAGGCGGAAGCGGACGAACACGTCTGGTTGTCGCTCAAAAATGCGCAGATTTTGGTGAGCGAAATCGCGTCGGCACTTTCAAACGCCGATAGCGCGAACTCATCTTATTATCGCGCAAACGCAAATGCGTATAATGCGAAGCTCGACGCTCTGGACAAAAAGTATAGCGAGGCGACAAAGGCGGCGAAAACGAAATATGTGTTGTTTGGCGACCGATTTCCGTTCCGTTACCTCACAGATGACTACTCGCTTTCGTATTATGCGGCGTTTGTCGGCTGTAGTGCGGAAACGGAAGCCAGCTTTGAAACGATTGCCTTCTTATCAAAGAAGCTCAATGAACTCAAATTGGGCGCGGTGTGTCAAATCGAAAGCTCGGACGGCAAGATTGCGAAGACGATTATACAGACCGCAAAAGCGAACGGAGTGAAAATACTCACGCTTGATTCTTTGCAGTCCGCGACAAGCCGCGACATCAAAAAAGGTCAGACGTATCTAAAAGCGATGAATGAGAATTTGGACGTTCTCAAGGCGGCATTGAACTAAAATTTATTGCGAAAAAATATTTTTTAGCTATTGACATATTTGCACAGTGCGATATAATTTGAAATATATGCGCTGTGCATTCTGAATTATTCGGGGGTGTACAGGTTTCGACAGGTACGATTGCGTCCTGTGCTGCAGGTAAGCGTGGTTTTGCTTTGATAAACCAAAAACAATAACTGACGAAGATGATTCTCAGTATGCTCTCGCTGCTTAAGCAGTGATTGCTGGAACTTGAGCTGTGCTGTTCCTAACGGCTCTCTGTTCCATCGCCAATAGGGACTTGCTACAAGTGTAGTCCAGTGCATTTGTGGGACTTTTTCTGGAATACGGAGACGACGCTTGCGGTGCTGCTACCGTTTCCCGACAATTACCTCGCACCAATAAACCTGTAGAGGTGCTTGATTCACGTATTTGGACGGGGGTTCGATTCCCCCCATCTCCAAAAGACCAAAGTGAGCATATATAATGCTGATTTTGGTCTTTTTTTATGAGGTTTTGTTTCTATGGATATATCAACTTACACTGATTTTGCGCTTGAGAAATTTTTTGCGCTCTCTTCTATTGATTCTCCGACGGGTTATACTTCACAAGCCGCCGATTTTGTGAAAAATGAGTTCGAGAAACTTGGTTATAAAGCTGAATTAACCAAAAAAGGCGGCGTTCTTGTTTGCTTAAACGAGGGAAACGGCGAAAACGGTCTGTTGCTGGAGGCTCACACGGACACTTTGGGCGCGATGGTGTGCGAAGTGAAATCGAATGGACGGCTGAAAGTGAGCGCGCTCGGCGGTATGAATGCAAATAATGCCGAAGGAGAAAATGTGCGCATCGTTACGAAGTTTTCAGGCATCTTTGAGGGAACGTGCCAGCTCGTCAACGCTTCTATACACGTCAACGGCAAGTATGACGAGATAAAACGCGATTGGGAAACGGTGGAAATCGTGCTTGATGAGGACGTGAAGAATGCTGAAGACGTGAAAAAACTCGGTATTTGTGTCGGCGACATTGTTTGTTTCGAGCCGCGTTCTCGCATTACGAAGAGCGGATATATCAAAAGCCGCTTTTTAGACGATAAATTGAGCGTGGGAATTCTTTTAGGCTATGCGAACTACTTAAAAGAAGAAAAAGTGAAACTCACACGCCCCGTTTATGCGCATATCACGGTGTATGAAGAAGTCGGACACGGCGGCGCGGCTTCAGTTCCTGCGAATATAGAAGAAGCAATCAGCGTGGATATGGGCTGCGTGGGCGATGGACTTTCTTGCACAGAGAAGCAAGTGTCGATTTGCGCAAAAGATAGCCGCGGACCGTACTCGTATGAGGTGGTAAAGGGCTTAATAGAAGCGGCAAAGAGAGTCGGCGCGGATTATGCAGTCGATGTGTATCCGCATTACGGCTCGGACGTGGAGGCGACGCTGTCTGCGGGAAGTGATGTGCGGCACGGTTTAATCGGCGCGGGCGTTTATGCTTCTCACGGCTATGAGCGAAGCCACAGATTCGGCGTTGAAAATACGATAAAGCTGTTAATCGGCTATGTAAAGTGAGTTTTTGAGCGGAGGAAGTATGGGGAAAAAATTTCTTGCGGTATTTTTGTTTTGTTGTCTGCTCTCTTCAAGCATTTTCGCCCTTTCAGATGTTGATAACAGAGCCTTAGACGCGGTTTTGGGCATTGAGAGCTATATGAAATGGCTCAGAGAGTTCGACGGCGAGGAATATGAAGAGTATATTGAGCCGTCTTCTTACGCTCTCATCGGAAAAAAAGAAGCATTCGAGGCGTACAAAGCGCAGGCAGAGCGTGGTGATGTGCAAGCGATGTGCGCGGTGGCGGAATGTTACGATTATGGAGTTATCGGCAATCCCGATTTAGAGAAAGCGTTTGATTGGTGGAGTCGCGCGGCCGAAAAAAACTACGCGCCTGCTCTTAATGCGCTCGGTACGTTCTATTCTCCCGATTCGTATCACGCTCGGCTTTTCGGGACGGACGAGGAAAAGGCGAAAACGCTGTTTGAGCAATCTGCGGCGGCTGGCTACGGCAAGGCGTTTGCGAATTTAGACCGCTTTGAAGAGGCAATCAGCGCGGGGTATACCGATGCGTATGTGTATTGGGCGGCTTTTTTGATTGAAAAGGGCGATTCGGAGTCTATAGAGAAGGGAATTTCGCTTTACACGACCGCTGCGAACGAATATTCGTCGAGTTACGCGATGTATGCGCTGATGAAACTTTATAGCGAGGGCGAAAACGCGAATGGAGAGCGCGCGAAATATTGGGCACGGCGATATTCTGACCAGCATTACAAAGAAATACAATTTGAACGAGCGAAAAACGCAATTTTGCTTCCATATATAAAGAAAAGAGCGGACGTCGGAGATGTGAATTCGATGTTTGAGCTTTCGGGATTGTACGGCACGAACTATCTTGACGCGGTTAATCCTTCATATCGCGCGCTGCATGTGTATTATTTGAAAAAAGCGGCAGAGGGAGGCAGCAAAAAAGCGATGAGAGCCTTAGCTCACGCATACGAAATGGGCGACGGCGTGGAATGTGATAAGAAAAAGGCTGTCGATTTGTACGAAGCATCGCTCACAGCGGACGATATACTTTCCGAAATGAGCTTGAGAGCGATATATATCGAGTCGTTGCCTGCAGAAGTGTGGAGTTACGTTACTTTTTTGAGCGAAGAAAAAGATTCATGGGGCGCGGCGACTTATTCTCCGTCATATTCGGATTCTTACGAGGGCATAACGAGCGAAAGAGCGTTCAATTATCTTTTATCACGGGCTGAGGAAAACGAAGATTGTCGCGCGGCGGCTTCGTATTGCTTGAAATTCGGTATCGGCTGCGATATGGACGAAGAAAAAGCGGCGGAGCTGGGCTATGTTGACGTTGCACAAGAAAATATAACGAGCGAAACGACGTATCAAGCGAAGAGGGCGGAATTCAATCAGCTTAAAAAAGAGGAAGAATCGCGCTTAGTGAAAAACGCAAACACCGAAAAAACGGCGGCGGCGTATTATGAGCTTTTCGATTTCTACGACGGATTTTATAACACGCTCGATACGGAAGCGAAATGCTTTGAACTTTTGAAAAAAGCAAGCGTTTTTCATCACGCCTCCGCCCTCCGAGAGCTATCGCACTATTATCAAGACGGCAAAAGCTGTGCATCAGACCCAAATCAAGCCGCGAAACTTTTGCAAATGGCGGCGGGATTGGGAGATGTGATTGCGCAGGAAGAATTAGCGCAGTGTTTTTTGCAAGGATTCGGCGTTGAATATAATTTTGACGAAGCGATTGCGTGGCTTTTGCGCGCGGCAAGCGGAGAAAACGTTACGGCGAAGAGTATTTTGCGGCGTTTCGGCTATAGTGATGTAATCGACGTTGATTTTCACGAAAGCGAGAGTGAAAATGCGGCAGAATCTTCTATAGAAGATGCGTTTGAATATGATGACGGGCTTGATGAGGATTACGACGAGCAAGATTTCGGCGCACTTTGGGGCGATGTAGACGGCGGCGATGAAAATGCAAAAACGGAAAGCGAAGTTTCTCTTTTGGGTGAGCCTGTTGTCATTTCACTCAAGAACCACGCGAGTTTTTCTGTCGCCTCTCATTCCTCTGTTGAAGAGTGCGCGCTCACTTTTTGGGCTTCATTGCTTGGCGGCGGCTCGTCTATGTGGAAAGACTGCCTTGCTGTCTCTGCTGACGATGAGCTTTTGTTTTCAGGCGAGGCTTTTGAGGAGCGGCTTCGTTCACTCGACGCTATTTTTTCGCTTGCACGCTCCCTTGGTGCGCTCGACGGAATTGAAATTCGCTTTTACTTTTCCGCAAAAGAAGAGAAAGAGAGCGGTTTAGTGAGTGTTCCAAGCGCATTATATGCAAACTCAGAGTTTCAGAGTGCTTCTGCGGTTGAGTTTGTCAAAGGAGATGATGATTTGTGGTATTTAAAAATGTAAAAAATATGCAAATTTTTTTTGCAAAGTACTAGACAAAAAATTTATACTGTGCTATAGTACTAAACGTAAGCGAGATAAACGCTAAAAGCGGAGCCTTAACTCAGCTGGTACGAGTACCTGGTTTACACCCAGGCTGTCGGCGGTTCGATCCCGTCAGGCTCCATAATAAATCGGGATGTAGCGCAGCTGGTAGCGCGTCTGGTTTGGGACCAGGATGTCGCAGGTTCAAATCCTGTCATCCCGATTTTGTGAAAGACCTATTCTTAATTGAGTAGGTCTTTTTTATTTTCTCTAACACTTGCTTTTATCTGACTTTGGGATTATACTATTCTTAAATTGCCGCAGTGCGATTAAAATTTCTTGTTTAAAGAATTTATTTTCATCGAGGAAAGATTTATGGAGATAGAAACAAAATGTCTACACTCTGGTTATACGCCAAAAAACGGCGAGCCGAGAGTTCTTCCGATTGTTCAAAGCACAACTTACCGTTTTGATTCTTGCGAACACGTCGCCGCGCTGTTTGATAAGCCTACTGAATTTATGTATTCGCGCTTTGCAAACCCAACTTGCGACGCGGTGGAAAAGAAAATCGCCGATATGGAGGGCGGAGTAGGCGCGCTGCTTACTTCAAGCGGACAGGCGGCAACATTATTGTCGATTTTGAACCTATGCAACGCAGGCGATAGCTTTATTGCAAGCTCTTCAATTTACGGAGGCTCTATAAATCTCTTTGGATTCACGTTGAAAAAACTCGGAATAGAGTGCATTTGGGTTGACGTCGATGCTCAATATGACGAAATCATAAAATCATTCAAAAGCAACACAAAAGCAGTTTTCGGAGAGACGCTCGCGAACCCAGCTCTCACCGTTTTTGATATAGAAAAGTGGGCGAAAGCGGCGCACGCGAAAAATGTACCGCTAATCGTCGATAATACGTTTGCAACTCCGTGTTTATGCCGCCCGTTTGAGTGGGGCGCGGACATTGTAGTTCATTCCACAAGCAAATATATGGATGGACACGCTTTGCAGTGCGGTGGTGTAATTGTTGATAGCGGAAAATTCGATTGGGAAGCGGCTTGCAAGGCTACGGGTTTCTTCAAAGACTTTGTCGAGCCTGATGAGAGCTATCACGGTTTGTGCTATGTGAAAGAATTCGGCGCATCTGCATATATTATCAAGGCGAGAACGCAGTTGATGAGGGATTTTGGCTGCTATCCTGCGGCTCACAGCGCATTTTTGCTCAATTTGGGACTTGAAACGCTCGCCGTGAGAATGAAGCAGTATTGTGAGAATGCAAAAATGCTCGCAGAACACTTCAAATCAAGCGATAAAATTGCAAGCGTTACCTATCCTGCGCTTGAGGGCGACAAATATCATTCACTCGCGGCGAAATATTTGCCAAATGGCACGAGTGGCGTGATAACAATCAGCATAAAAGGCGGAAGAAGTGCCGCTGTGAGATTTATGGACGCTCTGAAACTTGCAAGCGACGAAGTTCACGTTGCAGATATTCGCACAAGCGTCTTGCACCCAGCTTCTTCAACTCATCGACAGCTGACCGACGAGCAACTTGTTGCTGCTGGAATTGATGGAGGCATGGTTCGAGTCAGTTGCGGGCTTGAAAATATTTCGGACATCATAAAAGACATCGATATTGGGCTTCAAGCAATCTAAAATGGCTGAAAACGGCACTTTATTCATCGTTGGTATTGGTCCTGGCGCGCAAAATGAGATGAGCGGGCGGGCTTTAGAAACTCTTTCGCGCGTCGATACCGTCGTCGGCTACAAAAAATATATCGACATAATCGCGCCTCTCATCTGCGGCAAGCGTGTGATTTCCAACGGAATGACTGGCGAGATTGAGCGATGTCGTCAGGCTTTAGAAATTGCGTCAAAAGGGAACAATGTCGCGCTTGTGTGCAGTGGGGACGCGGGTGTTTACGGAATGGCGAGCCCTTTGCTAGAGATAGCGGCGGAGAAAAATGCGGCGGACATCGAAATTGTTTCTGGAATTTCGGCTTCGATGAGTGGTGCGGCTCTTTTGGGGAGCCCGATTGCGCACGATTTTGCGACGATTTCGCTCAGCGATGCGCTCACGCCGTGGAAAACAATCGAGAAGCGGCTTAAATTGTGCGCAAAAGCCGATATGTGCATTGTTTTGTACAATCCGATGAGCCACAAGCGAGAAGATACGCTGTTTCGCGCGTGTGAGATTTTGCTGAAAGAGATTTCTGCGCAAACGGTGTGCGGCATTGCGCAGAATATTGGGCGCGACGGAGAAAAAAGCGAGATTTGTACTTTGCAAGAACTGCAAAACAAAAAGCTTGATATGTTTTCAACTGTATTTATTGGCAATTCGACGACGAAACGGGTGAATATAATTTGTAAAAGCGGCGAAAAAGAGTTTATGGTAACGCCGCGCGGATATATAAAGAAGTATGGGCTGTAAAATCCTTGTTTTTGCGGGCACAACAGAGGGTAGAGAAGTCGTTTTTCGCTTATTAGAAAAAAATATTCAAGTGAAAGTGAGCGTTGCAAGCGAATATGGAAAATTAGATTTAGAGAATTTGGGCGAATTTGGGCTTTTAAAAAATATAAATGATGTCCTTGTGGGCAAACTCGACCAATTTGAAATTTATAATTTGCTGAAAACGGGAGAGTTTCGTGCTGTTGTAGATGCAACACACCCGTACGCGACCAAAGTCAGCGAAAATATTTTTTATGCATGCCAAAAATCCTCTGTTCCGTGCTTTCGTGTGGAGCGAAAAAGTCCATTTTCTTGCGATTTGCTCACTTCTTGGAGCAGAGAATTCAATAATCTGCGCGAATTGTGTAATTTTCTTGCATATAATCAAGAACCGTGTTATTCTATAGGTAATATATTTGTTTCAACTGGCAGCAAAGAGATTGATTTGTTCTCGATTATTCCTAATTATAAAGAAAGAATCTTTGCTCGCGTGTTGCCTTCGGTTGAATCAATAGAGAAATGTAGGGCGGCGGGGCTTTTATCACATCACATTATCGCAATGCAAGGTCCGTTTTCGGCGCAACTAAATGCGGCTTTGTTCCGAGAATACGATATTAAGATTCTTGTAACAAAAGAAAGCGGAAATGCGGGCGGTTTCTTTGAAAAATTGGAAGCTGCAAAGGCGTGCAACGTGATTTCGCTGTTAGTGAAAAAGCCACTTGAGCAAAATACAGAGTCGCACAGCGTTGATGAGGTTGTGGAATTGATTTCAAATCTGTAAAAGGGGTATTTTATGGCGCACGGAAAAGTGATTCCTGCAAAAAAATGTGTGTTGGTGGGCATTGGTATGGGTAATTGGGACACTTTGACCGTTGCTGCGTATCGCCATTTGGAAAAATCGACTTTTCTTATCGGTTCAAAGCGCGTACTTGACAGTATGCCAGACACAGTGCACGGATTATGGAAGCAAAGCATTGACCCCGAACAGATTTTGGATATTCTTGAAACGTGGCAAACGTCAATCGAAGCGCAATCGGCGACATATCCACCGTGTGTTGTCTTTTCTGGCGATACGGGATTTTATAGCGGTTGTAAAACTCTGCTTCCGCTGTTGGAAAAGAACGGTTATAGTGTTGAAGTTGTTCCTGGAATTACAAGTTTTCAGTATTTGGCTGCAAGAATGCACACATCGTGGCAAAATTGGCTCTTAAAAAGTGCGCACGGGGTGGATTGCGACATTGTTGCGAGCGTTAAGAGAGCTTTTTGCTCACATTCACCGCACGATTTCTCTGGTGTATTTTTTTTGACAGGTGGAAAAATCACGGTTGATGTGGTTATTTCAAAACTTTGTATGGCAGGATTAGGCGACCTTCCTGTTGTTATCGGTGAAAAACTTTCTTACAAAGACGAAAAGATATATCAAGGAGAAGCGCAAACCTTTTTAGCGCAGTCATTCAAATCTTTGTCAGTGATACTTGTGGAGCGTGGGGCGTATATAGACGATATTACTCGTGTCATTTCAGGTTTTGACGATGAATTGTTTATTCGCAATACTGGTGAAAACTTTGTGCCGATGACAAAGAGCGAAGTGAGGGCTGTGGTGCTGTCAAAACTTGCTCCGAGATATGAGGATATTGTTTATGATATTGGGAGTGGCACGGGAAGCGTGAGCGTAGAACTGGCGTTGTGTGCGCAATGCCAAGTTTATGCGATTGATGAAAACCCTAATGCTGTTGAATTAACAAAACGTAATGTAGCAAAATTCCAAGCGAATGAATTGGTTTCTGTTATTTCTGGAAAAGCTCCAGATGTGTTGAAAGGACTACCAAAACCTGATGCAGTGTTTTTAGGAGGCTCTAACGGCGCACTTTCGGATATTGTGAAATATGTTAAACGTAAAAATACTGCGTGCAAAATACTTATTTCTGCGATAACAATGGAAACTCTTACAGAAGCTATTGCAATCGCAAAGAAAATGGAGCTCAGTTACGATGTAACTGAAGTATCGATTTCGCGTAGCAAAGAAGCTGGAAAATACCATTTAATGAATGCACAAAATCCTGTTTCTCTGATACGTATTTTTTGAATTGTACACTCATATATTTTCAGTTTCAATTCACGCTCCCGTGAAGGAGCGACTTTTTATGATAAGTTTGGTTCTTGACTAGTTAAGTTGCAAAAAAACTTACTGATCAAGATAAGTTTTTTTGTACAATTTCTTAATCAAAGCAA